>Ga0105048_10016273_pt1 | contig 11506 bp, 7 predicted proteins | sample MAT05_FD_78382 | JGI IMG/M metagenome (GOLD analysis project Ga0105048, IMG submission 78382) | Freshwater microbial communities from Lake Fryxell liftoff mats and glacier meltwater in Antarctica - MAT-05 | ecosystem: Environmental > Aquatic > Freshwater > Ice > Liftoff microbial mat | place...
AAGTGAACTACATCGTCCGGGATCCAGATTTCTATCCCAACGTTCCGTCGCTCTCCAGTCTCGGCCAATTCCAAACCCAGTCAACCATCCGCAGCCTCTACGGCGATATCCGCACGCCGTACCAGATTCAAACCTCCGTCGGCATCGACCGTCAGTTGCCCAAAAATACTTCGGTCGCCGTTAACTACGTCTTCAGCCGCGGTGTGCACACGCTGCGCACCCGGAATATCAACGCGCCCGTCGGCGGCGCCTTTCCTTACGGACCCATCGGCAATCTCTTCCAGTACGAGTCCACCGGTTTCTCCCGCCAAAATCAGCTGATCACCAACTTCAATACACGCTTCAGCCGCCGCGTCAGCCTCTTCGGCGTCTATCTCTTGGGTCAGTCCAAAAGCGACGCCGACGGCGCCGGCTCCTTTCCCGCCGACAACTACGACCTCCGGAACGAATACAGCTACTCGGCCTTCGATGTTCGCCACCGCTTCATCATGGGCGGCAGCGTCACCGCGAAATGGGGCGTCTCCCTCAACCCGTTCGTCATCGCCTCCACCGGTTCTCCGTTCAATATCACCACCGGTCGCGACAACAATCTCGATACCCAGTTCAATGATCGCCCGTCCTTTTCGACGAACGCCAGCGGCCCCGGCGTCGTCTCCACCTCTTTCGGTAACTTCCTCCTCGCGCCTGGCCCCAACGACTCGATCATTCCCCGCAACTACGGTCGCGGTCCCGGTTCGTTCACGATCAACCTCCGCGCCGGCAAAAGCTTCGGCTTCGGTAAAACGGGCGAATCTGGCATCAACGACGGCGGCATGCCTCCGGGGATGGGGGGCGGTCGCCCCGGTGGCGGCGGACCTCCTCCCGGAATGGGCGGGGGTCGGCCCGGCGGCCCCGGTGGGATGTTCGGCGGCGCGTCCTCTGGCAAACGCTACAACATGACCGTCTCCGTTCAAGCGCGCAACCTGCTGAACAACGTCAACCCCTCTCAGCCCGGCGGTAACCTCGGTTCGCCCCTGTTCGGCATCTCCACCCAACTCGGCGGAGGCTTCGGCCCCCGGCCCGGTGGTGGTGGCCCCGGTGGTGGTGGCGGGGGTGGTGGAGCGGCAGCCAACCGCCTCGTCGAACTCCAGCTTCGCTTGTCCTTCTAATCATGTGTTACAATGTTCCCAATCTTGAGCGCGGGACTAAACCTCGCTCGTTTTGGGGTTCTTATTCATGAAACAACTTCTTGCCTTGGTAGGAGTGCTTTCACTCGCTACGCTTTCTTTTGGTCAAGGTCTCACCGGTTCCATCTCCGGTAACGTCAGTGACCCCTCCGGCAGCGCCGTCGCGGGGGTCCCCGTCAAAGTCACCAACATCAGTACCAATCAGGTCCGCCAAGCCACCACAGAGGCCAACGGCGACTTCGTGTTTACGCAGTTGCTGCCCGGTACCTTCCGCCTGGAAGTCTCGGCCAAGGGCTTCAAACGATACGAGCAGAACTCCATCGTCCTCACCGCCACTGAGCGTGTCGTGGTCAAGCGAGTCGAACTCCAACTCGGTGAAATCACCCAAACCATCGAAGTCCAGGCTGAAACCGCCCGCCTCCAAACCCAGTCCGCCGAACGCAGCGGCCTCATCTCTCAGGAGCAACTCCAGAATGTCCCCCTCAAGGGTCGTGACTATCTCGGCCTCGTCAAGCTCATCCCCGGCGTCATCGATACCGCTAACCGCAACGCCCCCGGCTGGAACAACCTCGGCGGCATCACCATCAACGGCAACCGCGCCGGCACCATCAACCTCACTCTCGACGGCATCTCGTCTCTTGACACCGGCTCCATGGGCGGCCCCTATCTCGCCCCCTCCGTCGACGCCGTCGCCGAGGTCAAGGTGCTTCTCACCAACTATCAAGCCGAATACGGTCGCTCCTCCGGCGGCACCATCAACACCATCATCAAGTCCGGCACCAAGGAGTTCCACGGTGGTGCCTACTACTTCATCCGCAACGAAGCTCTCAACGCCAACGAATTCTTCCGCAATCGCGACGGTCTCAAACGCCCCCGGTACCGCTTCAACTATCCCGGCTACTTCATCGGCGGACCGGTCACCATCGGCAAGTTCAACAAGAAACGAGACAAGCTCTTCTTCTTCTGGTCGCAGGAATTCCTCCCCCGCACCTCGCCCACCTCGCTGCAACGCCGCACCTTCCCCACCGCCGCCGAACGCACCGGGGACTTCTCCGATACCCGCGACCAAAACCTCAGTCTTATCCCCATTTGGGATCCGCTCAACAACCGCGTCCCCTTCCCCGGCAATCGCGTCCCCACCAACCGAATCGACCGCAATGGCCAAGCGTTGCTCAACATCTTTCCTCAGCCCAATGCCGTCGACCCCACTCGCAACTTCAACGCCCTGATCCAGTCGACCGTCAATCAACCCCGCCGCGACTCCATCCTCCGCGTCGACTACAACATCGGCAGCAAAACCCAGTTCTACTGGCGCGGGATCAACGACTACGAAGCCTTCAAAGGAGAGTTCGATTTCGTCCTCGCCTCCTCCAGTTGGCCGCAGCTCCCGATCAAGTATCAGATCCGCTCCGCCGGCATGGTCTCCACCCTGATCCACACCTTCTCTCCCACCTTGGTCAACGAATTCACCTTCGGCGTGAACCGGGCTCTCCAAACGGTTGACCCCCTTACCGACGCCGGCCTCGCCCGCAATGTCCGCTCGAACGTCACCCCGAATTTGCCCCAGTTCTTTCCCCAAGCCAACGCCCGCAACCTCATTCCGCAGGCCAACTTCGGCGGCGTCCCCAACGCCGGTGTTCTCAACATCGAACAGCGCTTCCCCTTCTTCGGCACCAATAATATTTGGAACTGGTCCAACAACCTTTCGAAGATCTTCAGCGGCCACAACGTCAAGACCGGTATCTACGTCGAACGCACCACCCGCAATGCCGCTCGCGGCTCCGCTTTCAACGGGACGTTCAACTTCAACCGCGACGTCAACAATCCCCTCGATACGAACTTCGCCTACTCGAACGCCCTCCTCGGCACCGTTCAAAGCTACACCGAAGCCAATAACAAACCCGACGGTCACGCCCGCTATCTTAACGTCGAGTGGTTCATTCAGGACGCCTGGAAGGTCACGCGTCGCCTCACCATTGATGCGGGAGTTCGCTTCTACTTCATCCAGCCCACCTGGAGCGCCGGCGACCAACTCGCGGCCTTTGATCTGGCCGGCTACGATCGCTCGAAACAACCCCAACTCATCCAACCCTTCCGCAACGCCGCCGGCGCCCGCGTCGGTCGTGATCCCGTCACTGGTCAGGAACTGTCGCCCGCCTCCATCGGGCAGTTCGCCTCCGGCGTTGCCCCCTTCCAGGGCATGACGGTCTATAACGAGCGCATCCAGAACACCCCCGGCATTCAAACCGCACCCCGTGTCGGCTTCGCCTTGGACGTCTTTGGCAATGCTAAAACCGCCGTTCGGGGCGGCGTCGGAATCTTCTACGATCGGTTCAACGACGATCAGGTGCTCATCCACCGCGAACTCCCGCCCAACACCGTCACTCGGCAAGCGTTCAACACCACCATCGCCGATCTCCTCTCCAGCCCCTTCCGCATCAGCCCTCCCGGAGTCACCTCCATCCAACGCGATTTCCGTCCCCCTACCGTCTACAATTGGAGCTTCGGCATCCAGCAGAATGTCGGCTTTGGCGCGGTTCTCGATGTCGCCTACGTCGGCAATGTCGGTCGCCGTCTCCTGCAGCGCCGCAGTTTGAACGCGCTCAACTACGGTACTCGCTTCCTGCCGGCCTCTCTCGACACCACCACGACCAACTCTCCCTTGCCAGACAACTTCCTCCGTCCGTTGCCGGGCTATGGCGACATCCAGTACATCGAAATGGCCAGCTCCTCCAACTACCATTCCCTCCAAACCCAAATCAACAAACGCTTTGCGAAGGGCTTCCAGTTCGGAGCCTCCTGGACCTGGTCCAAGGCCATGACCCTCGTCAACGGCAATAACGACGCAGTCAATCCCTTCCTCGACTTCCGCATGCGCAACTACGGCCGGGCCGGTTTTGATCGCACTCACAACTTGGTGGTGAACTATCTCTACGACATCCCGAAGCTTTCCAGCGTCTGGAAAAACCCGGTCACCAAGTGGGTCTTCGACGATTGGCAACTCTCCGGTCTCTCCAGCTTCACGAGCGGCGCGCCTCTCGGGATCGGTTACTCGCTCGTCCAGGCTGTCGATCTCACCGGAGCCTCCGGTGCCGGCGTCGACTCCCGGATTAATGTGGTCACCAACCCCATCATTCCCAAAGGGGAGCGGACCGAACTCCGCCACTTCAACACCGGTGCCTTCGCCCCGCCCACCCGCGCTGAGCTCGGTATCGGCAACGCCCCGAAGGACGTCCTCCGCGGCCCCGGCATCAACGTCTTCGACGTCTCAATGTTTAAGAACATCCCGCTCGACACCGATGGGAAACGCCGCATTCAACTGCGCTTCGAGTTCTATAACTTCTTCAACCACGCCAGCTTCCAAGGCGTCGATACCACCGCTCGTTTCGACGGCCAGAACCGGCAAGTGAGTGGCACCTTCGGCCAGTACACTTCCACCCTTGATGCCCGACGCATCGTCCTAGGCGCGAAGTTCTACTTCTAAACCGCTCGGCTTCGCCGCTCCCGAAATCCACTCGGGAGCGGCGGGAAACCACCCCCCGCCCTATCGAATCATCGCCACGTGCTGCTCCAACGGCGTTACCCGGTAAGCCCCCGCCGGCATCTTCACCCCCGACGCCGCGAACGGAAAGTTGACCTTCGCGATCAACGTCTCGGCCTGCATGCTTACAGCCGCCATTATCATCGTCACAATTGCTTTCGTCATTGTCGTTTCTCCTTAAAAAATATTCCGTACCGTTCTACTACCGAGTCATCGCCACGATCGCCACTTCCACCGCCTCGCTCCCCGCTTCCATCTGCTCTCGAACCTTCCGGTTCTCCACCCCGTTGCTCTCAAACCAAACCTGCGAAAGCGCGCATTTGCTCGCCGTGCAAGTGAATCCCAGATGCGGTGCCACCGGCCCCCGGCTCCCGTTCCCCGCCACCCCAAACCCATTCAAAATCACTTTCTTGCCACTCACCCGGTCGCTGATCGTGTACCGGCCCGGCCCCACCGGACCAATCCGATACTCGCCCGCCGGCATCGACACCCCAGACACCACAAACGGAAAAGTGATCTTCGCTTGCAGCGTCTCCGCTTTCATGCTCACTGCCGCCAACACTGTCACTATCAATGCTTTAGTCATTGTCGTTTCTCCTTATCGTTGCGATCCGGTCTGGATCCTGCCCTCTCTAATGCATGTCCGTTGCCGTGACCTAAGTTGTTGATTCTGCTACATACTCCCCTCGAGAATTAACCCACGGGCGAATTCCGTTAACCCGTCGGTTAAGCCTGATACACTGATCCCGCCATGTCCGCCCGCCTCCTCGCCCTCTACGGACCTCTCGCTGGCCAAGCCATCCCTCTCCCCGAAGACGAGGTCATCGTCGGCCGCGACCCCGACGCCGGCATCGTCCTCGAAGGCAGCGGTGTAGCCTGGCGGCACTGCCTCTTCACCGGTCCCCGCCTCACCGATCTCCGCTCCGCCGAAGGCACCCTCGTCAACGGCCTCCGCATCCACGAGGACGATCTCAACCCCGGTGACCACATCACCATCGGCCCCCATCGCTTCGTCTACGAGCCCGATACCGCCGGCCGGGCGCCCGCTCTCCTCGAAGCCTGCACCATGATCTTCCTCTTCCGCGCCCTCCTCGCCGGACCCAACCCGATCATCGAGCAGCACCTCGACCAACTCCTCGGCTGCGCCGCCATCCGCTTCACCCTCGGCCGCGGCCCCGAAGAAGTCTCCGTCGACCGCCGCGAACGCATCGCCACCGTCCCCGTCTTCGCTCGCGGCTAACGCATCGGCGCCCTCCGCCTCGACTACCCCGGTCCCACCCCCGACGACGACAGCCTCGGCGCCCTCGCCACCCTCGCCACCCTCGTCACCGTCGCCCTCGAAAGCCAACTCCACCTCAACTCCCTCAAATCCGAAAACGCCGTTCTCCGCGAACGCCTCTCCGGCATCATCGGCCAAAGCCCCAACTGGCTCCGCGTTCTCAATCTCGCCCTCCGCGCCGCGCCTTCCGAAGCCACGGTCCTCATCCTCGGCGAAAGCGGCACCGGCAAGGAGGTTATCGCTCAAGCCATCCATCGCTCCAGCAAACGGGCGAAAGGGCCCTTCCTCGCCCTCAACTGCGCCGTCTTCGGCGAAAGCCTCCTCGAAAGCGAACTCTTCGGCCACGAAAAAGGAGCTTTCACCGGCGCGGTCGACCGCAAGCCCGGCAAACTCGAAATGGCCGCTGGCGGAACCGTCTTCCTCGACGAAGTCGGCGAACTCGCCCCCCAACTCCAAGCCAAGTTCCTCCGCGTCCTCCATCAGCGCGAGTTCGAACGCATCGGCGGTCGCCAAACCATCAAGCTCGACGCCCGCATTCTCGCGGCCACAAACCGCGAACTCTCGACTGAAGTCAAAGCCGGCCGCTTCCGCGAAGATCTCTACCATCGCCTGAACGTCGTCACCCTCCACACCCCGCCCCTCCGCGAGCGCAAACTCGATATCCCCGCTCTCGCCAACCACTTCCTCGCCCGCTCCACCCGGCCCATCGACGGCATCTCCCCCGCCGCCCTGCGTTTGCTCACCGGCTACGACTGGCCCGGCAATGTCCGCGAACTCCAAAACTGTCTCGAGCGAGCCTCCGCCCTCGGTTCCACCCGCTTCATCGAACCCGACGATTTACCCGAAGAACTCAACGAACCCGCCAAGCCCGCCGCCGGCTTCTCCCAAGCCAAGGGCACCGCCATCATCGAAGCCTGGGCGCAGGCCAACGGCGGCTATAAGCAAGCCGCCGCTCTCCTCGGCATCCATCCAAACTCTCTCCTCCGCATGATTCGCCGCCTCGGTCTCCGCCCCCAACTCCAGTAACGAACTGTTGTGCGAATGAAATCCCGCCGTAATCTCCTCTCGCTACCCTAAAAGGGTGCTCCTTCGACTTCTCCTTTCGCTTTCCCTTGCCGTCGCCGCGTTCGCCCAGTACACGACCGGTCGAATTGAAGGCAATATCTCCGATCCTTCCGGTGCCCCGGTCAACTCGGCCAATTTGGCGCTCACCAACCTCGAGAACAATCAAGTTCGCAAAACAACCTCCCTCGACACTGGCGTTTTCTTCTTTGCCGCCCTCAACCCCGGTTCCTACCGCCTCGATGTCTCAAAAGACAGCTTCGCCCCCGTCTCGGCTCAACTCGTCGTCGTTACGAGCCAAACCATCTCCCAAAACTTCTCGCTCCAGCTCGCCGGTCAATCCTCCACCGTCCAGGTAATCGAATCCTCCTCCGCCCTCCTCAATACCTTCGAGCCCCTCCGCTCCGTCACCCGCTCCGCCCTCGAAATCCAAACTCTCCCCAACGCCAGCCGAAACGTCGTGAATATGATCACCCTCGTCCCCGGCGTCACCCCCACCTTCAACCCCCGCGGCGGCTCGCTCACCACCCTCAACATCGCTCAGGCCGGCCAGCTCAATGCCAACGGCGGCCGCTCCAAAGCCACCGCTCACCAACTCGATTCCACCGACGCCAACGACTGGGAGTTCGGCGGCATCGCCCTCTCGACGCAACCCACTCCCGACATGCTCCAGGAGTTCAAAGTCCTCGCCTCCAACTGGGCCGCCGAGTACGGCGTCAAATCCAACGCCCAAGTCCTAATGGTCACCCGCTCCGGCACCAACACCTTCCACGGCTCCGCCTACAACTTCCTCCAGAACGCCGCTCTCAACGCCCGCGACTACTTCGACCCCACCGGCAAAGCCACCCCCCTCCGCCAGAACTTCTTCGGCCTCACCGCCGGTGCCCCCATCCGCAAGGACAAAACCTTCCTTTTCGGCGGCTGGGAGTCCCGCCGCTCTCGCGGCTCCAGCCCGATCACCCTCCTCGCCGTGCCCACCGAAGCAGCCCGCGCCTCCGCCACCGACCCCAACGTCCGAGCCCTCCTCCCCCTGTTGCCGCTTCCCACCGCCGCCACTTCCAACCTCCGCATCGGCACCGTCGCCGCCTCCCTCCCTTCACCCTCCGATAGCGATCAGTTCCTCCTCCGCGGTGACCAGTATCTCGGCTCCCACAACCTTACCGCCCGCTACTTCCAAAACTCGGGCACCAGCTTCTCCCGCACCGCCGGCTCTCTCCCCCAGTTCGACGCCACCTTCGATCCCCAAGGCAAGAACGCTATGCTCGCCGACACCTGGGTCGTTAACGCCTCCACCACCAACGAACTCCGCCTCTCCTACGGTCGCGCCAGCGCCCTCTTTAATCCCGCCTCCGAACCCGTCACCCCCCGGTTCATCGTCGCCGGACTCGCCGGCTTCGGCACCGTGCAGTTCTGGCCCCAGGGCCGCATCTTCAACGTTTATCAGATCGCCGACGTCGTCTCCCAGGTCCGCGGTCGCCACATCCTCAAAGCCGGCGTCGACCTCCGCCGGATTCAAGACAACTCCCTCAACGACTCCTCCCGCCGCGGCGTTTACAACTTCGCCTCGCTCGATACCTTCCTCGCCGGTACCCCCGCAGCCTTCTCCCAGGTCTTTGGCAACACCTATCGCGGCTTCCGCATGGACTACCACGGCTTCTTCCTCCAGGACGATTTTAAGGTCTCTCGCACCCTCACCCTCAACCTCGGCCTCCGCTGGGAACTCCAAGGCGGCCTCGCCGAAGTCAACCAACTCCAGTCCGTCCTCGACCCTCGAATCTCGAGCGCCATCGGTCAAGCCGGCGTGGGAGTCCTCGGCGGCTTCCGTAACGCCAAACCCGTCATCGAAGGCCGCTACAATCTCGCCGCCCCTCGTCTCGGCTTCGCTTGGAATCCGAACTCCGGTCGATTCGCCGTCCGCGGCGGCTACGGCATTTATTTCGACTCCCAACTCTTCAACGGCTTGCAGGCCGGACGCACCACCCCGCCCACCAACTACACCGGCAGCCTGGCCGCCGCTCAAATCACCGGCGCGAATAGCTTCTCGAACCTCCTGGCCGGCACCGCTCCCGTTCAACGCGATTTCTCCAGCCAAATCGGCGGCTTCGGCACCCTTCGCAATCTCGGCGGCATCACCTCGCAACTTCCCCAACTTCGCAATCCCTACTCCCAACACTACAGTCTCGGCGTCCAAACCCGCCTTTCGTCCGCCATGGTCATCGACGTCGCCTACGTCGCCACCAAAGGCACCGCCCTCACCACCCTCGGACCCGGTAACGCTACCGATCCCTCGCAGCGTCCCGCCCCGGCCTCCAGCCTCGCCGACGAGCAAGCCCGTCTCACCCAGTTCCAACAATTTGCCGCCCGGGTCAACGGCGGAGCCACCGCCCCTGCCATCCCTCGCATCGATCCCCGCTTCAATACGGTCAATCTCATCCGCGATAACGGCAGTTCTATTTACCATTCCCTCCAAACCGAGTTCCGCAAAACCCTCTCTCGAGGCCTCTCGATCCAAGCCGCTTACACCTGGTCTCGCTCCATCGACAACGGCTCCGACTACAGCCCCGGCCAGGCAACCACGGATCGCAGCTTCGCCCAGGACCAGTTCAACTATCAGGCCGAACGGGGACCTTCCTCATACGACATCCCCCACCGCTTCATCCTCTCTCACGTCTGGCAACTTCCGTTCTACAAGGAACAAAAAGGCCTTCCCGGTCGCGTCCTCGGCGGCTGGACCTTCGCCTCCATCAACCAGTACCAATCCGGCATCCCCTTCACCGTCATGAGCGGCGCTCGCCTCGGTCTCGCCGACGTCAACATGGACGGAGACATCTCCGGTGCCTTCGACAACGCCCGTGCCTCCTGTGTCTCCGGCGGCACCGCCTTCACCTTCGGCGACCGCTCCACCCTTCCCGCCCCCATCGCTCGCGGCGTCAACGGCACCACCAACTCTGCCAACTTCAAATATGTCCAACCCCTCCTCGGCAACCACGGCACCTGTGGCCGCAACACCGAGCGCATGAACAACCTTCTCAACTTCGATTGGACCCTTTCGAAGAACGTTCGCCTCTACGAACGCCTCGGCCTCGAATTCCGAACCGACCTGTTCAATATCTTCAACGTCCCCTTCCTCACCGCCGTAGGGGACGACTTCCGCAATCTGTCCAGCCCGCTTTTTGGACAAACCAACGCTGCGGCCCCCAGCCGTCGGGTTCAAATGTCACTCCGCTTCACCTGGTAGGGCCGAAGTCTACTTCCAATAGACCAGCTAGGGTTCAATCACTTTCCCCTCATCGGGAGTCAATCGCGATCAACTTGCCCTGTGCCAAACGCGTCACCTGGAAAGGGGCATCAAAGGTGGAACTTCCGGCGCCCTTCGCCATGCGGGTCCGCGCGCCGCCGCGCCGCCGCCGCGCCAACAAAACCGCCGCGACGTACAACACAAACAGCAGCCCCATTAGCGAACGGAACCGGCCAACGGCTGCAAACCATTCCGCGCGTCCAAATGGAGCACCTCCACTTAGAGCGCCTCCGACCCCAATCCTCCAATTCGTCGCCATAAGATTACGGACCTCAAAAAATTTGCCATCATAGCGCTATGGTCACCTCCCGTCGCTTACTCCTCGCCGCCGCTGCGGCCGCCGTCCCCGCCGTCGCCAAACCCCCGAAAGACAAGAAGGCGCATTTCAAAGATGGCCGCCCCAAAGACGGTAAAGCCCCGCTCTACTCCCCCGCCATCACCTGCAATGGCTTCGTCTTCGTCTCCGGCACCGGCAAAATCGATGGAGGCACCATCCAGGAACAGACTAAGTACGTCCTCGATTCCATCGAATCCAACCTGAAGCACGTTGGTTCCTCAATGGACAAAGCCGTAAAGTGCAACGTCTATCTTAGCGACATCAACAACTACGCGGCCATGAACGAAACCTTCCGCGGCCGCTTCGGCGACAATCCGCCGGCCCGAACCACCGTCGCCGTTGCTGCCATCCCTTTCGGCTGCCTGGTCGAGATCGAAGTCATGGCCCAGGCCTAAACGAATGCTCACCCCAGTCCACTCCCCTCTCGCCCCGCCCCCCGCCGGCTTCTATTCCCAAGCCGTCCGCGCCGGCAACCTCCTCTTCATCTCCGGCCAACTTCCTCTCGATGCGAAGGGCATACTCGTCCCCGGCGACGTTACCGCGCAAGCCGTCCAGACCCTAGCCAACATTCAGCACATCCTGGAAGCCGCCGGCGCCACCCTCGCTAACCTCGCCCAGGTCACGCTCTACATCACGAGCATCGACCATTGGCCCGCCGTCAACGCCGCCTATGCCGCCTTCCTCGCCGACGTCCCCGTCCCCCCCGCCCGCGCCGTCGTCCCGGTCAAAGAACTCCACTTCGGCGCACTCATCGAGATCCAAGCCGTCGCCGTCCTGAATTCATAGCTTCGACTCCCATCGTTCATTGGTCAGTAACTCTGGC
>Ga0105048_10016276_pt1 | contig 11505 bp, 8 predicted proteins | sample MAT05_FD_78382 | JGI IMG/M metagenome (GOLD analysis project Ga0105048, IMG submission 78382) | Freshwater microbial communities from Lake Fryxell liftoff mats and glacier meltwater in Antarctica - MAT-05 | ecosystem: Environmental > Aquatic > Freshwater > Ice > Liftoff microbial mat | place...
TGATGGGCAGAGCAAAACAACTTGGCAAGTCCGGCAGCGGCTTTTTGCTCGCGCTGTGGATGAACCATGCTGCCTATGGTGTGGATCTTGGTTTTCCGGAGATCAACTTTGGCCTCGAAGCCGCGTCTGCACTGGAGGCCTAGTTCTCATCAGCCTCAGCCTACCGTCGAGCGGCCGCTTCAGGCGGTTCAATTCACGGAGGCAGACTTCCGCAATGGAGTCGATTGCCGGCCGACAAGAATGACCGCTGAGAAGCACCCGAGTTTTTTGGCTCTGGCGCTCCGAAACTGCCCGGTGGTGACCGGCCGCTTTCAGTCATGCAGAGACGTTCGCCGATCGAGGTCGTACTTCAGCTTGTGGCCGACCGCCGGTGGCCACGAACGGCGGCTGACGGGAAGCTCGATGTGACCGAGCAGGACCTGCTGTCGGGCAGCTTTGGAGCGAGTCGTCGGACTGCTGTGGGTCGTCAGCACCAGTCCGCAACCTTCGGATGCAGTCGTTCAGGTGCTTCATATTCCATGCGGCATTTCGCACCCGCCAGCGAACGCTGTCGCCAGGCCGTGATCTCACCACCCAATTGGCGGCGTGGCCCCCTCTGCGCTCAGGGATGCAGCGTGATGCTGTGGAACCCCTGCGCAGTCATCGGCCGATCCTTGCATGCCGTGCCGTTGGTCACCACGCTGCCGTCGTCGCTCAAGATCTGCAAGGTGCCGCCGCCTCCCGGCAGCTCGAACAGCGCCTCCGGCCTGAGGCCGACGATCTCGCTGCTGTCGACGATCCGCGGCGCGTCTTTCGGCTGGCCCGACCATCGGTACAGCGTGAAAGCTCCGACGTCGGCGGCCGGCCCGGCGACTATCCAGTAACCACGGCCGTCAAGCGCGCGGTCGATGCTGCGAACACCACGGCCGCGCAGTTCGAGCAGGATCGGCTCGCCAAAGCGCGCCTTGCGCCCAGACACGGTCCCAACGAGCTCTGGGGGGTTGAGCAATGGCACCAGCAGCGCCCGGCCGTTTGGCACCGGGTTGCGAAATCCAACCAGCAGGCTGCCATCGGGCATCGCCGCCAGCCCTTCGATGTTCAGTCCGCCGGGCGCCTCGGGCGCGAGCTGCGTTGCCTCGCCGAGACGCAGACCCGCGAACGTCGGCGCGGCGGCCAAGTCGTCGAGTAGACCGCGGTAAGTCGACCCCACCGGGGTGACGCCCGGCTGCGCACCCGGATCGATATCGGTGGCGAAGAAGCGCTGCCTGTCTGGCCGCAGCTTGCCCTTGCTATTGCGGCCATGCGAGGCGATCCAGTAAATGCGCTGGCCGACGGCCGCTGCGGCCTCGAGGTCTGATTCCTTGTCGCCGGTGCCGAGGAAGGCGGCGAGCGGCGCCTCGCCCACGGGCTCCGGCCGCCCGTGCTTGTAGACACGCAACGTGTTGTCCTCGTCGCCGGCGACGACGAAATGTGTGGCGTCTACGGCCACGGCGGCCGAGGCGTCGCATGGACCGCGGTAGGTCATGACGGCGGAGGCGGTTGCGCCCGGCGCGGCGCCGACGAACAGCGTCAGCGCGAGGGCCAACAACAACGACGAAGAAGCGCGTGGCAATCGCATGCCGTTCCTTGATGTTGGGGCCGGCGCCCGGCGGATCGATCTGACAGACCAGGGGCCACGGTATTGGGAAGCGTGGCCGGGGCGTGTCAATGCCGCGTGCACCACAGTCGAAGCGACCAACGACGACCAGCGAGGCCGCTGCCAGCGCGGCAATCAGGTGGAGCGGGCGCAGTAGTAGGCGCCGGCGCGGGGTCGCGGCAGAAGGCATACCGACAGCCGCCGACGATGGCTCTCAGAATTTGAACGGCAGCAGCCAGTCTGGGGCCGCCCGCCAGCAGCGCCGTATCCGAGGAAAACCGCAAAGTTAGCGTTGGCAATCGTGCTGTCGACTGGTCTGGGCATCGAATATCTGACGGCACCGTGCGTCTCATCGCGCCAAGGTCGTCACATCAGTCAGGTGCCGCAGCCGACGCCGTGGAGGAGGTGGCCCCAGAAGGGCAATGCCGCCCCTCACGCTCCTCCTGTGCGAATAACTCGTCAACATCAAAGTGCTCGAAGTCTTCGGGCTGGTGCCACCCGGCTTCTCGATTCGGGTAGTGCCGATTGACGCTCTGCCAGAGCCGCCGTGTCTCTGGGCTAAGTCTCTCGGCCTGTTGCCGTTCGGCAAATAAAAACCCTGTCTGAAAGACTGCGTCGGCCAAGTCTCTAGGGAAGCGCGAATGCGGTGCAGCCAGCAGCATCTTCAGCCGCGCCGGCGCCGGATAGGTTCGCGCTGCGTCCGCTGCACGGCGACGGAGGCTGAGTTCGGCGTCTGGCTCAACCTGAATCGCCTCAAGCAGCTGCGCCCCCCAATGCAGAGCCCGCAGCCTTTCGATCGCCGTCGTCATCGTCGGTTACCCCTACATCTCATGACTCGGTCCACCACGGCCGCTGCCATCCGGACCACCAGTATGCAACGGCGCCGAGGACGACTGCGCGGGGGCGACCAAACTGTGCCGGTGCAACCAGGCGAGGCCAGAGCTGGCTCTTGCCGGCCTGAGCACTGCCCAATGAGGATACGAACGGGCCAAAAGCTTGACTCTTGGGCGATAGTCTGCTGGTCAGCGTAGGTCGCCGTTCGTGAACCGGAGCTTGGTCGCACGCTTTCCGCCAGAAACCGGGCACTCGTGCAGCATGCCGGTGCTCTGTGGTCCGGTGTCTCCAGATAGCGTTGAGGTCTCCGATGCATTGAGTCATCCGGCTGCACTGGGTCAACTGTGCGCACTCCTAACCCGAGCCTTACCTCGAACCTCGAACCCCTTGCTGTCAGTTCATCGGCACCACTCGACTACACCATGCCTTATCCAAAAGTGACAGCTGCATGCACTGTGCTGGTGGATTGACGGCGTCACGGTTGCGCGGCCCCAGAAGTCCGTTTCGACGGACCAGCGCGGCCGTCGATCCGGGTTTAGGGAAAGCGAAATCTGCACTCCGCAACCGCCCGGGCAGCTCATGCAAGCCCACTTCTTGACGCCGGTGTCGATGACCAGCCAAAGCTCGCCCGGCGGTACGGCGTTCTTGCCCGGATGCTGCGCGACCGGAGAAGCGAGCAGGTCGTAGCGCAGCCACCCGAGCCGGCGCAGCGCGCGCGCGACAAGTTGCTTCATGGTCATCCAATCACGCCTAGGAAGGGGTTGACATCACCTCGCCCCCAGCTCGCTTGGCTGGCGCAAACCGGGCAAGAGGCCACGGGTCGGCAGGTCATGGCACGATCCTCCACGCGGTCGAAGCGGCGAATCCTGTTGTGTGCCATGCCCCCGGGGCCGCGAAAATTAGTCAGGCCCTGAATGAGCTCATCGACGGCCGCGCAGGCGATGGCCGTGGTGAACGTGACCACGGCGGGCGCGGGGTCGCCGCCGCCATCTACATAGGCTTCCGCCTTACGCTGCTCGAACCCGGCCGGGTCGCTTCGCCGGAGCCCTTCGGCCGCAGCCCGGCGAGGATCGACTATCCCCAGGCACATGAGACAAGGGTTGCCGGGGCGAATCGTCGACACGCGGCCTGTCATGTCGTAGTCCGCGCCGCTACGGGCCGCGCGCATGCGTAGCCCGACATCGATCAGAAGGATGCCGTAGTAGTGTGCCAGGCGGTTGAGCGTCAGCCGCCCCTGATGGTCGTCGGTACAACCGAACAGCACATCGCAGGAGCGCAGCAGGTCGCGCAGATCAGGATTGCCTACCCATTCCTTCTTAGTGACGACCTGGGTGCCGAGACCCACCGCGCGGATCTCGCGCGCGAGGATGTCCACCTTGGCCAGGCCGGCGGCAACGTCCGCGGCACGCGAGCCATGCACGCGGTTTAGGTTGGTGACATCGATAGTGTCTTTGTCCACCAGCCCCAGAAAGCCGACGCCCAATCGCGCCAACAGCATCGCGACAGCACTACCCGTGCCGCCGCCCCCCGCGACGCCGATCCGCAGCCCGCGCACGACCGGGTTGAACTCGCGGCCGAAGAGCGCGGCCTGCCGCGTTAGGAACGGATCTTCGTCACCTGCAGCCACCGTGCGCGCGATCTTGATCTGACTGCCCACCAGCGTGATCGACGCCGCCATGGCCGCCTCGCCCGGAGCGACCCAGAGCCTGCCCGCCATAGCGTCATCGCGGCCGAATACCAGGCTGGCCAGTCCGGAAACGCCCTTGTTGAACGTCGTCCGGGCGAGCTCGGCCTCGTTTCGGTCATCCTGGTCGGAGAAGAACGCTGCCGCGTTCGGATGCGTGTGCACCAGGCCCGCGACCAAGCCGCGGTCCTTCGCAGCGCCGAGAATGCGCATGAAGCCGCGGGTGGACCATGTGACATGGACGGGCGATGCCGAGACGATCTCTTCGGCCGCGACGGGGATGACCTCATGCGAGATCAGCCTGCTGCGAGGCAGGCCCGACCAAGGGTCCGCTGAGATGTCGGCCCTGCCGAACAGCACATAGGCGGACGCCTCGGCCCCGTCATCCCTGTGCAGCAGCGAGCGCAGGGCCGCCACGTGCGGCTCCAGCAGGACGATGTCCAGAACAGCCGGCGACATCACTTCGCCTCCGCCAGGGCATGCTCGATGCGCTTGAGCATGGTGTGCAGGCCGTCGATGCCAGGGCGCCACGCCGTGTTGTGGCGCGACCAGCGCTGCCAATTGCGGCCCTGAAACGCGTGGGCCTGGTCGGCGCAGGTGGGGTGGCGCCCCAAGCTTTGCAGCGTCAGCCAGGGGTCGCAAAAGAACATGTCCGGCGCGACATCGGGATAGCCAGGCGGCAGGAGAACGAGCACGTCGGCGGCGGCATGGTTGAACTTTCCGGCGGGCAGCGGCAGCTGCTTGAAGATGACGCCCGTATGCACGCCGTCGCTCACCATCTCGAAGACCATGCCGTGACTGCTCAGATAGCGCTCGTCCACGTCGGGCAGCGCGAGCAGGCCCTCCGTGGTGTCGCGGATCAGCGTGATGAAGCGCTCGATGCCCGGCTTGCTCAGATCGATCAGGTCTCCGTCGCGGATCAGGACGTCCTGACCGCCGCCGCGCACCTCGAGGTAGACATCGTAGGTCTCCGGCGGGACGCCGGCCAACGCCTTGAGAACGCGGCCGCTGATGCTGGGCTTGCCCCATTCCAGTTGGCGGTCGTCGATCGTGAACTTGAACGCGCGGTCGGTCTGGAAGATGACGAAGCGCTCCGCGCCGCGGGCACGCAGATCGTAGGTTTCGTCCAGGCGCAGGTCCTCGAACTCGCCGGAGGTCAGGATCGCGTAGACGCTGTGTTCATCGACCGGGCGCGAACCGGCGGCCTGGAGGATCTGGCGCGCGGTCGGCACCGGATCGGTGAGATCGACGTGACGCTCGTGGAGCTGCTCGTCCAGGACGATGATCCGATAGAGCGCCGCCGGGCGCAGACTGCGACCTTCGCGGATCGCCGCAGCGACATCTTCGACATCGGAGCGGCCATCGCCGCTGTGGGTTTGGGTTTGCATTTGATTGCCTTTCTTGGGCAGCCATCACCTGCGGGATTGCAGGCTTCATGGCCCCCCTTACTCAGTCAATCGCAGCCCAGCGCCAGACCGGAAAGGCCGGTCAAAGTTTTTCTTGCACCCATGCCCCTCCGGGCAGGTCACCGCAGAGAAAAAAGCTCGGGCAACGCGGGCAGCTCCGCGCCTCGGGCTTGGCGGGAAACTGCCCGGCCTGCATCGCCTGAAGCAAGGCCTGCAGCTTCTCCCGCCTGGAGTCCAGCTTGCGCGATGAGATTTCCATCGGCTGGACGGTTTCGCTGGTCAGGTAGGTCACCTCGACCTGCGCATGCGGCCCGTAGGCCTGGACGGCAGCGAGTTGAAGAACCGCGTACTCGATGTCATCGAAGGCGTTCGAGCGCTGCTTGCCCGTCTTAACGCGCCGCACCGTGACGCGGCCACCGGCTCCGTGAGCGACGCCATCAGGGCTGACAAAGATCTCGCCTTCTGCCCACCCCAACGAGATCGGAGGCGCCGGCACGGCCACGCCTCGACTGCGGCTCTCGATGAGGAAGTCGACGAGCCGCTTGCCGATCCGGCGGTAATCGTCCGCGTATCCATGCTCTGTCGCTCCCTTGGAGTTCCATGCCTCCTCGAAGTACGCTGCCAGCTCGTCGACCGTGGGACTTGTCGTCTCGTGCTCCCGTTTCAACCACTCGAACACGTCGCCCACAACGTTGTGCATCTTCATGAATGCGGTTTCGGTTCGCCGACCGCCGAGCCTCAGCACGTGCGTGTACAAGAAGCGGCGCGGGCAACGCTCGAACAGGTTGACCTGGATGTCGGTCCATTGCGGACGCCCTTGCCATGTGATGGCGAACGGCACGCTCGTCGATGTCGAGCCGGCTTGCAACGGCACCGGAACCGGACGAACAAGGAGTTGGTCGATCGGGGCAACAAACTTGGAGAGGCTGCGCGCACGTCCATCGGCCTGCCTGGCGTAGGCATATAGCTGCAGCCGGTCGCGTGCCCGCGAAAGCGCTACGAAGAACAAGCACTCTTCTTCCTCGTCGTGGCCGGCCTTCACTGCGTCGATGCCGGTTAGCCCCTCCGAACCATGGATCAGACCGTCCGGCGGAAGACAGCGCGGCGGCACGTTGTTGCGCGGAAGGCCAGACGTCACCATGCCCGGCAGATGAACGACATCGAACTCCAGCCCCTTGCTCCCGTGGATGGTCATTAGGCGCACTGCGTCGATGCTCTCAGCGCCGCGCGGCAGCTGGCTCAGTCCACGATCCTCTGACAGCAGTACGAGGCGCCGGATGCGATCTAGCAGCCGCACCACGGGTACGCCCTGCCCTCTCGGCTGCCGCCGACAGAAGTTCAGAAACTGCCAGATTGCCAGACCTTGCATGCGGCTTCGCGCATCGCCAGTCTGATAGAGCGTCCTCGCCAGCCCGAGACCATCGATCGTCCACTCAGTTAGCAAAGACCAGGGATTCGTCGATGTGCTCACGCCTGCAAAGAGCGTGGACAGGCGAGCAAGAACTTCTCGACTGCCGTCCGCCAGACCGTCCATGTCGGCATGCATAGCCGCCCACCCCAACGAAGCTGGGTTCGCTGCACGCAGGTGCTCGATGACGCGCATGACATCCTGCAAGGGCATTTGGTGCTGAGTCATGGTTGCAACGCGCACCATCGCGGCCGCCCGCGGATCGGTCACCAGCGAGAGCAAGGCCAGCAGATCCTTGACTTCCCGCCTCGCGAACAAGCTGCCCAGGTGCAGCGCGGGAATGCCCCTGGCCTCAAGGCCTTCGGCAATCGCGTTAAGGCGCGCATTGGACGCGCACAGCACCGCTTGATCACCATAGGCAGTGCCTTGCTCGTGCAGGGCCGTGATCGATGCGGCAAGGGCGGAGATTTCATCGTCAGCCGACCCGGCGACGCGAAGCTCAACCCGTGCTCCTGTGGAGCCGCGGTCAGCCTGCAGGCTCAGCGGCAAAGCACCGACCGATGCTTGCATGCCGCGCGCGAACGCGGTGAATGCATCCACGATCTGCTTGTCGGAGCGATAGTTGACGCCCAACTGTGCGGCCTGCGCCCCGGGGAAGTCGATCGCAAAGCGTGCGATGTTCGTCGCGGAGGCGCCGCGGAAGCGGTAGATGGACTGGCGTGCGTCGCCGACAACCCACAGGTTGCGGCCCTCGCCGACGATGGCCTTGAGGAGCCGGACCGAGGCGCGGTTGACATCTTGGTATTCATCTACGAGCACATGCAGATGGCGAGTACGCATCGCGTCCCTGACCTCAGCGCTGCGCTCGACAAGACGGACTGGTAGCGCGACTAGGTCGCCGAAGTCCAGCAGATGGCGCGCGGTCAGCAGCCGTTCGTACGCCTCGAAGAGCGTGGCAACCTCTAGGCACTTCTGCGCGCGGACCTTCGCGTCCTCGTCGGTTCCCGCTCGGCCCGCCATCGACTGCGCGAGTGCGCGATAGCCAGCAGCATCGACAACCTCATCCTTGGCGCGTGAGATCGCGCTCAACATGTCGCTCAAGTCCAGGGCCGGATCCCAAAGATTGCGATAGTGCTTCAGGTCGAGCCGCGGAAACTCGTCCTCTAGGAGTTCAATAGCCTCCGTCCGGTCGATCAACCTTGGGTCCGGTGGCAGCGCCAATCGGTCATGAAACCGTCGAACGATGTCAAGGCCGAAAGCATGGAATGTCCCGATCCACATCGCCGCCGCTGCGACCGGATTGTTAGCGGCAATCCTCTCGCACAGTTCAGTGGCCGCCTTGTTGGAGAAGGTGAGGACCAGGATCGTGGTGGGATCGACGCCTTCTGCGAGCAACCCTTCGATGCGACGAACAAGCGTCCGCGTCTTGCCGGTACCAGGCCCTGCCTGCAGTTGAAACGCCAAGCCACGATGCGCGGCCGCCTGAGCCTGCGTGGGGTCTGGGGTGAGGGGAGCTGCCGCCGTGCCGGCGCCCTCGGGGTGCGGCTCATCGGCTGGTGGAAGCAGCAGCGCATCCAGCAACTGCTGCTGCACCACGGCGAGCGGCGCGCCGAAGCGCTTCGCGATTGCGTCGGATGTAAGCCCTTCGTTGACATGCAACTCGCGCAACACAGGGCGCGGCAGCAGGAACTCGCGCGCGAAGAGGTCCATCTTCACCTCACGTCGCTCGCGCGCCCCGTAGTCAAGGACGCGATCGACGCCGATTGGCGCGTCCTCCATCGATCGGTCTGGCTCGACGTGCACCGTCACTGCGTCAAGCGTCCCACCTTCCAGTACGACATGGCCGAGTTCATGCGCGATTAAGAAGGCGCGCTCGAAGTTCGATCCGCGATCCTCGTAGAGGATGCTCCAAGCCTGGCTGTCGAACGTGGCTCTGCCTCCCTTGAGCTGCGAATCTCCTTCTTGCAGCGGGTAAACATCCAAGCCGCGACTCTTGACCTCCCGAAGCGCAAACGCCAAAGGTCGGGTCGGCTCGCCGCCGGCTGCGACGTTCGCACGATGCAGGCGTTCTGCTTCCCGGCGAGCGGCCTCGGTGGCGTCCATCGGTCAGCCCGACAATGCTTTCAGCGTCGCCTGCTGTTCCGGCATGAGCTGTGATGTCTCGACCGCCTCGTCGAAGGTGATCTGCTCGCCCACACTCGGCTTCACACTTGACCGAAAAGCCTGGCTAGAAACCATGCTCGGTGGACCCTGCAGGTATGCGCCCACGGCTTGAACGGTGGTACCCAGCTCCGATGCAAGCTTCTCGACAAATCGGGTAGGAATGGTGGCAGCACGGATGGCCCGGTCGCGAACGCGCATCAGGAAGAGATTGCTGACGTCCAGACTGCGCGCAAGCGACTTGAAGCTGCTCGTATTGAGCTTGGCGAACGGATTCGCGACCGCCGCGTCGGGCTGCTGGACAGCCCGCTCGAACCGCTGCCAGGCCTTGTCAACCGCACTGTCCGGCACCTCGGTCGCCGGAACCTCGCCGTCCAGCGACTCATGAAGCAGATCGATCGAAAAGTCGATCAGTGCGATCGCATGCTGCGGGTACTCCCTGATGTAGCGTTCAATCGTCTCCCGCCCACGGCTGGGTTCCATGAAGAATGCCATCAGCACGGACTCCTCGTCCGTAGCGAAAGGCTTTGGCGTACTCATGCGTCCTCCCGCAGAACACACCTGAGGAACTTGTATGCACGGTCGCGGCGATTGCGCACGGTTCTCTCATCGCACTGGAGCATCTTTGCGATAGTCATGATATCGGGGTCCTTCGAGTCGATCAGGAAGCCTTGCCGCAGCAAGCCCACGACCCGTCTCTGATCGTCTGGTAATGCATCAATCGCAGCGTCCAACTCCAACCGGAAAGCTGGATCGTCAATTTTTTGAGGGTAGCCTCCCAGAAAGTCGGCCGCCGCTTCCTCGACCTCCAGAGAAATGTCCTGACCGTCTTCTCCGTCCGTGGATAGCGGCTCGGTGAGTACCGACGAGGCGCCAATCTGCCTAAGCACGGACTTCCGGAATCGGGCGAACGCTAGTTCGAACCGCACCTCGAAGAAGTCCAGCATGGCGAAACGGCTGTTGCAGTCCTTGGCTACTCGCTCGGCGAATCGGCCCATGATCTCTTCTCGAATGCCTTGCGCCCCGGCCATGCGGGAGTCCGAGATCGTTGCAAGCAGGGACTGGCCAACCCGTTTCATGAGCAGTCCGAATATCTGCTTGAACTCGTCCTTTGCGCCTGTCGCGTGGGCGCGCCGCAGGAAGTACGTCAGTGCTTCAGACGGCACATAACCGCTGCTCTTCCTCGACGAGACGGCAAAGGCCTGCAGGCGTGTCGCGGCATCAACCGACTCCAGCCTTGCCAGCCAGGCCTCGATCTCGGGCGGCCGTGCGAACGGCGCCCCGTGCTTGTCTTTGCTCTTCAACGGTTCCGGCATCGCTCTCCTCCTTCCCGTTAGTCCGTGCTGTGTCTGCCCTATCCCGCCCGACGTCACCGAATGCGGATCGGCAGGGACACCTGCGGCCGGATCGGCACGAGGGTACTAGCTTAGGCGCGCAAGATGCCCGAGTGTCACCTGCTAGGGGATCTCCTTAACAGGAACCGAACGGACAGGCGATCGCGGCGCCGTCACTGAGTGTCCGATTGCGGCCAGTCCGATCCTCGATATCGCAAGTGTCGAGCGGTCGTATTCAGTCTTGACCAGCCGGTTGGCCGAGGACATTGAGGCGAAGTGAACTCACGAGTGCGAGGTCGCCCGGGGCGCCTTCGACCACGGGCGTAGGCTCTACCGAACCTAAAGCTAAAAGTGGTAGTCAACGCCACCCTTGCCGTCGATCGCCACCTTGCCGCTGTCCAGCAAACGGGCCAGGACCGCATGGACGGTTTGCGGATCTCCAGGCGGTCCGATCAGAGACCTTATCGAAGCCTGCAGTGAGCGTTGCTTGGCTGGCCTGTTCTTCGTCTTCTTGAGGCTTGCAAGTACGTGGCTCGCAGCCTTGACTAGGTCGATGGTGGCGATCGTCTTGGCAGGCTCCTGATGCAAGTTCTTGGTGACCTGCGACGGGTTGTCGATCGACACCTTTTTCACCGCAACAGCTTTGGTCGATGTCGACTTCTTGGCAGGTGCTCGTGCCGCCACAGGATTGGCCTTAGTGCCGGGCGATTTGGGTGCCGCTGCCATTCCAGAAGCGGGCACCGGCCTTGCCGCCACTGCCGCCTCGCCGCCAGTGGCGGATGTGGTGAAGGCCGCCTTCGTCGCCACAGGCACCTTCTTGGCGACGGCTTTCTTCGCGGCGACCTTCTTGGCCGGTGCGATCTTCTTCGCCGGTGCACGCTTGGCGGCAGCCTTGGCGGCAGAGACCTTGGCATTGTCAAACCCGACCTGCCGCGCCGAAAACCCGAGCTCTGCTGCGTGCTCGAGCATCGGCCCGTAGCCCTTGTCGTTCGACACGACAACAAAGCGGGCATCCGGGTGCCGGGACGCGATGTAGCCCATGTAGAACGAAAGATGAAAGTCCA
>Ga0105048_10016279_pt1 | contig 11504 bp, 9 predicted proteins | sample MAT05_FD_78382 | JGI IMG/M metagenome (GOLD analysis project Ga0105048, IMG submission 78382) | Freshwater microbial communities from Lake Fryxell liftoff mats and glacier meltwater in Antarctica - MAT-05 | ecosystem: Environmental > Aquatic > Freshwater > Ice > Liftoff microbial mat | place...
AAAGCAGGTCTGTCCAATTATTTTGTGATGAGTGTCGCCGTTTCGGATTTGAAAATGATCGTAAATCATTCTTCGTACCGAGTCTGACTCCAGTCTTTCGACAGTCGGCACAGTTGTTCAATGACGTCGGCGTCTTCGCTGCACGCCACGATGCCTGGATATCGCAGCATTCCGGCGCGGGTGTCCATCCAGAGATCACGGTAATGAACAGGCTGGCGGTTGTGGACCCAGACGGCATCTCCGCCGCGCACTCGCGCGATGTGCATTGAGACAGGAAAATCGTAGATGTTCGGCGAATGGATGAGCGAACCCGCGTACTCACCGGTTGCCATAAACGGATAAATGCTGCCGGGCATTTCGTCCGATGTATGACCTGCCAGATTGCGACCTAGCACAACCAACTGATCGACTTCACGCGCGCGCTGAGTGTCCCGCTGCTGAAAGCCGATCAGATAGATTCCGGGACCGGAGTTTGTCCGACGCGACGTCAGATCGGGCAGAACATCGAGCACAGCACGGGCCGTGCGCGATGGATCATCCGGACCGCAGACGATGCGATCGGGAGTGACTTCCACCCATGTTCCGTGCTCACCCATCTCGGGGGCAAACACCAGTGAATAGTGCGGTGTCGAATCGTCGTGAAGATGCACGATGATGGAATAGCCGTTGCCGGTTTTGTCACGGTATTGTTTGGTTCCGTCGATGGGATCGATCGAAATTGCGAATCGGCTGTCCGTTGCAAAGTGCGACATGTCCCCCGTCGTCTCTTCGCCTTCAATGCGACATGACCGCAGTACAGGATCTGCATCCCGAAGTGCGGCCACGAGGAGTTCCTGGACTGATAGATCTGCGAGCGTCAATGCATCGGTGTTCGCGTTGCCTGACGACTTGCCGCTCACTGCGATGTTGAACTGTCGCAGTCGTTTCGCCACGGCACCGCTCCAACGTACGACGGGAGGTAATGCCTGTTGCAGCGCCTGGATGATTTGTAGCAGGTTCATTGTTCTTGCTTCTTAAGTTCCATCCAGTCAAACAGACGAGTCGGAACGTCGATGTCACAGGTGCTCTGCAAACCGCGCCAGCCTGGGACGGCGTTCACTTCGATCACGAGCGGTTCATGGTCGGCGTTGTACATCAGATCGACTCCGGCAAACAGGCTGCCCGTGATGTTTGCGGCCTGGCGAGCCAATATCAGTTCGCGGTCAGTCGGAACGTGAGCGACGCCGATACCCTGTTGCGAAATGTTGGCGCGGAAATCGCCTGGCTTCGGGATGCGTTTCATCGATCCGACGAGCTGATCGTCCAGCAGCAGGACTCGAATATCAAACCCCGGCCCGGAGACAAACGTTTGCAGATAAAGTACGGCTCCAAGGCGTTCGAGCGTGCGAAACGCCCGCAGCGCGAGTTCCGGATCTGAAACGCGCATAATGCCTCGGCCTTCAGCTCCGAACAGTGGTTTGACAACGACGTCTCGACCAAGAGCTTCAAACGCTTCGAGCGCCGTGTCGGAATTCTCGCAAACGATTGTGGCAGGTACAGGGATTCCGGCGAGCGACAGGCGTTGGGTTGTCAGGTATTTATCGACGGCACATTCCAGGGCGCGGGGAGAATTAATGACCCGCACGCCGCAGACTTCCAGGCCCGCCAGCATGTCCATACGCGCCACGACCTGTTCCAGCGTTCCGGGCGGCATTGTGCGCACCAGAACCACATCCAGACTCCGCAGATCGATTTCTCCGCACCGGAAATCGACGCTGCCGGTTTGAACTTTGGCAGTGAACTGATCGAACAGCAATGGCAGCATGACGTGCCCACGCGAAGTGCCGACACGACACAACTCGTTCACGTACCAACTGTCGTGATTTCCAAAGACACCGATTCGCATGGGAAGAATCTCGTGGTGTGTCTGCGTGATCAAGCCATTCCAAACGAATCTCGCAGCAGTTCCGGCAGCAATGTACCATACCGAAACGAACGCCCGGTCTGCAGATTGTGAAAGACGACAACGGCCGGGCTGAACAGAGCCGCGTCCATGGCGTAAAAATCCTGATTCGCAGCTTTGAACAGTGAGAGAAATGTCTGGCCATGCGACGATGAAGCGTTGGAAGGCACTTTTGCTCCGACGGCTTCGATTTCATCATCGCTGCAACGCACCCAAAGGTTGACCGTGGCTCCGTACAGGATCGAATCGTTCGTGCGTCCGATGCCTTGAAGATCGTTCTTTGCCACTGGCGGCAACGGCGCGATTCCGGTGCCGCTGACGATGTGTTCGCACGGAAAGTGTAATTCGTGCAACTTGTGCAGCGCCGTTTCGATCGATCGCGCGACGACCTGGATATTTCCCGCCTGCGATGCCGTCGGGGCCACCGCCAGTGTCAGCCGACAATTTGCAGGCAACGCTTCACGAATCAAGGCCATCGCGGATTGAGTCGGCAACGACCCTGATTCGAGCACACCGACAGCCAGATGTCCGTCTTCGGTTGTCGGAAAGTGTTGGAAGATTTCTTCATTGCGTACGACGGCGCGCATCGGGCCGGAACCCATCGCAAAGAAATCCGCCGAAGCAATTTTCCAGCCCGCATACTGGCTCATCAGGCAGGCAGCGACCGGATGGTCCGTCCGCACGAAAACCTGCGGCACGTCGGGAAGTCGTGAGTCTGACTGCGTGATTTCCACATCTGCCATGCCCGAAAGGCAGATTCTCGCCAGCAGCACTCCCGCTTCCAGACCGCCTTCGGACGAGACTCCGAAGTCCAGCACGTCAACTCCGCCGTGTTCGTGGATTCCGATTCGCAGACTCTCTGCGCGAGACTTCGCGAATTCCGTCAAATGGGCGGCACGCTGATTGAGGTTTCGAGTGGACAACTTGGGCGGCTCCTGAAAGTTCACGTTCATCGCATCAGGATGCACATGAGTTCTGCTGTGGCTGCCCGGTTTCGAAGAATGCCGGAATGGGTCGCAGTCACAAAATATTCGGTCTGAACATACGGGACTCGCGCACTCGGTATGGCGACAACTCCGTCACCCCAGTGAGCATCCGGCAGCAGAAATCCGATCCCGATGATGGAATGTGCGGAGACCAGATCTGAACCACGAAGCTGGCTTGTGGCTTGCATAATGCTGTTTCGCGGCGAGAGATGATCAATGCTTGTTGCTGGTTGACGACCGGGATTACGAATCAATCCGGGGTTTCCCTGAATTAGGCCGACATACTCGTCCTGCAACTGCTGCGGCACATCGATCAGCCAGCGACCCAATCTCCCCAACGGCATTTCGCTCCAGTTGGACCCGTGATGCGGCGTCGCAAAGTAGACGACTTTCTTAACGAATGGTAACGGTTCAAACAAAAAGGCTGACACGATTTCGTCGGGAAGTGGACCCGATTCAAAGACCTCGTTCAGAGATTTGTCCGAGACCGCGTGCCAAAGCCGATCGTCGCTGTAACTCACCAGCAGCCGTGCGATAATTCCGCCCATACTGTGTCCGACCAGAACCATGTGATCAAACGCCTGATCACTGCCAGCAGGGTCAAGGACGCTTCGAGTCAGCTGCAGCTCTTTCCGAAGATCAGCCGCCGCTTTCAAATAGGAGTTGCCCGTTGGATACTGATAGACCCAGATCTGGTATCGAGCAACAAGATTGGGGTCCGATCGCAACGCGGCGATCACTTCTGTCCAGGTCAACGCATCCGATGCCAGACCATGAATCAACACGAGCGGAATGCGGCCCGGCTGATAGGGTTCCAGCAGATACAGTCCGGTCGCATTGAACTTAGACGGCGTCTTGAACGCCGTCCAGTAATCCCGCTGCGGCGGCAACGTTCGTCCATTCAGTGTTTGAGCCCCCTGAAACACGATCGGCAGAGTCGGCTGGTGCCACGCACAACCATCCGCGCAGACCAGCAACAGGATCGGCAGCAATTGCTGGAACCAGTGATGCACACGCAGTCGTTGCGGGAAAACTAAGAACATAAGACAGAGAAGAATCCGTCACACAGTTCACGATGGCGATTTGGCCTTGAAATAGAGAACTGGAATTCTAGGAAGACAACTCAAATGAGGGAAGTTGAGTTTCGCATTGCTTTTTTTTCGGGATTAGAGTCTTACTCTGTTTTTTAAGCGCACGGTGCGCGCATGTTTCATAGTCGTGGATCGCTCCGCGATCCAACGCTGGATCGCGGAGCGATTCACGACTCTGGGGTGCGGGCGGAGCCCGCGTCAGGCATTCACATGTTCTGGAAATCTATCGAAACGGGCTGTGAATCCCAGGGGCGGTGCAGCACTTCTCCATTTGAAAGGGCGATCACCATTCCGACGGCGACCAGCAGCGTGGGAAGCGTGACGACCGCAAATACGGGAGCGGCGGCGATACGTCGCAGCCTCGTCCCCTTGCGCCACTGTCGAATACCGAATCCGGCCGAACACACGCTCAACCATGCAAATCCTACAACAATTCCCAATCCCAAAATCCGATCCTGCTGGATCGACTGCCGAATCTGCCGCACGGCCAACTGATCGATTGCTTCAGGAAATTCAAGCAGCGCGTAGCGAATCTGAAACTGTTGTGGCCCCTCGGTCTCAGTTTCCAGCGTTTCATCACGATCGTAAGTTTCGACAACAAATTTCCTTGCTGTCGCCTGCGGCAATTCCAGACAAACAAAATTCGCCTGTTCGTGCAAAGTGGAGTTCATGGTGGCGGTCACGTTCTGGACATGTGTTGCCAATGCTTCGTTGATCGCGACGGTCAACAGGGCTTCCCCATCATCGCCTGCCAGGATCGGTTTTGTCTTCACCACAATTCTGCGACCGTCCGTTTCGTCCATCCACTTCGGAGTCGCGGGATTCTCCGGCTGGACTGTGAGTTCACTGGCAGCCTCCACCGGCGACGCAGGAACTGCCGCATCAGGACCAGCGAGTGCCGCAGCGGACTCAACACTGTCCACAAACGCGACGATTGAATTGGCAATCGTCTTCAGTCCGCCGGCAGCCAGTAATGGATTGACCGGAACGGTCGATCCAACCGGCGGCGTGAGCGGAATCAGAGCGTAAGTCTGGTGAATACGACCCGGCAGTCTGGAATTGAAGGACTTGAGCAAGTCCTGACCGGCAGCCCCGAGGATCTGTCGGACCATTTCATCGGACGGTTGAATGACGACGACATCACCATTGTCAGATTTCGCGGCCTGTCCAAGAATTGCTGCACCCTCCTGACCGTCTGCATTTTCCAGATTGGAACTCACGTACCGCCCGATCTTCGACACCAACTGATCAAGTTCCGCCTTACTCGCATCGATGAATTCCGCTTGCTCCGCCGTTTGATCGACCTTCGTGTCCGTCACCAGAGTATCAACCATCTCCGCTTCAACTGCGGCAACTTCAGCAGCCTCCGCCAGTAATTCAGCACCCTGATGCGCCTGTTCCGCTTCAACAGCATTCGCCAGTTTCTGAGCACGTGTCGTGTCGATAAGTTCCAGTCGCCCTGGCTGTTCCTGATGGACCACTGTGACTGCGGCGCTCGAGAATCCACTCTCGGCGCGTACGTCGAGGTCCCCTGGCTGTTTATCAAGATCGACTGTGACGTCAGCGTTCGAGAAAATACCCTCTGCGCGTGCGTAGATTCGCCCAGGCTGTTCCCGATGGTTCACCGTGATTTCATGCCCAGTGGACCCTGTTCGCACATAAAACAGGATCGTAACTATCCCCAGTCCGACAAACACCGTCGCAGTCACAACCAGGGCCGTGACCACGTTCGCCCATGCTCCCACCTTGGCTGGCGGCTGAGGCTTCCTGCGTCCCAGCATCGCATTCACGAGAAGCGACAACAGTTTCAGCGCGCCGAGGCCAACTGTGATCACGATGAGCCCAATGAAGATCACACCAAAGAATGAAATATCCATAATGTCACATTCCAATCAACGTCGGAGTACAGCTTTCAGACTTTAGATCCTGTTGCACTGGTCACGAACTTCTGATGCCTCGGCGAGTCGGGCGACCATGATCCACTACATCCTTTGCCCGGCACCAGCCGGAACTGATGCAACCGCGTGACGCACCTGAGCCATCATCGGGACGACCTGGGCAGAACTGGGAGAGGGTGCCAGCAATCGATTTTCCTGCGGAGTCCAACCGGATGACAACTGCACAACCGCCGAGATCGCCAAGGCCCATATCGCGCCTAACTGTTCCGGAAACGGCATGACCGCAGACAACACAACACCCAGAAACAGTGTGACAAGCGACGAAGAGATTCGAAAACGTGATTTACGAAAACTGTCCGCCTGCCACCACCAGCGACGAACAAGGAACAACAACCCGAAGAACATCATGAATCCCGCCATTGTCGGCAGTCCACTTTCCAGCACATGAATCCGCCCAATGTTTCCGCCATTGAAAACGCCGTCGCCGTCCGCATGCAGTAACCGTGTTTCATCGAGCATCAGAAACCGCTGCAGGATTGCCGCAACAGCTCCCACACCCAAACCCAGACTCCCTTGAATTAGACGCCGCACGAATGCATCGCCTGGGCGACCTTCCCACACCTTCGCAGGTACAATCAAAGCCCATGCCGCGAGCAGTGTCACGGATCCAAAGAACGCCACATCGGCAGGATCCGGAAGCAAATCTGTTGCCAGATGCACGGCCGTCGTCACCAAGGCCGCTGCGGCCAATGCCACGGACATTGAAGTTGTGATATCAGACGCCCGCTGACTTCCCGGGATTTGCCGGAGAGTGGCCGGAGTATAGACGATCGATGAAACCGGCACCGCCGCCTGCACAAGTTGCGGAGTTGGCGGCATGGATCGCTGCTGAGCCCTCGCCATCACAGGCACGGCCTGCGAAGCACCTTCCATCAGGGAATCAGGCATGGATGCCCCCAGGATCGGTGGCCTTCCTGGCTGCGATGGCCGAAGCGGAGAGCCTGCGACCTGAGTCGTACGGCGGGAGGGCGACTTCATAAAAAATGTGCGATACACCAGATACGCGAGTCCGCCAATCACGCCGCCAGCTGTGAGCGGCTGCAACGCGCCTGATCGCAGAATCAGCCACAATACGGAGCCGCACAGCACCCACTTCACCGGCGTCGGAACTCGCGTATGCCAGAATTCCGCTGCAGAATTCCATTTGCCAGCCAGTCCACTCCCGTTGCGCGCAGTCGCGACATTCGGGTTGCCAAGCAAAGTCGTTGCCAATGCTGTCGCTGATTTTTTTGCCGATGTTTTTGCCGTATAAACGGGCGTCGGCTTCTCGATGGCGAAACCCGATTCTTCAATCGCCTTACGAAAGCGACGTTCCAGTTCTTCCACATCGCTGATACGTCGATCCGGATCCTTTTCCAGCGCCGCCGCCAGCACCGGACGCAGTTTTTCAGGCAGCACAGTCAAATCCGGTTCCGCCGTCAAATGCTTCATCAGAATCTCGGCTGTCGTTTCGCCTTCAAACGGAACGCGGCCCGTAATCATTTCGTACAGGATGATTCCCAGCGAATAAACATCGACTTCGCGACCGTAACGTCCCCGGGCCACTTCCGGTGCCATGTAGTAAACGGTCCCGACACTGTGCGTCTGCGCACTGCGGCGACTTTCGGAAATGTACTTTGACAGCCCGACATCTCCGATTTTCACCTGATCTGCATCACTGAATACGTTGGCAGGTTTCAGGTCGCGATGCACCAGCCCGCGATCATGCAGGAAACTCAACCCCGCCGTCATTCCGTGCAACCAGCGAAAAACTTCCGTGAGCGGCAGCCCCGCCGGATTTTCCTGAAGAACTTCGTACAAACCCTTGCCGCCGACATACTCCATAATGATCCAGTGATCTTTATCGGCGTCCTGCCGCATATCAAAGATTGTGACCAGATTCGGGTGCTTCAGATTCAGACACTGTGACACACCACGCAGCTCGACTTCCATATTGTTGTGCAGCAGCTTCAGCGCAACTTCTTTGCCAGCGTCGGTCAACGCATAGTACACTTCACCAAATCCACCGCGATGAATTGCGCGTTTGATGGTGTAACCTTCCAGCGGTCTGGATTCTGGTGCGAGTGCAAACTTCATAACGCGCTTCCAACTAAAACTGTTCTAAGGACTGCCCGGGATATCACTGTCTGTCTTTCAGTCTTTCAATCCGAAACCGCAAGTCATCACCTGAAACAATCGCACCGTCGCTCAGGACGGCGGAATCCCGCACGCGCGTTCCGTTGATGGTCAGGCTGGCTTTGGAACGACACCGCAATACTCCGTCCTGTTTGTAAATCACAACAAGATCCGGCCAGTCCGGACAGCACACATGATGATCCTTGCGAGACCCCAGCAGAATACTGTCCGTCATCAGAATGATACCATTGACGGAGTGGGCCGGACGATGGGGACTTTCAAAATCTATTAAAGCCGATCCAGCCAGTACGCTGGGAATGCGAAAACCCAGTCGAACTCGCTCCGCCAGACAGATTTCATCGCCCGTCCTCAGCAACGTCGGTCCGGTGACTGCTCGACCCGACACAACGGTCGAATTGTGCGGGTGGATGAACCAATCTTCTCCATTTCGCAAAAGTGACGCATGACGCCTCGACAGGTTGGCCATCAGACAGATGTCGGCAGACTTGTCTTCCAGCGTCGGGCCACCGATCAAAAACTGAGAACCCACGCACAACTGCCAGGCTCCCACCCCGTCGATCCACAACATGTAACGATCCGTCGACATAGGCCACTTCAATTCTCTGCGTTCCGAGACGTCCGCCGTCGCGCGATTTTTACCGATAGACTTATCCATAGCGGGCCGGATCATTATAGAGCCTTTGTAGGGTGGAACCAGCGAGCAACGTGAGCGGCGGCCCACCATTTCCCCAACATCTCAGTGGCGAGCCGCTCGGTTGTTCGCCGCTTTTCCTACCCCGCTCTTGTTCGAGCGTTCTTACTCTGGAAGTCCGTCTGAATGCCGCTGTTCTTTTGAGCAGCACGGCGCTAGCCTTATGGTACTTGGTTTACCTCTAAAGTAGCAGGCACACTCCGTGTGCCGTCCGCTATTTCGACCGATTCCAACGGCTGCGGCACTTGGAAAGTGCCTGCTACTTTCGAAGCCAAGTCTCATTCCACGAATGCCTTGCCGCTCACGGTTTTGTGTATCGGGACAGACTCCCGCGAGAGAAACGTTTGTCGGATTTCGAATGCTCAACACACAAAAAACTCCGAGCCCGAGCGAACTGCGAGCCCGGAGCGATGTGTGTCCCGGTGATGTGGCGGAAGTCCTTTCCGCGTGATTGTTCAGATTGATGGCTGAGTACTGACTTCCGCAACCGAATCGTTGCACTTCAGACCAAAGTGCGAATCGATTTCTCCGACAATGTCGCCTTTCGTCGGTGCATCTTCTTCATTCACCGGAATGCCACCGAACACAGTGCCTTCGGTTTCCAGCACTGACTGACGCACATCCAAAGCGTGATTCATGTCTTTGATCATCTTTTCCACATGAGCCAGTTGTGAATCATCGATTTCGATCGAATTGATCGCTTCGGCTGCCTGAACCTGTTTCAGACGTGCTTCAAGCTGAGCGACCTTCACAACAAGATCCTGCTTGCGGGACAACAGCGTGTCCAGCTTCTTCTGGTTGGCTCGCAGCGTATCACGTTGAGCCGTCAGAATCTGACGATCGCGTTTGACTGCTTCTTCAACTGAACAGAATGACTCAAAGCGATGAGCCAGATCTGCTTCGACTTCACCGCGGCTGTATGAAACAGCTCGATAAGTGAACGAAGTGCTTCCGCTTTCCAGGTCGCTTCGCAGAGCAAGGATGGCATCCTTCTGCTTGCCAAGTGACGCTTCCTTGTCGGTCAGATCACGTTCCAGATCTTTCACATCGACAGATTGTTCCGCCACGATCGTCATGTGCCGACGAATCTCCGGAACCAGATTGTCCACTTCATCGCGGATGCGATCGAGTTCAAATTCGACCGAGATTTCCGACTTCACGACCTCCCGTACCTGACCTCCAAAGGTTCGCAGGTAACTAAAGGCATCTGAACCCAACAACAGACCGCCGACTAAAGCCGTCGATAGTCCAAACACTACAATTTTCTTCAACATTTCAATTCTCCTGACCGGGGTGCCACACGTTTTTTTTGCGGGCTCAGTTCCCGCAGCATGGGGACGTGATTCGACGGTCAGCTTCGTTGCTTAGAAGAAATTGAAAGATTTTTCTGAAGAAGGCTCAATAACGACACTTTCGCAGTTTCCCCTGCATTATTGTGCCTGAAGGGTAGGTTGGAGATTCCTGTCCGACTGGTTCTGCGTCTGCACCCCGGAAATCTTCACCATCCGCCGGACATTGACAAACGTACGTCGCTGGATAATCTCAGTGCCGTTCGTGACGCATGGTCAACTGCCAGTGCGTCATGTTGCCAGACAATTTCAGCATTGTTTGACAGAGAGCGATTCAAGTGAGTGATCCGGAAAGTCAGGACAGCAATCTGGATGACGACCCACTCAACCCTTATCGGGCGCCTGAGTCGGCACAGGAACCTGCGGCCGACCAGATCCTTGATTTCGCGAGCCGGAAACGCCGCAGGCTCTTTCAGCTCCTGGCCTTGACGGCAATCATGGGGTTTCTGACCGGAATTCTGCCCGAAGATTCTTCGATAAATCGCGTCGCGGACCTGGCGACTGGGATAGGCATCGCGATGTTGATTCTCGGGTGGTGCGCCATAGATCACGAAGAGCATCAACTGGATCGATGGCGTTTTTTCGTCCCTCTGATGGTCTTATGCCCTGGCCCGTTCATTGTCTTGCCAACGTATCTGTTTGTGACCCGCGGCGTTGGTGGTTTTGCAGCCACCGCAAAGGCGATCGCGTTTTTTGGGCTGATGATAGTTGTTGGCATTGCGGCGGGCGTGCTGGGGTTGCTGCTGACAGGTGGAATTTGACTCACAGTTCGAACAATTCCCATTTGCCTGTTCGATCTGGACGGGGGTACCCATTTTCAAATTCGTAAAACCGGCGTCCGACGACATGAAGCCGGAAAGCGTGCAACCACGGCAGTCGCTTGCTATATTGCCATCGGTGATAGTGACATTCCGACAATCTGTGAATGAGGTGCTTTGATGAATCGTTCTCCTCGACGCAACCAATCGACTCGTCGTTCCATGCTGGCGTCTGCTTCAGCGATGGCTGCTGCACTCGCAGGGCTGCAGATTCCGGAGATCCTGCTGGCGGGACCGCAATCGCAGTCGAAGAAGCTGAAAACTGCGGTCGGCAGCGACATGAGTTTCGGTCTGGTGACGTATCAATGGGGTAAGGATATGGACTTGCCGACGCTGATTGACACGTGCGAAAAATCCGGGTTGACGGGCGTTGAACTCCGTACGGAACATCGCCACGCGGTCGAACCCGGATTGTCAAAGGTAGAACGGGACGCTGTGCGAAAACGCTTTGAAGCAAGTTCCATTGAGCTGATCGGGTATGGATCGAACGCGCAGTTTCACGAAGCAGACGTCGATAAAGTGAAGGCCAATGT
>Ga0105048_10016283_pt1 | contig 11502 bp, 7 predicted proteins | sample MAT05_FD_78382 | JGI IMG/M metagenome (GOLD analysis project Ga0105048, IMG submission 78382) | Freshwater microbial communities from Lake Fryxell liftoff mats and glacier meltwater in Antarctica - MAT-05 | ecosystem: Environmental > Aquatic > Freshwater > Ice > Liftoff microbial mat | place...
CGTGGGGGTTCAAGTCCCCCCCCGAGCACTTGCGCCTGAAGCGCTCACGACTGGCTGTGACATTCATGGGCAGCGGTTCATGCACCCACAACTTCTCCACAGCAGCTTGAGAGGATCGCCCTTGGAACCAGCGCAGCCTTTCGCCTAGTCTCCCCCGCTCATGTCCGGCTTCCGCTTTTTTCCCCGCGTGCTCTTGGCGCTCGTGCTGCTCGGCGCGGGGCGCGTGGAGGCGCTGGAGATTCAGCAGGTGCTGTGGGGGTTCGATGGTCGGGTGGTGCCGGGGCGTTTCAATCCGGTGTCAGTCCTCGTGGCGAATCAGGGCGGCGGAACGTTCGACGGGACGATGACGCTGGCGCCGACGCTGGGGTATGGCGGGTCGCGTGGGGCGGCGTATGTGCAGCCGGTTTTCATCGGGCCGCAGAGCGCGCGGTGGGTGCAGTTCGAGGCGTTTATCGGGATCGGGCCGGAGGAGTTTTCGCTCGTCTGGGGGCGCGGGGCGAAGGAGCGCGAAGTCTTTGACCGCCAGCTCCCGACCGGCCCGCCGGCGTGCGTGTGGCTGATGGATGTGAATGACGCCTTCTCCCGGCCCGGCGCCTTCAAAGCCTTCCCCGATCAGCTTTTCCCGACGACCGTCTCCGCGACCGATGGGCTCGACGCGGTGATCCTCGATTACGCGCCGCGCTGGGAGCCGGCACGGCGCGAGGCCTTTCTGGACTGGCTGCGCCGGGGCGGCACGGTGCATCTGCTGCCGGGCGCGAGCGGCGAATTTCCCGTCTTTACCGACACGCTCGCGGCGCTGAACGGGGACGGCGAAACGACGCGCGTGGGGGCGGGTCAGGTCGTGCGGCATCGCGTGCCGCGCGCGGAACTCACGGAAAAAATGCTCACGGCGCGCGGCTTTCCCCCGCGCGAGCTGAAGACGCCGCAAAACCCGGCGATCTACAATCTCGAGGAGACGTTTTACCAGCGGCTCGCGTCGCTCACGCGGCCGAAGGTGAGCTGGTGGCTGTTGAACACGCTCACCTTTCTCTACATCGCGATCATCGGGCCAGTGGCGTATCGCACCGCGCGGCGGATGGATTACCGCTGGGCGATCGGCGGTTTTCTCGCTGTGGTGGCGATCTTCGGGCTGGCGTTCTCGATCATCGGCCGGCGCGGTTACGGCGAAAGCCAGACGGTGCATTCGCTGTCCATCGCCCGCTCGCTCGGCGGCGCGCGCTGGGACGTAACGCAATGGCTGAGCGCCTTTGCGACAAGCAGCGGCAATTACACGCTGACCCACGCCGCACCCTCAAATTTGTATGCGACCTCGACCTCCGGCGACGCGGCGGCGGGGCAGATCCTCAACGGCAAGGACGGGAAATTTCTCGCCGAGATCCCGCTCTATTCGTCACGCGCTTTCACGCATCGCGGGGTGATGCAGGGCGATGACCTGGGCGTGACCGTCGAGAAATGGGAGACGAAATCCGAAGGCACCGGCGGAGTGAAAAGTAGCGTGCTCAAAACACTGGTGCTCAAGCCGGGGTCCGGTTTCCCGAGTGCCGCCACCGAGGTTTTCGCGCTCCATGGAACGCGCATCTATGAGCTGATCAAGGAGGGGCAAAACTACACGCTGAAGGGCGGCGGAGTCACGGTTGGCGACCTTCTCGCGCACGACAAACTTCAGACTCTCAGCAACTCCTTCCGATATGGCAACGACACCACGACGCCCGAGGTGCGGTTGCGGGAAGTCATCCCACTTCTCCAGGCCCGCGCGCTCGGCACGAGTCAGGTGTCACCCGACATCTCCGAGCGCCCGCTGACTGCGAATCAGCTCCGACTCCTGATCGCTGCGCCCGCCCCGCCCGGCTTTCATATGCAGGGACGGGGCTTCGTCCATGAAAATGGCGTGGTGCTCTACGTGCAGGACATCTTCCAGCCATGAGCGCGCCCTTCGCAGTCTTCCAAACTCAACAATGCCCTCGTTGCCCGACAATCCCGTCGGCGTCTCGCGGACTCGGCTCTTCGCTGCGTTTCGCCCCGGGCTTTCGCCCGCCGCGAAACTCCGTTCAGAATAACGGCATTTTTTTCTAAACCGATCCCATGGACCCCGAAACCGTCATCGACATCCAAAACCTCTCGCACCGCTACAAGACTCACCAGGCGCTGAGTAGCGTCAGCTTCAACGTGCAGCGGCAGTCGATCCACGGCTTCGTCGGGCCAAACGGCGCGGGCAAAACGACCACGCTGAAAATCCTCGCCACGCTCCTCAAACCGCAGGCGTTCGGCGGAGCGCAGGTGCGCGTTTTCGGCCAGGAGATCGTCACGCAGCGCAACGCTGTGCGCCGGCGGATGGGCTTCATGCCGGACCACTTTTCGATGTACCGGCAGATGAGCGTCTTCGAATATCTCGATTTCTTCGGCGCGGCCTACGGCCTCGGACAGGCGCAGCGCGACAAGATCATCGGCGACGTGCTCACGCTCACTGACATGGCCGGGCGGCGCGACGATCTCATTAGCGGCCTCTCGCGCGGCATGCAGCAGCGGGTCTCGCTGGCTCGCGTGCTCGTGCATGATCCGGATCTTTTATTGCTCGATGAACCAGCGAGCGGGCTCGATCCGCGGGCGCGGATCGAGCTCATGGAGATCTTGGAAGAGTTGCGACGGCTGGGAAAAACCATCTTCATCAGCTCCCACATCCTCAGCGAACTGGCGACGCTTTGCGACCATGTGACCATCCTCGATCGCGGAGCCGTGAAGTACACCGGAACCATGCGCGGCCTCATCGCGAACACCGACGGCGCGAACGCCATTTACCAACTCACCCTCGCCGCCGAGCACCAGGCCACCAGCGACGCGCTCGCGCTTCTCCCCGGCATGCAGCGCGTCACCCCGCCGCTGCCGAATGAAGCGCGCTACACGCTGACCTTCGACCGCGCACAGCTCCCGCTGAACACCATCCTCCAAACCGCGCTTGCCGCCGGGGCGCAGGTCGTCAGCTTCGCGGAGGACGTAAAGCATTTGAATCAGGCCTTCATGGATCTGACTGAGCCGGGAGTCGGCGGATGACGGCCAGCGGTGCGTGCAGCATCCGGGGAGCACACGCGTCCCGCGTGGTGGTTGCGGCGTCCCGCCGCAACGGACTTCCTTGCGACGGCCTCCCCAAGCACGCGGACGTCTCGGAACAACGAAAGCTTCACGAAGTCCGCGACGGCGGGACGCCGCCGCCAACACGCGGGACGCGTGTGCTCCCCGGAGCCGCCCCGTGCCGCGTTTCCCGATGACCTCCCCGCTGCTCGCCCTTTTCAGCCGCTCGCTGCGTGAGGACACGCGGGCGAAAAGCACCTACTGGGCGCGCGGGGGCGTGGCTGCTTTTTTCCTGCTGATCATGCTTTCCATCGCCGCCACCAGCCGCTCCCAAGGCGCGCCGGGGCTGATCTTTTTCGGTGCGGTCATCTCGCTTCAGGTCGTCTGCATCACGCTCGTCGGGCTGAGTTTTTTCGCCTCTGCGATCACTGAGGAAAAGGAGGAGGCAACCCTCGGCCTGCTCCGAATGACGAACCTCAATCCGCTCTCGATCCTCCTCGGAAAGTCCACCAGTCGGCTATGCGGCGCGCTGCTCCTCCTTGTGGCGCTGCTTCCGTTCACGCTGCTCGCCATCACGTTGGGCGGGGTCTCGCTCGCGCAGATTCTGGCGTGCTACTGCACGCTCGGGGCCTACACCTTTTTCCTCAGCAATCTTGCGCTCCTCTGGTCCGTCATCGCCGCGAACACCGCTCGGGCCGCGCTGTTCACCATCGCGACGCTCGTCGCCTTCCTCACGGGCGGATTTTTGCTCGGTGCACTCCACTCCGCTCTGCTCAATTATCGCTGGATGACCGCCCACTCGGGTGTGGATCGAATCACGGAAGGGGTCATCGGGGCCGTGGGCACCATCTCACCGATCGGGCGGCTCACCTCCATCCTCGTCACCGGCTTCTCCGGCGCGCCGGTGGGCTGGCAGGTCTGGAGCAATCTCTCGCTCGGCCTCGCCTGCTTCTTTGCCGCGTGGGCGGCATTCACGCGTTTCGCGGACCGCACCGCTGACGGCGCGACTGCGGCTGTTCCGCGCCGCCGCGTGCTCGGCATTCGCTTTCGCCGCCCGGCGCGTCCGTGGAAAAACGCGCTCGCGTGGAAGGATTTTCATTTTTTCTCCGGGGGCACGCCTGGCTTTCTCCTGCGCCTGCTGGGCTACGGCGGGCTGGCGGTGTGCATGCTGCTCGCCGCCTTGCGGGATTCATCGAACCAAGCCATGTGGGTGGTGCCGATGTTCAGCGCGTTGATCGGCTTCTTGTTTGTCGTCGAGTTGGCCGTGCTCGCCTCCCGCATCTTCCGCACGGAACTCGATGCCCAAACCTGGTCGGGCCTCATGCTGCTTCCGATGACCGTCCGGCAGGTCGCGAGCCGCAAGTTGGTTGGCGGTCTGCTGGCCACCGGGCCGGCCGCCGCCACGATGGTTCTCGCGACCGGTTTGAATCTCCTCTTTCCCGGCGGAAAAACCGGGATGACGACGATCACCGTGATCCTTTCGACCGTCAGCAGTTGGATCAATGTGCTCTTCATCGTCCACCTCATCGCCTTCCTCTCGCTTCACCTGAAGCGCGGCGCGCTCGCCCTCGGTTTCGTCATCGCCTATGCGATCATGACCGCGTTGCAGATCCTCTCCATGGCGCTGCTTTTCGCCGGAGCCGGCTTCGGAAAAACGCCCGCGACCAGCATCGCCGCGCACCTCGGAACGGGCGCCCTGGTTTCTTCCGTTCTCTACGGCATCGCGATCTGCTTCCTCTATCGGGCCATCCTCCTGCGCCTCGAGACTGCCGCCGCGGAAAGCTGACCGGCACCTTGCTTTGCTACCTATGATCTCCCCGTTACTCGCCCTTTTCACGCGCTCACTGCGCGAGGACACGCGCTTGAAGCTGACCTACTTCGCGAGGGTCGGTCTGGTCACGGTTATCCTGCTTTTCATGTTCTCCGTGGAGTCCGAAATGGGCTGGAGCAATGGGCCCGGCCTGCGCTTTTTCGGCACGGTGACCGTCATCGATTGTGTGTTCATCGTGCTCGCGGGGTGCGGCTGGTTTGCCTCCGCGATCACTGAGGAAAAGGAGGAGATGACGCTCGGGCTGCTGCGCATGACGAACCTCAACCCGCTTTCGATCCTGCTCGGCAAGTCAACGAGCCGGCTCTTCGGCGCGCTGCTGCTGCTCGCGGCGCAGTTTCCCTTCACCGTGCTCGCGATCACGCTCGGCGGTATTTCGCTCGGGCAGATCGCCGCGGCCTACTGCACGCTCGGCGCATTCCTGATCTTTCTCGCGAACCTCGCCCTGCTCGCGTCAGTGGTCTGCAAACGCAGCGCCGGTGCCGCCGCGCTGACCATCCTCGCGCTCGTGCTCTTCTTCGCCATCGTGCCGCTGCTCAACTGGATCGCGCATCTGCCCGCTCAGTTTGGGCTCATTTCCGCGGATGCCGTGTGGGTCAGGGCGCTCGATGGCCTTGCCGATTTAGCACTTGTGGCCTCCCCGTTTTACCGGCTCACGCAAATCCTCGCCACCGGCTTCGATGGCGCCATCTTTGGGTGGCAGGCTGGCAGCAATCTCGCGCTCGGCACCGTTTGCTTCCTGCTGGCGTGGGCGGTGTTCGATATTTTCTGCGACGAGCAGCAGGAGAGCGCACCGCGCCGCGGCGGCATCCTCCGGCGGCGGCGCTTCCTGCGCCGACTCGGCGCCGGCCGTGCGTGGAAGCGGGCGCTGGCGTGGAAGGATTTTTACTTCCTCGCGGGCGGCAAGGTTTGGATTGTCGGGAAATATCTCATCTACGGCCTGCCGCTCCTCGCCATGGCCTGCTGGCCGCAGCGCTGGGGAGGCCCGCCGCGGCAGGAGGAGTTTGGCTACATCACGATGTGGGTTATGGCGGTGCTTTTCTGCATCGAGCTGTCCTTTGCCGCGGCGAGCCTTTTCAAGATCGAACGCCAGGCCCATACGCTCGCGACGCTGGTCGTGTTGCCCATGTCCTTGCAGCGCATCGCGCTTCACAAGCTGCTGGGCATCCTTCCGGCGCTGGGGCCGGTCGTCAGTTATTTCGCCCTCGGCTTGGCCTTCGCAGCGGCCGCCATCTTCAAAGACCTCGGCCGTCTGGATTTCTCCCGACGCGGCGATCTTACCACCCTGATCTTCCTCGGCTACTTCATCGTCCAGAGTATCTTTTTCCTCTACCTCACCGTGAATCTCTCGCTCCGGGTGAAACGTGGCGCGCTCCCCCTGGCGATCGGCGTCCAGTTCGTCCTCCAGTTTTTCCTCAGTATCGCCTTCATCGCCACCATTCGCGACGAGTGGGCCTTCGCTCCGCTGATCGTCCTCACGGTCTTTGCCATTCTTTTCCTCCATCACGACACTTTCCAGCGGTTGGAGAATCTAGCGGCGGAAGAGTGAGCGGCGGGGTCGGTCGTGGATCAGTGAGAGAGGGGAGGATGTAGAGGCGGCTCTGTCCGCAGGACGTGCCGCCTGTGGCGGGGAAGGCGGCACGTCGCCAAAGCGCGACAGAGCCGCCTCTCCACCGCCAATTTCGAGAGATGGTATGAGGAAGTCTTTTCCCGAATCTCGCCAAGCTCCGAGACAGCGACCGTGCCGACTTTGCACGCCGATGCCGTTTTGCTGATTATTTCCGGGGTGAGATTGCACTGCTACCGCCATGCATTGGGCGCAGCGAGCCAAGAGGGCAGGTTACATTTTCCCACGCATCAACGCCTCAACGCTTCACCGCGGGCTCCGATGACATGGGTTCTTCGAGCGGTTTAATTTTTTCGTTCACGGATTCGGGGGCACCTTTGTCGCGGGCTTCTTCGTAAGCGCGGAGGGCGTCCCGCTTTTCGCCCAGGAGTTCGTGGGCGAGGGCCTTGTCGAGGAGCAGTGGAATATCGGGCGTCTTCGGGTTCAGGCGCGTGGCGATCTCCAGCAGTGCGTTCTTCAAGTCTTCTTCAGCTTCCGCCTTTTTGCCGAGGCCGAGCCGGGCGCGGGCGCGGCGGATGAGCCATGAGCTTTTGATGCGCGAGTCCGCCAGTTCGGATTCGATGGAGATCAGCGCGGCGTTGAACTGCCCGGCGTCGATCCACGCCTCGACCCGCTCGATTTCCAGGACGCCCGCGCCTGTTTCCCTGATGCCGTCAGCGAGGCCGGCGAGCCGCTCTTTGTGCGCCTTGAGCCGCTTCTGGAGGTCGCTGCGCAGGAGATACCATTCGGGGTTCTGCTTGTGGACGCGCAGCGCGGCGTCGCAATCCTCCAACGCCTTTTTGTTTTCGTTCTGCGAGCGGAGAATCTCGGCGCGCAGGATTCGCAGCGAAGCCGGGTCGGTGGGTTCGTCGGTTTTGAGCGTCAGACCGCGGGTGACGGTGGCGATGGCTTCGCTCGCTTTTCCGCCGAGGAAAAGGACCCGCGCCAGCTCGCGCTGGATCGCAATGGAGTCGGGGTCGAGCGCCGCGGCGCGTTCGAGGTCCTTGGTTGCCTCCGGCAGTTTGCCGAGCACGCGGTATTCGACGGCGCGCTCCGTGAGCAGTTCCGCGGACTCGCCGTGCTTTTTCATCCGCTCGGTGAGTTCTTCGATTTCGTGCTCGGGGCCTTCGTGTGCGGCGAGGGCAAACGGTGTGGCGCAGCAAAGCAGCGCGACTAGCCGGAGATGGGTGGCGGTGGTGCGCATCAGTCTTCCACGACGAGCACAGGGTTCAGCAGGAAGTCCACTTTCTCCGCGCTGCTATTGTGAGCCTCGATGGCGAGGACGTTCACGCCGTCCTTGAGGTGCTTCTGCGGGTCCGGGAGGACGAAATACTGGCCGCCCTTTTGCTCGCGGACTTTCACGTTCTGCGCGTTCCGTCCGCTGCTGCGACTCACCCCGCTGCGCGCGACTTCCTGGCCGTTGAGGTAGGCGATGAAGGCGTCGCTGAAATCAATCTGCAGGCCCATTTCGGTGACGCGATCCGCCTGCTCGATTTGAAAATCCCGCCGTGCGTAGAGCACCGTGTGCTTGCGGCGCATCTCGCGGACGTCGGTGCGAAATGCGACCGGGCCATAGCCGAAGGCGGCCGGGCCGGTCCTCCAGCCATCGGCGGCGAAACCGGGCCGCGTCCATTCCTTGCCGCGAATCGGCAGGTCGAAGGTGTATTGCCACTCCGTACCTGGCGGGATGACGGCCTGGTGATCCACCGCGGGGACGGCGGCGTTCTTGGGCGCATTCTCCGGCTTCCTGTAGTCCGGCGCCATCCACGGCAGCGCGAGCCGCGCTAGTGATTGCTTCCCGCGTTTCACGATGCTGAAAAGGTCCGACTCCGCGCCGTCGCGGTTGATCATCCGGCCCGTGAGCGTGTCGCCTTTCACGTCCACGAGCACCGACCCATGCTCGAGCACGATGCGGCGCATCACGGGCATCGTGCCGTTGCGGCCGAGCGGCGCGCCGGCATTGCCCGTGACCACCTGCACGGTGCCTTCGTGCGCTTTGATGCCCTTGCTTTTACGATACGCGCCATCGCCGTCCGGGTCGCCGTCGCCGTCGTCGAGGATGACGTTTTCCGAAACCGTCAGCGTGGCATACGCGCCGTCCATGAGCATGGAGCGCTCGTAAATGTGCGAGTGCCCCGTGAGCACCACGTCCACGCCACCGGCCTCGATGATGGGCATGATGAGCTTCCGCATTTCCGTGAGGTCGGTCTCCTTGTCGCTGTCGTGGCTGCCCTTCGTGTAGGGCGGGTGATGCCAGAACGCGATGAGCCAGTCGGCCTTCGCCTTTTCCAGATCCGCCTTCAGCCAGCTCGCCATCGGGTCGCCCGGCTTGCGGCTGAGATCGTGCGAATCGAGGCAGATGAAATGGATGTTCGCGTAATCGAACGAGTAATAGGCCTCCGTGCCCGAGGCCACGCCGCCCGTCTCGCCGCGCGTCGGCACGACGTACGCATCGTAATAAGGCCCGATGCCCGTCTTGCCGCTCGAAGTCGCGCCCTCGTGATTACCCATCGAGGGCCAGCACACCGAGTTGCGCAACGTGCTTTCATACATTTCGAAAAACCGCGTCTGGAACTCCACATCGCGCCCCGTCTGGTAGGCCATGTCGCCGACGTGGATCCAAAAATCGAGCGGCTGCTTTTCCGCCGCGACCGTCTTCCGCATCGCCTCATGCACCGCCGCCTGCGGCTCGCGCCCCGTGCCACCGTCGCCCAAAATCCAGAAGCGTACCGGGCGCTCCAGGCCGGATTTCGGATGCGTGGTGAAACGATAGGACGCCTCCTCCGGCGTGAGCCGCTTCGCACCGTCGAAGACCGCGTAGTAGTAAGTCGTCTCCGGTTCCAGATCATTGATCTTCACCTCATACTGGAACGTCCCCACGGGCGCCGAGTGGAGCTTGGGCAGAGCGAGATTCCCCGGCGTGCGCAGGGCCTCCCATTTAGGCGCGATTGACGGCCCCTTCCCGAGAGCCGCCCGCACCATGATCGCCCCGCCCCGCACATCCTTGTCGAGGTTCGTGAGTTCCTTTCCATACCGCACCATCGGCTCGATCGGCCCCTCCGTGCGCCACACCACATGCATCTGCGAGGGACTGGCGAATTGCAGATACGGCGCGCGTGAAAACGGCTTGAGGGGATTTGCTGCGTGCAAGTCGAGTGAAGCGACGAGCGCCAGCACGAGAAAAGGAACGCGGCGTGGGCGCGTGAGCAGATTGCGAAAAGGCATTTGCGGGACAGTAGTGAACACAATCCATGAGCGTCAACGGAGGCCCGCTGTTATGCCGAGTTTCACGCCGATGCTTGGTTAAGTGCCAAGCGGCAGCGGTGGTGCCGGGTCAGGCCAGCAATTCGCTGAGCGGGCCGGTGCTTTCCTTGAAGGACTTCACCGGGCAGCGCATCTGCTGGAGGATGGTGAGGTAGAGGTCGGAGGCGGACTTCGCGTCCTTGTCCCACTTCATGTGCTGGCCGTGCTTGAAGCCGAGTTTGCGGCCGCCGGCCAGGAGCATGGGGAAGCTGCCGCCGGAGTGGCTGCTGATTTGCGAGCCGCCGAGGAGCAGCACGGTGTGGTCGAGCAAGGTGCCATCGCGGGCGGGGATGGCTTTCAGCTTGTCCATGAGCCGCGCGAGATTCGCGCAGAACATCTGGTCGCGCTGGCCGATCACTTTCACATCCGCGTTATCCGCGCCGCGTCCGCCGGAGCCCTTGTGATGAAAATCGTGCGCGCCGCGAAGCTGTGCGCCGGCGACTTTGGCCCAGTCTTTGTAGTCGTCGTAGTTCGGTCCGCCTTCGCCACCGAGACTGTGCGTGACCACGCGCGTCATGTCCGTTTGGAAGGCCAGTGCGATGAGGTCCATCAACATCTCGATATGTTCCTGCATGCGGCTTTTTCCCTGCGGCTCCAGGCGCACGCTGGCTTCGTCGAATCGCGGGCGGCCCTGCTCGATGATTTTTCCCTTGTCGGTCAGGCGCGTCTCCACCTCGCGGATGGAGGCCAGATATTGCTCCACGCGCTGGCGGTCGTCGTAACCGAGCCGCGCCTGGAAGCTCTTCACGTCGCCCATCGCGGTGTCGAGAATGCTGCGGTCCTGCGCGAGCCGCGCCTGGGCGTCCTGGATCTGGGCCTTGTCCGCCGGGGGAAAAAGACGCTCGAAAACGGTGCGGTAGTTCGCGCTCGCCGGAATGTCCGCGCCCATCGCGTTGCGCGAGAGCGTGCGCGTGCCCACGCCATCCTCGAAGGACAGCGCCAGCGAGGGCACGTAGGTCGGGCCGGCGTGCCGGGCGGCGACCTGATCCATCGAGATGCTGTTCGTGATCGTGCCGGGGGTGAGTTTGATGTTCGTGCCGGTGAGCCAATTGTAAGGGTGCTCGTGGCCGCTGATGCGGCCTTGGATGTGCGAGAGATTCGTGAGCACCGAGAACTGCTCGCGCAAGTGCGCCAGCGGCTGGTGCGAAGGAGCCAGCGCGTAGTTGAAGCCCGTGGCCTCGGGGAACCAGTTGTATTGGTTGATGGCCCCAGGAATGTAAAAGCACGCGAGCCGCGCGGGTTCACTTGTGCCGGTGACAGCCGCGAGCGTCCGGCTGCCGCCCATGATGTCGAGATAGGGCAGCGCGATCATCGCGCCCAGGCCGCGGAGCGCGGCACGCCGCGAGATATGGTTGGTCTTCAGGTTCATGTCAGGTGTTGTGGAGGGTTGAGATTTACGGTTCGAAAAATGCGCGCGATCCGACGGTCGCCTTGACCAAGTCGCGCAGCCGATAACCTCCGGCGGATTGCTGCTTCATGATCGCGCGGATCTCCGCGAGGCCTTCCACGTCTGCCTCGCGTCCAGTGGCATAAAGCAGCAGGTTTTTCATTAGGCCGAGGACGACATCGTCCTGGTATTTGCCAGCGAGCAGTTCCTTGGCCTCCGCGAAACTTTGAAACGCCTCGCCTCGTGGCAACTGACCAATCGTGTCCACAGGCCGGGTCTTGCCGACGCCGAGCCACGCGATTTTCCCGTCGA
>Ga0105048_10016287_pt1 | contig 11500 bp, 9 predicted proteins | sample MAT05_FD_78382 | JGI IMG/M metagenome (GOLD analysis project Ga0105048, IMG submission 78382) | Freshwater microbial communities from Lake Fryxell liftoff mats and glacier meltwater in Antarctica - MAT-05 | ecosystem: Environmental > Aquatic > Freshwater > Ice > Liftoff microbial mat | place...
TATTTTTCCTCTGCATTTAATATTGGGTGGATTTCTTTTACTATACCACTCGCAGAAATGATGCGAGGAAGGGAGAGTGTAACATTCCCGATCTTTTCGAAATCTATAGGAGCGCAGCATGTAAGGACGGAATGCTCATCATCAGTGATGGCTTTGGCAATGCGAGCCATTCCAGCGCCAATACCGTAATATGTAGCACCTTTTCCTTCTATGATCTTGTAGGCAGCATTTCTGACAGCACTATCAATTCTAGATTTTATCTGCGGGGTTATACCGCACTGAATCTGGTTAGAAAATTCCATCAGGGGAATATTACTGACATTTGCACCTGACCAGTTAAGGACTTCAGAATCACCATGTTCGCCCAAAACATGAGCATGAACAGAATGGCTGGAAACATTTAAATACTGAGCAAGAAGTGTTCTGAACCGTGCAGTATCAAGGATAGTCCCTGAACCGATAACTTTACCATGAGTATGGCCATTTTTTGTAGCTATTGCTGCAACCATGTGAGTCATGATGTCAACAGGATTGGATGCAATTAAAAAGATAGCCTCTGGAGCCGCCTTTAAAACTTGAGGAATAATTTCCTCAAGAATAGCCGCATTGCGTTTTAGGAGATCGAGCCGTGTTTCTCCATGCTTTTGACTTACGCCTGCAGCAATCATAACAATTCCAGCATGCTCTAAATCTTTATAATCCCCAGCACGAACAGGCATTGCTTTAGCGAAAGGGGTTGCATGGGAAATGTCCTCAGCTTGAGCCACGGCCAGTTTTTCATTTTTGTCGACAAGAGTGATTTCGGTTCCAATTCCTTTTAAAACGCAAGCATACGCACTTGATGATCCCACTTGACCGCAGCCAACAACACCTATCTTCATAATAAAATCTCCAAATTTAATAAACCTTTATAGGGATGAACAATAACTAGCTAAAATTGATATTGACCTATTTTGAAATTGAACTAATTATCGCTTTAATGAGAGTTTGTTAAATAACTACTCACTTTCTTCTTAAAAATAGTCCAAAACTAGCTTTCGGTACACCATTAAATCTCCGCATATGTCTCTTAAATTATAACTTTATTTCAGGAATTCTCAATTTTGTTGATGTGGTTTTGTCTGTCGGCAAATAACTTAGGAATTATTAATCTGATCATTTTCACATCCTTTTTACTTTTTTCTTTAAAAAATTCGTTAAACTCTTATATGTGTTTAACATAAATTTTTTAAAGGGCTTATTAATGAATCTTTTCACAAGTTTACTTCTATCTTCGTCTTTTGCCACCCTAGCTGGGTGTGCTTCGGTTGGGGGTATTACTGATCGGCATGACCCTAAGGGCTATCAACGTGTTACCAAAAAATAGGACGGTAACAAAACCGTCTATGAAATGCGTAATAATTGTATTGTAACTAAGACTTTCATAAATAACCGAGACCAAAGTCTCTATAAAGCAATCATGACTTGCCCCTGGGATAAGACAGTCGAGCCATAAGCTGTCTTGCGTTATCAGGCAAAATAAGTAATTCCAAAAATCCTCCAGCGTACAATTTCCCTAAAGCGTTAATCTCTTGGTGGAGATCAAACGAAGCTTCCGATAGACCCTTAATTAAATGTTGAGACGAGTTGATGTTGGGGGTAACAAAAACTTATGAGGACAAAATTAAAAGATTCACAAAAAAATCTTTTAATTAAGGTAATATTTTGCTAAAGAGCTTCAAGGTGGGTTCAAAACCACTACAAAAAAGGATTTCGTCGTGCCATCAGAATTATCTACCGCCACCTCAGTTGACCTTACCCAACACCATAAGCCAGCAGGCTTTAGCGACCATTTTGCATACGGCTTTGTCAAGTTTTTACGTTATTTTGCAGACACTTTCTTTGCAAAGCGTTATGGTCACCGTGCTGTGGTGCTGGAAACCGTCGCCGCAGTTCCAGGTATGGTTGGTGGTATGCTGCACCATATGAAATGTTTGCGTCGTATTTGTGATGATGGCGGCTGGATTCGTACTTTACTAGAGGAAGCCGAAAATGAGCGAATGCATCTAATGACTTTTATCGAGATTGCCAACCCTAATTGGTTTGAGCGTCTCTTGATTTTGATTGTTCAGGGAATATTTTTTAACTGCTTTTTTGTACTATATCTTATTTCACCAAAAACTTCACATCGCGTCGTTGGATATTTTGAGGAAGAGGCTATTATAAGCTATAATAATTACCTTGCAGAAATTGATGCTGGAACTTTAGAAAATGTTCCGGCACCAAAAATTGCTATCAAATATTGGAATCTGCCCCAGGATGCTATGCTGCGTGATGTTGTGCTTGTTGTTCGAGCTGACGAGGTCAACCATAGGGACGTTAATCATGGGTTTGCTAATGATTTATCCAATCCCTCTATCAACTTAGAGGAAGCTCAACAGCGTAATGCACAGCCAGACGCATAAATTAATCAATCAAAGGATGGTCCACTTTCTAAACCTTGGTCAATCCCTGTAACTTTGCTCAGCTATAAGTGTATAATATTTTGTTTTTTTGTAAGGGGTAGTCAGAGTGAATTTCCACTTTATTTAACCATATAATTAAATAATAACTAACAAATATATAATTTTTGGATCTGGAATTTGAAACGGCTATGGGATCTGTATTAAGTTATCTAGTAAGCTAATTAAGCGATTATCCCCGAACACCACCCGCTGCTCCAGGTGATTGAAATGAAACTGGGTGGTCAGTTGCCGGCGCAATCTTGCCACTCATCATGCTGAGACTACCTCTTTTAATTCCATCTGTTCCAGATGCTGCATCCGGCACTTCAAATTTTTGTAAATCAATTGTATTGCTCGCCCCCCCCGAAATGATTGTTTTATCATTCATAGTAATTGCGACGGATCCATCAGGGGCTGTTTTGATCATATCATTTCTGTAGACCTTATCTCCTGCATTGGCTTCAAACGTAAATGGCTTACCATCGAATCCCATGCGGGTTATAGTTGTCATCCCAACCTCTTTTGAAATTATACCTACTGGCCTTACCACTTCGGCTGCCTTACAAAAGGCTGATTTAGAATTCACATCGCATTTAATATTTTGTCCATCTTTTGTTGGCATATATACATTTTATATAAAAAAGTCTAATAATTTATGAATACTAATATTTAAAGATCTCGAGTTATTTTATGATGTAGCCATAGAGAAGCCACAACTGAATAAAATAAAATATTTAGCATACTGTAAACATGTGCTTTTGAAGGGTTAGTATTGCTTAACAATAAATTCTAAGATAACCCAGTATCTTCAGTCTGCGAGCCTCGGACACATCCATCCTGGCATACTTCGATTTCTAGTCATAAAATGTCGCCTCAGATACCCCCTTGACGGCGACAGACATCGCCTGTCTTCAGGCCACCCTCCTGCTCTTTCAGTATCCCGATAATTTATTCTTAGCTAAAATCGTTTCTTTATTCTCATCTATTCCTTTTCTTAAATTATAGAAAATTATAGACTCTAACTCAATATGGACTAATTTATGGGGGGCAGGTCAATTCCTGTAACAGGATCTCGACCTTTAATATCGTGCCCTGCCGCTGCCAAGACGACCTGCATCGCAGTAATTGAATCTTTTGTTGGTGGCTCAATTTGGCTTAATTTTTCAAGAGCCGTAGCTTTAAATGTAGAGTCTTTCAATTCATAGAGACGTTAATTTCAACCGTAATGCATTCGCAATAACGCTGACTGAAGACAAGGACATGGCAGCCGCCGCTATAATCGGCGAGAGCAAGATGCCGAAGAATGGATACAGTATGCCTGCTGCTATTGGAACGCCTGCCATATTGTATATAAAAGCAAAGAATAAATTCTGGCGTATATTGCCCATGGTTGCCACAGACAGCTTGTGGGCACGGACAATACCTGTCAGGTCGCCCTTGAGCAGCGTAATACCCGCACTCTCCATCGCCACATCCGTACCTGTTCCCATAGCAATTCCTACATCAGCAGCGGCCAAAGCGGGGGCATCATTGGTGCCATCCCCAGCCATAGCAACGATACGACCCTCATCACGCAATTTTTTAACGATATTGGCTTTATCTTCTGGCAAAACTTCGGCCTTAATTTCTTTAATGCCCAGCATCTTTGCCACCGCTTCAGCAGTGCGGCGATTATCTCCAGTTAGCATTACAATGCGGATACCTTGCTCTTGAAGCTGTTTAATAGCCTCTAATGTAGTTTCCTTGATCGGATCAGCGATTGCCAGTAACCCAACAGCTTTACTGTTTACGGCAATAAATATTACGGTTGCACCGTCAGAGCGCAGTTCATCTGCCTGCTCAGATAAAGACGATACATTAATAGATTTCTCCTCCATTAACATCATATTGCCCAGCACAACATCTTCGCCTTTAATCTTACCAACAACACCTTTGCCCGTTGGTGAATCAAAATCATCCGCCGCAACCAAATCTAATTCTTTATTTTTTGCAGCCGTAACGATGGCATGAGCCAGCGGATGTTCGCTACCCTGTTCAAGCGACGCGGCCATCATTAAAAGATCGTCCTCAACAAACCCCTCGACAGCTACAATTTTTGTTACAGTTGGTTTGCCCATAGTCAGCGTTCCTGTTTTATCAACCACCAGCGTGTCAATTTTTTCCATGAGCTCTAATGATCCTGCGTTTTTTATCAGCACCCCTGCTTGTGCGCCCTTACCAACCCCAACCATAATGGACATCGGCGTAGCAAGTCCCAGAGCACAAGGGCAGGCTATTATAAGGACACTCACAGCAGCAATAAGGGCAAAACTGAATGACGGTGCCGGACCAAACGTAACCCAGACAATAAAAGCCAGAACAGCGCATAAAATAACCGCAGGTACAAACCACCCAGCAACAATATCGGCAAGCCTTTGAATCGGCGCGCGGCTGCGTTGCGCTTCGGATACCATCTTCACGATTTGTGAAAGCATCGTATCCTTGCCTATATGCTCGGCCTTCATAATGAAACTACCCGTCTGGTTCATCGTCGCGCCGATAACCTTGCCGCCAGCTCCCTTCATCACTGACATAGACTCGCCTGTCACCATAGATTCGTCCACTGCGCTGCTTCCCTCCATCACAACCCCATCGAGCGGCACATTTTCGCCGGGACGAACGCGCAATAAATCACCCACCTGAATTTGTTCAAGGGCTACATCTTCATCTTCGCCCTTTTTATTGACTCGGCGGGCTGTTTTTGGTGCAAGATCAAGTAACGCACGAATGGCCCCACCCGTTTGCTCGCGCGCTTTAAGTTCGAGAATCTGACCTAACAAGACTAGAACCGTAATTACTGCGGCGGCTTCAAAATACACCGCTACCGCTCCGCCATTAATGCGGAAAGCATCAGGGAAAATACCGGGAGCCAGCGTGGCCACGATACTATATAGCCACGCTACACCCGTTCCCATGGCGATCAGCGTGAACATATTGAGATTGTGACTTTTGACTGATGCTACGCCGCGTTCAAAAAATGGCCAACCCGCCCACAGGACAACGGGCGTGGCCAAAGCAAGCTGGATCCAGTTTGAGGTTGTCCCGTCCACAAATTCGTGGAAGCCGAATAAATGCGCTCCCATCTCTAAAATAAACACTGGAATGGTCAGAAGTAGGCCTATCCAGAAACGGCGGCGAAAATCTACAAGCTCTGGGTCTTCGCCTTCCCCGCGCGTCATGATTTCCGGTTCTAAAGCCATGCCGCATATAGGGCAGGTGCCTGGGCCTTTCTGGCTTACTTCAGGATGCATCGGGCAGGTATAAGTGGCCTCATTTGGATCCTCACCCTGCTTTAAGGGGGCTGGGGCTTTATGGTCGTGGCAACAATCGCTCATAACAGTTTTCCTTTAAATCTTAGAACAGGGCGCTTGTTCGCCTCATCTTCTGTTTCGGCTTTAGCTCTTTTTTCAATATCTTCAAGCAACCATTGCATTTCTCTAATTTCGCGGCGTTAGGCTTTAATAATACCGTTAGCTAATTCGCGGACACGCACATCGTCAGTCGTAGCTCGTTCACTGGTCAGAATGGCAGTGGAATGACGCGTGATCATATCGCTCATCAATGATTCATCATGCACTGTGTCTTGAGAGCGCGACGAAAGCACCGTGCCGGCAATAATTATTAGACTTCCAGTAAAAATGAGCTTATTTATTTTCTTATTTTTTATACATGTCGAGCATGAAGGATAGCATAATAACAGCCATGCCGCGCCCGCGTAAATCTCAATATGAGTGCGGGTATCACTAAAATATATGTGATCTAGTGCGTATGTATTGAGATACGTGAGGCCAAACATGACCAATGTTGACGTGGCGGTCATGGCAAAAAATCGTGAATATTTCATTTTAGAATCTCTTTATATTTAGATTTCTTTTCAATCCAACGTTTTTACGGATGGTTCAGTTCCAGAAAATTAGTCTTATTCTTCTTTTTAATTTTTAAGGAAGATACGATTTCTGGCAAAGACAAAAATTAGGCCTATAATCGACACCCATATGACCATATGTCTTGATGAAAGGCAGGCATGGCTACAAAGTACAATTAATAAAAAGCGGGTTTTAATGTCCCGCTTTTTTGTATCTTGTGTATTTTTTATGCTAGAAAGTTGTTGGCACTTTGGCGACTAGCGCTGGAGATGGGATGGCTAGTCTCTGCTCATTAGGAGGAGGGGCTACGCCCGAAACCGCGCTCTGGAATGACTGTCCTAAACGCCCATCACTACCTGCTAAAGCAAACTGTGTAGCACTTTCAGGGATTTCTAAAGCCGCATAGGCTCCGGATGAAGGCTTCCCTCCATCCGTATTGTTTGATGCAAACTGTGTTGATTCATTCATCTTTCCTGACATCATGCCTGTCACAGGATCTCTCCCTTTAATATCGTGCCCAGCCGCTGTCAAGACGACCTGCATGGCGGTAATTGAATCTTTTGTTGGAGGTTCAATTTGGTTTAACTTTTCAAGAGCCGTAGCTCTAAATGCAGGGTCTTTCAATTTATCCGCGATAATTTTGCGCATCCCTTCTTGAGTTCCAATATCTCCTGTATTAACCCTATCAATCGCATCTGATCTAGTCATGCTTGCTGCCATGGACGCATAAATTTGATTAGCTGCTTTTGTAATGGCAGCATTTGTCTTAGGCCCTCTTTCGCCATCGATACCTGTTTTTCCAAGGTCAGCGTCCATCAGGAAAAGAACTGCTTGAAGTTTTTGATTACTGGCATTGGCTCTTGTCATTTTAAAATCCTCTTTATTTTTCCTATAAAAAATTCTATAGAAAAATAGATGAATATTTATTAACATAACGATAGTCACAAAAAATTATAAGGAGCAAACTTACGGGCATCGTCCAGACGCGCCATCTATCTCGGGCATTTATAAGCGACGTCCACCGCAATCCGCTTTTTTCTTTTATTTATAACGTTGCAGGCGTTGCTGTGGAAGTGGGGATCTTTGTCCTGCGTTCAACATTCTCTCCTAAGCCCGATGATCGTGGTAGCCGCTATGCCCCTAAGCCCACTCTCCGTGCTCATGATTGCTTTGTGGTTGAGAACATTTAAGTTTTAGAATATTCAAGTTTTAAAAGTGCTAAATACTGTAAGTTTATCTTTTTCAGAAAAAGGAACCATTGTTACCCTTATTTGTTAGATGCAGAGACAAAATTTGAAGGATATATCTTTCGTTTGTCCATAAACGATATAGAAATGAGTTCCATGGCTTCCGTCTATTTAAATTCCATTGCCACGGCGGTACCTGATTTTGATATTCATGACAAGTTCGTTGGATTTGGTCCCAGTCTTCTGAGAGATGAGACAAGTAAAAAATTATTTCAGCGCATGGCCAAGCGTTCGCAAATTGAACATAGGTATTCTTTTTTAAAACCCCATAAAAATAGTGGTCGTCTAGACGTAGATAATTTTTATGTGCAGGGCAAATTTCCTGACACCCATAAACGAATGGAATTTTATGAGAGCCATGCATTCTTGCTGGCGCAAAGGGCACTCAATCAGGTCGACATCGAAAATGTAACACACGTTATCGTTACAACATGTACGGGATTTTACGCTCCAGGTCTAGATTTACAAATTGTAAATCATTATGGCTTAAATCCAGCGATTGAACGGACCATAATCGGCTTTATGGGTTGTTATGCTGCTTTAAATGCACTCAAACTTGCACGTCACATTGTCCGATCCGAGCCTTCTGCGAGGGTACTCATCCTCAATCTTGAGCTTTGCACACTGCACCTCAAGCAAAATGGTACGCTTGAGGAAATGTTATCCTTCCTAATTTTTGCGGATGGTTGTGCCGCCAGTATCATATCGTCAGAGCCGAAGGGTTTGGAACTACAGAGCTTCACTTCCACGCTTATACCAGATAGCGGTGATCAAATCACTTGGCAGATTGGCGATCTAGGTTTTGATATGAATTTATCGGGACGCGTACCTGCGACTATTGCATCGAATTTACCGTCCCGGCTTGAGAGTATGCTGAATGGCTCAAAGCGGGAGGAAATTGTGCATTGGGCCATTCATCCCGGTGGGCGAAGTATCCTCGACGCCGTAAAGGATGGGGCGGGTCTCGCAGAGAACCAGATATCTGTTTCACGCAACATCTTGCGTCAGTTCGGTAATATGTCGTCTGCCACCATTATGTTTGTCTTAAATGAAATCATGGAAAATCCGGGATCCGGCGGGCAGGGGTGTGCGATGGCATTTGGACCCGGCCTTACAGTTGAAAGCATGCGCTTTCAAGCTCAGGGGATTTAACAAGATGACTGGTTTTAACTGCCGCAGCAATCAATTGGAACTGATGGATCAAGAAGGAATTTCCTTTGAGGAATTCCATCAATGCCTACAAAGTCTTGAGACAATCAATGTTCTGACATTGGCATATCGCCCTACTTTACACTGGGTAAAGAAAGTTTTAAATTCCTCAAGTAAGAAAACCGTCCATATTCTGGACGCGGGCAGTGGAGGCGGTGATATGTTGCGCCGCATTAGGAAATCAAAACATTCTCAGAATATTATTCTTACCGGAATTGATTTGAATCCTTGGTCAAAAAAATCTGCAGATTTATTGTCCCACGATTTTCCTATTCTCTATCAAACGGGTGATATTTTTAGCTTTGAGCCGAAGGGTGCAGTCGACATCGTGATGTGTTCGCTCTTCACGCACCATCTGAATGACGAACAGATTGTTCATTTTCTACGTTGGATAGACGGACGTGCCGAGCTTGGCTGGTTTATAAATGATTTGCATCGCCATCCCGTACCTTATTATTTCATTAAATTTGTAACGATGCTGTTTAGCCGCAATCGTTTAATACGGCATGATGCACCTATTTCGGTTGCGCGTTCTTTTACTAAGGCTGACTGGCGCCGATTGCTGGGTAAAGCGGGAATAGACGCACGGGCGAAGATACAATGGTTCTTTCCATTCCGGATTTGTGTTCTATGCCAAAAAACATAACTTTACATGAAATCGCCGTTATTGGTGGCGGCCCTGCTGGCAGCGCCGCTGCAATATTGCTTGCGCGGGCAGGGAGGAACGTTGTTTTGCTGGAAAAAGAATCTGCGCCGCATAACAAAGTGTGCGGCGAATTTATCAGCTGGGAGGCAACACATTATTTAAACGATCTCGGTATTAACCTGCCTGCCTTGGGGGCACAAAGTATCAACAAGTTACGATTGATTGATAAGGATCGGGTTGTAGAAGAAAATCTTCCCTTTTCAGCCTGGACCCTGTCCCGACGATTGCTCGATGAGGCACTGTTGCAAAAAGCGGAGCAGGCTGGTGTTATCGTAAGGCGCGGCGTGAGTGTTAATGGTCTCTCTCATCATCCTCATGGTTGGACATTGAATATGGGGCAAGGCTCAAACCTAAATGCAAAAAGCGTTTTTCTAGCCAGCGGCAAGCATGACGTTCGTGGCTTAGCTCGTAATCGAAGCAAGCCGGACGGCCTGATTGGATTTAAAATGCATTTTCAGCTTACGAGCCAGCAACAGGATAGACTGCGCGATCATGTTGAAATATTTCTTTTTGATGGTGGGTATGTGGGGCTTCAGCCAATTGAGGGCGGAAAAGCCAATCTTTGCTTTCTTATTAAAAAAGACATTTACGTATCTTGTGGAAAAAACTGGATTGAACTTTTGTCATGGGTGACTAGACGTTCCCGTTATTTAGAAGAACATCTTGCCGGCGCGAAATCCTTATGGCAGCAACCGCTAACAGTCTACGGTATTCCTTATGGATTTATTTATAAACCAAGTTTGGGATTCCAGAATCTGTTTAGGCTGGGGGACCAGATGGCAGTTATTCCCTCCTTTGCCGGCGATGGAATTTCAATTGCGCTACACTCGGCATTTTTGGCAGCGCGGACTTATTTATCAGGCCTAAATTCAGATGAATATTACAGACAAGCGCGTTATGATTTTCATGGACCTGTATCTAATGCTCAGACAGTTGCAGCCGTAGTGTCAAGCGTTCTAGGGAGGAAAATAGTATTTTGCCTATTATATCTTTTGCCTGGCTTGATGTTAACGGCAATAAACAGTTTGCGGCTATCTGGCGCTAATATTTTAAACCCACATGAGAAAGAAACATTACAGAGCGTCTATATAGATAAAACTAACCTGAAGAGAGCATCTCTTCGTGACCCCCCCTCTGCATTTAAATAAGCTAAACACAGGATCTTTATAAGCCGTACTTCGGCCACGCTTAACCTTTTTTATTCCTCAGAAATAACTTTCATCAACTTCAATCGCTCCATCAAAGACCTCGTGAGCTTCTTGTTCCCTTTGGGTGGTAATCAGCTCAAGAAGTCTTTAAAAATAGTAAGCTACCGTATTGAGATGAACCCCGAGAAGTTCTGCCGCAGTTCGCGCCGTTGAAACAGATACATAATATTCAATTAGTATCTTGCTCATTCTTAGATATTCTACTTCGTCTTACAGCTATTCTTTTACAACACTTGATTTGTGTTATTTAGGATTGTCACTTTTCTATAAAGCCATAGGCGCAACGACAGAAGCAGGAACTTGCTTTTGTTGAGTTACTTGTTGCGGAGTTGTTAACTTTCTCGGAGCTAACGATTCATTATCATTCAGTTTTTCATCATAGGCCTTTAGCAAACGTTTAGTCCTAAGCAGTAGTGGAGTGGTTTATTGAGGAATCCTAGATCACGGGAAAGACATTTTTGTCATCCTATGTTTTGCGCTATTTTTTCTTCAGTTTCACGGATATATTAGAGATCAGGTTTATTTTATTCCTCTATCTCGTTTTTTGAGCCTTATTTTTTGCCGATTAGACAAGAAAAGTAAAGGATATTAAGGGGATTTTTATTTTTTCATAATATAGTTATTATTATATTTTGTGAATTAAGTAAAATTTTTTATATAGTTGAGGAAAAAATGCCAGAAAAAGGAATTCTAGAAAGTGCGAAAGAAAAATTGGGTACTATGCTTAGTTCTGCTTTTGCAA
>Ga0105048_10016289_pt1 | contig 11500 bp, 5 predicted proteins | sample MAT05_FD_78382 | JGI IMG/M metagenome (GOLD analysis project Ga0105048, IMG submission 78382) | Freshwater microbial communities from Lake Fryxell liftoff mats and glacier meltwater in Antarctica - MAT-05 | ecosystem: Environmental > Aquatic > Freshwater > Ice > Liftoff microbial mat | place...
TGCTTTAAGCTTAATCCAGTCGAAACCGCGCTTGCCGGGCGAATAGATGCTTTGCGGATTTTTGACTATTACCCCCTCCAAACCCTTATCCAATTGCTGGCGGAAGTGTGCGTCCAAAGCTTCAGCATCCGTAAACAGCGGTGACTCGGTGAATTCCAGTTTTTTCTGCGGATCAACAAACTTGAGACTGTGTAGAACTTGCAATCTCTCTGATAATGGCTTTGCAGTGATGTCCTCGCCATTTAGATATAGCAAATCAAAGATGAAGTACTTAATCGGAATTGCTGTACTGGTCTCTGCCACATTATATTTACGGCGACGCTGACTAGTTTCCTGAAACGGCAAAAAAGTCCCTGTAGACTCATCCACTCCGATGATTTCACCATCAAGTACAATACTCTGCAGATCTTGCTGTTGAAACACCTTGATTAAATCTGGGAACATATCTGTCAATGGTTCCATGTTACGGCTAAAAATTCTAACTTCACTGTCTAGTTGATCGTTAGCGCCCTTAACTAAATGCAATTGCGCTCTAAGACCGTCATATTTGGGTTGCACAATTGCATTGGGGATTCTGGCAATGCAGGCAGCGGCGTCAGCTTCTCGCTCAACCAGTTGGGCCGCTACAGGCACTCCTGGCTCCAAACTCAAAGAGTCTAAATCTACACCTTGGAATAATACCAACTCTGCCAATTGACCTATATCTGCTCGAATTCCATAGGCACGATCTAATTGAGTGCGTAGTGACTTAGAGCCAGTCTTGGCCCAAGAAATTGCATCTAGAATCGTTTTATTGCTAATTCCCAGACGCAAACTGCCAGTTACCATTTTGGCAAAGTAACGACCCTCGACTGGCGTCAGTGTTAGCAAAGTATCTATAGCAATCCTCTGCTTTTGCTTGCTGGCACCACTGCCAGAGGTATTAGCAATTTTAGTAATTTCATAAAAAACATCGTTAATCTGCAGCGACTTGACTGCAATGTTGCTTAACAAACTAGGAGGAGAATTTACTTGAGACAGCTCTAAGAACTCAGTTGCCACTTTGCCTGAATCACCCAACTCACCAAATCTGGCAACAGCGTCAAAAGCCAGGCCCTGAATGCTTGCCGCATTTGTCAATGCAGCCAAAAATGATCTATCGGAGAAATTGAGCTCTATGGGCAAATAATCTGCCGCTACTCTGCCCTTAAGCAAATACAAGCAGGCGGCAATTTCTGCCTGTCCTAATTTGCTCATTAACTCGGCCAGCAATTTGGTCAACTCAGTGCGGCTGGCCTCAGACTCAATTTTGGCTAAATACTCGCAGTATTGACCAAATAGCATAGTTCCAAATCCTAAATAGGTAAAGAATTTAGAGATTTCACATCAAAGTTAATAATCATTTTATCCTGTAATATACTAATCTTCTTGATACCACTATTTGTGCCCTCGCTAAAGCCTTGGTTGAAGGCCTGCTCCAGCTCACGTTTCAAATTTGGAGCAGCCGCATTTAGCACCAGGTCAGTAGCTCCGTTGCCAGTAGTAAAACTACTAACTACAAAACTCTTGCCATCAGGGCTGATTTGCGCTTGCGCAGCTGGGTAAACTTTCAGCCCAGCTAGGTCCAAAGTAAACTCGATCTTTATGTTATTGGGCTCCATACTCACCCCTAAAGTGGAGGTATCGAATCCCCCTGCACTTTCAGCCAAAGCAGCCAAAAATTCTTCTTCAGTGAATTCAACCGCGTACTCTGTATCATTAAGACTAACTACATTTGTCAAAGCCTTATTTTGAAATCCAGTTTTGATTTCTACAACCTGACCCTGCGTAATCCGCGTTATGCCCTGATCAGAACCCTTGTTGGAACTAATTGCGGCAAAAACTAACCCACAAGTGACGCAGCAACAGATTAGCAAAGTAAACACACACCCTATTCCCAACCACTTTAAAGCAGCGCTACTTTTTTTAGGTACGGAATTCATAATTATGAAAAAATAAGTTTAAGTAATTAATTAGTAACTTAGACTTTAAGTTTTTGCAAGCTTAGCTTTAAAAGCATGGTTAATTCCTCTGCCGTAAAAGTCACTGCTGGAATTGCTACAACTGCTGGGATTGCTACAACTGCCGGAATTGCTGAAGGAACCACCTGATTTGGCAGCTGCATTTTTTGAAACTCTTCATATGAAACTAGCACTGCAAACTTTTTGCCATAGCGTTCGATTATTACTTCTTCACCCTTTACTATTCTAGTAAAAAATTCATTTACTCTTAATTGGAAGTCTGTCGCTGTGATTGTCATCGCTACAGTTGATCGTAAAGTAATATTGGACGATTGTTACTATTATAGCAAACATATCTTGAGAGTATTAATATTCCTTCTTAAGTAACGACCTACTCCACCGAAAGCCAGCCAGCTTCTGGGATTTCTTAAAACATAAATCTCCATAGATAATATGAGGTTTAACGAGGCAACTAAGTTTAGCTCAGCTTAGTTTAGTTGAGTCTGGAAGTATTTAGATGAGTTCGGCTGAAGGCTGAGGACTGAAGGCTGAGATTGAGCCGGCACTGGTTATTTTTACTTGCTAACTTAATTTGTTAGCTTTACTTGTTAGCTAAAGGGGGCTGCTTTGATGGTGGCAAGTAAAATGGCAAGCTCTAAGCCACAATATGTATAAAAACTCCCTGTATAGCTATTTTTTGCAAGTATAATTGGAAACTAAGCAGATGTATCGCTGCCCTCTCTTCTGGTTCTGAGTTTCCTCCTTCTGTTTCAGGATTAAAGATAATTGCGTCAGGGTAGATTTCAATGGGAATGTAAGCCCTGAAAGGCCGGTATATATTAGGAAGTTCTCTAAGCAGTGCATAGCTAGCCGTTCCAGATTCCTGGCTGACAGCAGTTAAAGTGGCGTTGGCAACAGTGGCAGTCGCAACACCTTTTCCAAAATATGTCCTGTAGTTTCCATCCCCATCAGTATTAATTAATCTTTTCCATATGCTGCCAGTTCTGGCCCACCTCAGCGTCAGTGAGCAACGGCACTGAGATTACCACCACCTCAGCCATTAAAGTCTTAACCACATTACTAAAATTCTTTAGCAATTCTTTCTCAGTATCAGCTGGGACTGAAAGGATTAATTCATCATGCACCTGCAAATGCAATTTTACAGTAGGCAATAATTGTCGCAATTTACTGTCAATCTCAGCTGCTTGTGGATTTTGCAAGAGACGATCAATTTGCAACATTGCCAGTTTCATAATATCGGCCGCCCCACCCTGCAGTGGAAAATTGAGCAGTTCACGCTCCAGCCCGCCCCTAACCCGGGCATTGGCATTGCGTAAGGCACTAGCGTCGCGCCTTCTACCCAACAGTGTAAAGATTTCACCTTGATTAAGGGCCTGAGTCTTGATGCTCGCAAAATATTCTTTAATCTTAGGATATTTACCAAAGAAGGCGGTAATAAACTCTTGCGCTGTCTTTTGCTCAATCTTCAAACGATCTGCTAGTCCAAACCCCGAGATGCCATAGACTATACCGAAGTTGACGGTCTTGCCTATGCGGCGCTGCTCCACAGTCACTTCGGTTAATGGTATCTGCAAAATCTCACTGGCTGTCAGGCTGTGAATATCTAGGTTTTCTTGAAAAGCTTTGATAAGCTTATCTTCTTGGCTCAAGTGCGCCAGTAAACGCAATTCCTGCTGGGCGTAGTCAAAGGCCACAAACACCCTGCCCTCCCCAGGCGTAAATGCGGAGCGGATTTTGCTCCCTAACTCACTGGCAATGGGAATATTCTGTAAATTAGGATCATTGGAAGACAGTCGGCCCGTTGAGGCCACAGTCTGACTATAGCTTGTATGAATCTTGCCATTATCTTGCAATTCTTTACCCAAGCCTCTTATGTAGGTGGACATGATTTTGCTAATTTGGCGATAATCTAGGATTAATTGAACCAAGTCGTGATCTTTGGAGAAATTCAGCAAAGTACGTTCATCTGTAGAATAGGCCCCTGACTTGGTTTTCGTGACAAACTTGCCCGAAATTTCCTGAATTTTCAGATTAACAAATAATAAGTCTGACACTTGCTTGGGCGATGCTATATTGAATTCGGTCTTAGCAGAATCGTATATCGCTTTTCGTAATCTATCAAGCTCTGCCACAGCCTCTTTCTCCACCGCCTGCAGTACTTTTAAGTCTAGATATACTCCTTCGCTTTCCATGCGCAGAATAGTAGCGACCAAAGGCATCTCAATCTCTGCGAAGACTTTTTGGGTAGTAGGAATTTTAGCAATTCGCACTTTAAATAATTCAAAAAGTCTCAAAGTTGCAATACAATCATCACAACAATAACTCCCCAAGTCCGCCAAAGGAATCGCTTCCATCTCAAGTTTACTACGGCCAGTGCCAGTTAGGTCTGAAAGACTGGTCATTTGCCAGTTTAGATAAGTCAAGGCCAATTCTTTCAGCCCTTTGCCAGCCACCTCACCTGCCTGCAGTAGATAAATTGCAATCATTGTGTCGAAGGCCTCGTCAGTGCGCAACGCAGCCAATTGTTCCTTCGAAATAATGTCAGCGTTGCACAAAATGTGCAGGTCGTATTTGAGGTTATGCCCTATAAACTTTGGCAACTCAGGCAACATGGGCAATCTGGGCTTGTTGTCTTGCGACCATAATCCAGAGAATAATTCACTAAGCGCTTCCTTCACTTGGCTATTTTGCAACACCGTCGCAGGGAGAAATCCAGACACAAGATTGTTCTCAAACTTAAAAGCCAAACCCAAGCCTAAAATCTTTGCTTTGATCACTGCTTTAGCATCTGTCTCTGTATCAAAGGCAACTATTTGAGCTGTTGCTGCTTGGCTAATAAATCTGAGCGCCGCTGCTATTGTATTCAGATATTGCCTGGTGTGCAATTGCTCACCTGATAGATTTAATTCTACTTTCGGACTTTGGACCGCGAAAAGTTGGGGCTGAGATGTTGGCAGAGCCATCTTCTGATTATTCGGGGTTGGCTCAACCGCAGTCTGATACTGGGAATTGGGTAATCTTTTGAGTAAAGAGTTAAATTCAAATCTTTTAAATATCTCAGTGACTTTAGCGGGATCATAGTCTGAAAGTTGCGCTGAGGCAAGCGCAAAATCCAGAGGAATGCTGCTATAGATCTGCGCCAAGCTATACGACTGTTTTGCCGATTCAAGACCAGCCAGTATTTTATTCAATAATTTGTGCCACTGTTTTTCTTGCCAGCGAGGATCATTAGCTTCAATCGTCTTGAAAATAGTGTCTAGGTCTCCAAACTCTTTGAGTAGATCTGTGGCACCTTTTTTGCCAATTCCTGGAACTCCCGGAATATTGTCAGAAGGATCGCCTAACAGCGCCTTGTAGTCGACTATTTGCGGAGGCAGAAATTCGTAGCGCGCCATTACATCCGCCTCTGCATACAGCTTACTTGCTGAATAAGTACTACCTGCAAGGTATACGGCGGTCTTGGCTTCATCGGTGATTAATTGCAAAATATCTTGATCACCTGTTACAATAATCTTTTGCAAATCATGTAATTGAGGCAATTTCACAATTGTTCCAATTAAATCGTCTGCTTCATAGCCTTTTTGACTGAAAATTGGAATACTCAAAGCCTGCACTATCTCTTTCACCAAAGGAAATTGTGCTCTCAGATCATCTGGCATCGGCTTACGATTGGCCTTATAGTCAGCGAATTGCTCATGCCTAAAGGTCTTCTCACTTTCGTCAAACGCGCATACTACATAATCAGGCTTAAACTTCTGCAAAGTTTCCAATAAAATCACCGAGAAGCCAAATGCGGCGTTGGTCAACACACCCTCTTTGGTTTGCAAACTGGGTGGATATGCGTGATAGGCTCTATGAATAATGGCATTGGAATCGATCAACAGAAGCAATTTGGCCATGGTTTTATGATCAATCTGGTTAAACTGAATACTCAATAACATTTAATTGTAGCGCAGATCTGAACTTTGTCGCTAGACTTTGGCGCCGAACTTTGGTGCCGAACTTTGGCGCCGAAAATTGGACATCTTCTAAAAAACTAAGCAAGCCAACGCTAAGCACTGCAGCATCACATAGTATACTGAACCAGTTGTACAAAAGTAGACGAAAAGTGGTCAAAAAGTCATACAAAAGTTGTACAAAAGTATTTAGAAAGTCGCAAGAAAGTCGCAAGAAAGTCGGCTGTTTTGACAACCGCTCTATAAGCAGAGAGAAACATGAATGTTCGAGGGAAAACTGAGTTCGACTAGTGCGACTGACCAAGATCACCCCTGCGTCATATATAGACTTAAGCTAAATAAGCAAGTCATCTCATCTAGAGTTAGCTTAACTCTATATACACCAAGACTAATAATTGCTAGGATTATTGAATGGGCATAAAATATGAACGCACAGTCAAACCTCAGCTACTGGCAGAATTAGCCAATGAGAAAATAATCATCGTTACTGGTCCACGGCAGTCGGGTAAGACCACTCTACTGGAAGCCCTAGCGGAGGATTTGCGCACCAAGAAAGAGCAGGTGTTTTACTACAATTTCGACCGCTTTGCGGACCTAGATTTTTTCAAAAGCCAGCAGAAAGTGGAGGCATTTTTGCGGATTCGCTCCATGAAACAGAGATTGTACATTTTCATCGACGAAGTACAGCGTAAACCGCAAGCTGGAACGTTTTTCAAATTCTTTTATGATGCTGGCCTAAATGTAAAGTTTATATTTTCAGGCTCCAGCTCAATCGAACTTACAGACAGCTTTGGCGATGCTTTGACGGGCCGAAAAAGATTATTCACTCTCCTACCCCTCAGTATTAGCGAGATTGCGACTGCTGAGTTAAGCGAAGAATGGGGTTTTAGCCAGCAAGGTGACCCAGTGGCACTAGCCAAGTTGCAGGAAATTATCTCAGACAAGCTGGTCTGGGGCAGTTACCCTGAGGTTGTGAGCAAGAGCACGTCCACGGGCCGGCTGCGCGCGTTGGGCGAACTATATGAGAGCTATATTCAAAAGGACGTGAAAGATTTGCTAAGAGTGAAAAACATCAGCGGCTTCAATCTACTAGTAAAATTGTTAGCGTTCAATGTCGGCAAAAGCATAGTAGTAGAAGATTTTGTTAGACAAGCTGATTTGCACGCCAATACTGTCAACTCGTACTTAGACATCCTTACTGGCACAATGATTATGGGCTTTACCGAAAATTACAATCCAGAGTTTGGTGTCGGTCTACCTAAATCCCGGCATTACTATTTCTTTGACAATGGCATGCGCAACTACGCTCTGGGGCAAATGCAGTCAGATTTCCGCCCAGATCTCAATCAATTAGCTAGTAATTTAGTGTTCACTGAGTTGAGCAAAGTTCTGGATAGAGCTTGGCAGATTGCACATTACCAGACATATTCAGAGAACCAGATTGAGTTCATCCTACAGCCCAAGGATTCCAACAAGTTCAGTGCCGTCACTATCCGCTACAGCGACGAGACAGCCCCTCTAGGCAAAGGAATTCACGAATATTTGGCCAATAATCAGCCCCAAAGATTGCTAATTATTACAAGTACAGTAGCCTCTGAGGAAATTATCAAAAATATTCCCGTGCGCATGCTGCCACTAGCAGAATTCTTGGCACAGCCTTTGAATTATCTGGTCAGTTAACTAGATAATCAAAATGGTTGCAGAGTCACCATTGCACCACCCCAGCCCGCTGCAACATGCACCAATTTGAATTTAACAGAAGTACCATCGACAAAGCCTAAACTTTCTAGTTCTGGAACTGGAATCGGCGTGCCAAAGCTATAAACTCGATACCCCTGCGCAATAAAATTATCAATACCGCATGGATTTGGGACGCCTCCTCCAAAACCTGAGCCACCTTGGCAACCAATGATACTTTTATTGCCAATAACTCCTTCATGGAAGTTTTTGGGGTAGCCGTCGATTATGCCTGAGGTAGGTGTGATCATGAAATAGGGTTCTGGAAAGATGATATCATCACCTGAGATTGTGACACTATCCGTGCTTTTGATAATTAGAAGAATATCGTCCAGTGTACTGTCTGGAGTGAAATTGATTGTTTTAAAACGCCCAAGGCAGATTTCTGTATGCGGCGACTCACTCACCGAAAAATCATATTGATCTCTGGTATCGAAGTTCAGTCTCGCAAAACTACCGGTGCAACGGCAATTTGCAGGACAACTGTCACTATCGTCGATATTGCCGTCGTCACAATTCTCCGCTCCTTCTAGCAGTCCATCGCCGCAAATTGGGGTGCGCAAACTATCGAAGCTCAGGACATTTTGTAAAGTGATTGGTGTTGCAGGAGAAAGTGGCAATTGAGTAACAATTACTGGCACTGGGGCCATTGTGGTGTCTTGATCGTATGTAATCGCTTCTATCCGCCTCACCTGCAAAGGAAAGTTAGCACTTGCAGTGGCTTCTGGTTTAATTGTAATAGCGCTGCCTAATTGTCGATTCAGTAGTCTTATACGTAAATATTGATACTCCGAACCCGCCGGCACAATTGTGCTATCTATACCAGTGTTGCTAAAGTTAATAGCTAATATGTCGGGCTGAGCGGCTGAGGGTAAGACTATATTCCTCAAAAAACCGCTAACGAGTGTATTGGCAGTGAGAATGTCGTTACCGGGGTCAGCGTCGATCAACCGTGAGGCATCGACAATCGTTTGCGCAGTTTTGAGTTCACCTGCAAGTTTATATACCAAGGTCAGTTCAAGGGCGCTCGCTCCTATCCAGTTCAGTTCAATGTTGTTTTCATAATTACCAGCTGTTGTTTGCAGACTTAAGTCCAAATAATCCTCGTTACCTAGGGTAAGATTATCTATATAATTGACATCGTAGATTGTCAGAATAGTGCGGCGGTCAGTGCTTTCCTCCAAAGCGCAGCGGGCCTTGCTCACACCGTCTTCTAGCAGGGTTTCGCAGTCATAGCCGGGAATATTGACTGCACTGATGGGGGTATTCACTCTCGAGAGGTTGCCCGCGGCGTTAATTAACCTAGTTTCCGCGTCGTTATAAGCACGATCATAGCCTAAATTTTGATTAGTTTGTTTTAAATCCTTTGTCACCGTAGCAGTAATTGTCACTATGGTAATGCTAATCACTACCAAGACCAAGAGGGTGGTCACCAAAATCTGGCCTGGCATTGCAGATCTGAAAGTATTTTTATTCTGGTTTTCATTCTGGCTCATATTTCTAGTAAGTTTTTTTATCCAGGTGGCAATGGTGTGCAGGAGCCTGGTCCAGGAGGGCCAGAGTTCTGACAGTACGTATTTGGAGCTGGCTGCATGCAACTAATATCAAAGCTCCAGACTGTATCTGAACCATCAGCGGGATTGCAGTTGGGGAAAACTTCAATGATTATCTTCGTATTGGTGCCTGGGACATCTATGGGCGTGCGCTCATTCGTCACCCAGTAGTTCCCAAAGCTATCATAATAACTATCTGTAATTACCTGAAAACCGCCATTGGTAGTGTCATTACCATTAATACACCCAGTATCTATAATTGTCCCGGATACATCTCCCTTGATTAATAATCTGTCAGAAACTGCTAAAGTGCCGAAGCCCCCATAAATCGTATAATTAGGTCCTGGAGTGACGCGCAGCTCCTGGTAGTAAGGCAGATTGGAGCCGTTGGAGCCCCCTGTAAGCCTGCATACCTGTGGAGGGCCAGACAGAGGTCTACAAAAGCTATTGGTCAGTGCACTCATGGTCGTCGTCAGATCTGCTGCACTTGGACTGTTAATATATTTTCCGCTAACACTGGCAACCACACCTGGCTGGGTCCAGGGCGAGATGCGTGTGGCATCAATGGCACCAAATGTCACCCAATTGATAGTGCTACTGCCAAACTGAGGCTGGGTAAGTTCCTGCCACTTGGCAATTTCCTTAGTGGCTTTAGCACCATCGTATATTAGGGCTGAATTGAGTGGACGTCCTTCTACACCAAACCCTGTACTATAAGCAATCCCGCTTCCCAAGAATGTCTGTGGAACTTGGAACCAGTCAGCATCGTCAATCTTTAGAATCACGGTTTTATTGGGATTGAGTCCTGGGTCACGTTTATTTGTGGAGATAAAGCGTTTGAGCACATCACTTACCGAACTATAATCGCCTCCTGGCAAAATCGGGCACTCTGCCGTAGCTGACATGGTCGTTGTGCCACAAGCGTAGTGCCTTTGGACGTTGAAATCGGCCACAGATCCTGATAATGGTGCTCCAACGGCATATTTGCTATTCAGGTAAGGTACACGCGCAAGCCCTGCATTGAAGGCCGGATTAATCCAGTCAATAATCGGCTTGTAGAAACTTTTCAAGGTAGCTACCGCCCCAGCGTCGCCAGCATTATAAAACTTACTCATTACAAAGTTCCCCCAGCCTGTGGTATCACCAATTGCTACCCTATTACCACTACCACTACTCAAAAGTGCATTGAGCAAGGAGTCAACGTTGGACTTTATCTGCCTATCCGCGTTGGAGCCATAAGGTGACCCCGAGCCATCAATCAAGATAATATAGTCCAATTTGCCACAGCACTTATCACTACACCCCAGTCCACCAGTACCGTTATCGCTTCCGTCATCACATGTCTCGCGACCTTCGATCACATTATTGCCACATACTGGTGTCCGAAAAGCATCGAAGTCCAAGCCGTAACTAATTGGACCTGGGGTATCTGGCGATAAGGGATATTGACTATTTACCACAGGAACGGCTGTCTGGAAACTGTCGAGCGTATAATTAATGGCTTCAATTTTGCGGATCTGTTCGGGAAAACTAGCTGCATTGCCAGTGTCTGGCCGAATAGTTAGACTGGTGCCCAATACTCTGCTGAACATTTTGACGCGAATGTACTTATAATTAGCCCCAGCTGGCACCAAGGTAGTGTCAATAGCTGAATCCTCCAGACTAAAGCCTAAGGAATTGGGGTTGCTGGCACTTGGGGCAACTGGAAAGATTCCGCGCAGAAATCCTGAGGTTCCAGTATAATTTGTCAACACGTCATTGCCACTGTCCGAATCTGCCAATCTTGTGGGATCAATCAACTGTTGTGCAGTTTTCAGCTCTCCACCCAATTCATATACTAAAGTTAGACTTAAAGCTGCGTCACCAACCCAACCGAGATTAATTCTACCCTTGTAAGGACTGCCAGTGTTACCAGCGAGGATAATATCGAAATGCTCTCCAGGCGATAGATCATAATTATCCACTGATTTGCTGTTATAAATACCGATTATCGTCCTTCTTCTACCCGGCTGGTCAATCCCACAGATGATTTGGGGGCTGGCAGTTTCAGAAAGTCCTGCGTCACAGTCAAAGCCGGCCAAAGGTCCAGACTCAAGGGCACTAGGATTACTAAGATCAAGGTTAGGATTGGATAGTATCGCTGCCACCTCGATTAGCTTACTCTCAGCGGAGTTATACGATCTGTCGTACTCCGCGTTAGTACCAACTTGTCTAGAATTTTTGGTCACCGTCACAGTAATTGTTACAACTGTAA
>Ga0105048_10016297_pt1 | contig 11497 bp, 7 predicted proteins | sample MAT05_FD_78382 | JGI IMG/M metagenome (GOLD analysis project Ga0105048, IMG submission 78382) | Freshwater microbial communities from Lake Fryxell liftoff mats and glacier meltwater in Antarctica - MAT-05 | ecosystem: Environmental > Aquatic > Freshwater > Ice > Liftoff microbial mat | place...
AGCCGGGCTACTGATGACAGAGACGATCGAACTGGGTGATGTGGTCGTTGCCCTGACACGCAAGGACGTGAAGCATGTGCACCTGACCGTGCACCCACCGACGGGGCGCGTGACGTTGGTGGCGCCCCATGCGACGCGAACGGAGGTGGCGCGGGCCTACGCGATTACGAAACTGGTTTGGATCCGAGACCAGCGGGTGAAGCTGAATGCCCAGGCGCGCGAGGCGCCGCGTCAGTTCGTCGAGCGCGAGAGCCATTACCTGTGGGGGCGGCGGTATCTGCTCTCCATCACAGAGGCAGTCGGGAAGCCACAGGTTTTGCTCAGCCACCGTCGCATGGCGCTGCAGATACGCCCAGGATCGCCAGCGCAGAAGCGAGCCGAGCTCATACACGAGTGGCACAAGTCGCAGCTGCACTCAGTCGTGCCTGAACTGATCGGCAAGTGGGAAAACAAGCTCGGTGTTCGCGTGTCGGGCTACTTCCTGCAGCGTATGAAGACCAAGTGGGGAAGCTGTAACCCGCACAAGCACCACATTCGGCTGAACACGGAGCTGGTCAAGAAGCCCAAGGACCTGTTGGAGTACGTGGTGGTGCACGAGATGCTCCACCTGATCGAGCCCAGCCACAACGAGCGCTTCCTTGCGGTGCTCGACAGACATTGGCCGCAGTGGCGCGAGTCGAGGTCGGAACTTAATGCGTTGCCGTTGGGGTGTGAATCGTGGCCAGCTTGAACTTGTCGCACATCCCGCCAACCTGTCAAGGTCTGGCGAGGACGTCGACTGTTTGACCTTGGCAGCGCCCCGGTCACTGGTAGCAGAGCTTTCTTAAAGTGTTGTTTTCTAGAACCAATTAGCGTCCCTCTATTTATGGGTTCGCGCCGGGAGGCATATGCACATTCAATACGTCGAGGTGGGTAACTTTCGGAAGCTGCAGGCCGTCCGCATCGACTTCGCGGAGGAAACAACTGTTTTTGTCGGCGCGAACAACAGCGGAAAGACCTCGGCCATGGTTGCCTTGCGACGGTTCCTGCTCGATCGCTCCGATTTTACGATCAACGACTTCACTCTGACTCACTGGGCGGCGCTCGATGCGCTCGGCAATGGATGGGAGAGCCCAGCCACTTCAGCGGCGAACGAACTCGACTGGGGCGACGTAATCCCCCACCTGGACGTCTGGCTCAACGTACCCAAGGATGATCTTCATTTCGTCCAGAAGCTCTTGCCGACTCTCGACTGGAACGGAGAACATATCGGTGTCCGGTTGCGATACGAACCGAAGGACGTTCAAGCTCTGAGGCAGGAGTATCTGACCGCAAGGCTCGCCGTAACCGAGGTTATGAAAGCCGCAAACGCAACGACCTTTGCCGTCGCCTCAGTGGACGAAAAAGCGGCTCCAGCCGGCACCAGTTCCGGCCCTGGCGTCACGTTTGCGCTTTGGCCAAAGTCGATGATGGATTTCCTCTCTCGCCGCCTTCGCGCCACTTTCGACGTTCGGGCATACCTTCTTGACCCCGCGAAGCAGGCGGTTCCAGTCGAGGGAGTTGCCTCACCGCAGGCGCTACCGCTTGGCAGTGAGCCAATCGACAGCGATCCATTCAAGTCCCTCATTCGTATCGACGAGATCAGTGCCCAGCGGGGCTTTGGTCTTGCTCCGCCCTCCGCGCGAGGCGAAGAGTCGGCCTATGGAGGTGATCAGCGCGGTGGCGGAAAGAAGCTGTCCAGTCAACTTCGCTCTTACTACACGCAGCATCTCGATCCGTTCAATAAGCCGGAAGCCAAAGATTATGCGGCTCTCCAGGCTCTTCACGAAGCACAAGCAGCTTTCGGAAAAAGGCTAGAAGAGTGCTTCTCGGCGTCGCTCAAGGAGCTCGAGGCCATCGGCTATCCGGGAGTGACCGATCCGAAACTCACGATCACGCCGAACATCAAGCCTGTTGATGGACTGAATCATGCGTCGGCTGTGCAATACGAAGTTCCCACGCAACTTGCGGCGGGCAGCTTCGCACATCGGCTACCGGAAGACTCAAACGGACTCGGTTACCAGAATCTTGTGTCCATGGTCTTCGATCTCATGAGCTTTCGTGACAAGTGGATGCGAGTAGGAAAAGCGTCAATGAGCACCGACCCGGAAGAGGGGCATATTCCGCCGCTTCACCTCGTGCTGATCGAAGAGCCTGAGGCCCATTTGCATGCCCAGGTTCAGCAGGTCTTCATTACACAAGCCTACGATGTTCTCCGCAGGCATGACCAGCTAAAAGAATCAAAGAACCTGCGGACGCAGTTGGTCGTCAGCACGCATTCCAGCCATCTCGCCCACGAGGCAAACTTTGCGTCGTTGCGCTACTTCCGGCGATTGCCTGCGAAGGCCGCTGCGGGGTCAGTTCCTGCGTCGTCTGTGGTGAATTTGTCCGAGATTTTCGGCAGCGGTGACGTCACTCAGATATTCGTCAAGCGCTACCTCAAGGCAACGCATTGCGATCTCTTCTTTGCCGATGGTGCTGTTCTTGTCGAAGGCCCGGCCGAGCGCATTCTCGTCCCGCACTTTGTTAGGACGCTGCCACAGTTCGACTACCTTCGGCGTTGCTACATCACATGGCTTGAAATCGGTGGGAGCCACGCCCATCGGTTGAAATCTCTCATCCTTCACCTCGGTCTCAATACGCTCATCATCACGGACATTGACGCGAAGGATGATGAAGAGAAAGCGGTACCGCCAGTGCGCGGCGCAGGCCTGAATGCGAGGAACGAAACGCTAAAGACATGGATTCCCAAGGAAGAGTCTCTTGATGCGTTGTTAGACAAGAAGGAGACTGAACTTGTTTCATGCGACACCGTCGGGTATGCGGTGCGTGTTGCCTACCAGCAACCCATTATGGCGACACTCAAAGGAGCCGGTCCGGCTGAGTCACTTGCGAATACTTTCGAGGACGCCATTGTTTACGAGAACATTGAACTGTTCTCGACGCTAAAAGGCACGGGCCTGATCGGACGATTTCGCAAGGCCATTGCCGAAGCTGCGAACCTTCCCGAGCTTGCAGTGAAGGTGGCGGTTGCGTTGTCGAAGGGCGGCAAGGCCGAGTTTGCGATGGATATTCTTTACAGCGACGAAATCGACAAGATCAAGGTTCCTGCGTATATCAATGGCGGCCTTCTTTGGTTGTCTTCGCAACTCAAGCGCAAGGAGGCCGAAATTCTCGGCAAGAGTGTCACGCTTGCATCGGCAAGCCATGAAGCACTTGCGCCAGTGATCCCACCAGACATCAAAGGCGCGGCGGGCGCCGCGATATGAACATCGCACTCGTGATCGGAGACGACATCGATGACCATGTCGATGCGGAGATTGCTAAGTGTCTGGACCTATCCGCTCCCAGGAGCTTCTTTCTTTTTGCCGGGGCAGGGTCGGGAAAGACGCGATCGTTGATAGCAGCGCTTCAGCACATCCAGAAGACATCCAGTGACAGGCTCCGTGCCAAAGGTCAGCGGATTGCCGTCATCACCTATACGAACGCCGCAACCGAAGAGATCCAGAGGCGGTTGCGCTTCGATCCGTTGATCGATGTGCGGACAATTCACAGCTTCGCATGGTCCCTCATCGACGGGCTCAATCACGACATCTGTGAGTGGTTGCGTGTTGCACTGGCCGAGGATCTTGCCACTCTGCGGACGGACGAAGCCAAAGGCCGTAAAGGGACGAAAGCGTCCGCGACCCGCGTCAGCAGCATCGAGTCGAAGACCAAGAGACTGCAGAACCTGCCCGGCGTAACGAGGTTCACCTATAGCCCGACGGGCGACAATCGCGGGCGGGATTCCCTCAATCACTCAGAAGTTCTGCAGATCACAGCAGCATTTCTGAGTAAGAAGCCTGCCATGCAGAGCATCCTCGCTGGCCGCTATCCAGTTCTGCTGATCGACGAGAGTCAAGACACCAATAAGCATCTCATCGATGCGCTGTTCGCTGTCCAAGCCGCGCAGGGCAACAGATTCACGCTCGGTCTGCTCGGAGACATGATGCAGCGGATCTACAACGACGGAAAGGATGGCCTCGAACGGGCACTGCCCGAAGGATGGGCGACGCCTACCAAGAGGCTCAATCATCGCTGCCCGAAGCGCGTTGTTTCTCTGATCAACAAAGTACGCAGCACGGTGGACAAGCAGCATCAAGAACCGCGAGCGGACGCAATCGAAGGTCTGGTCCGTCTCTACATAGTCCCAGGGGATGAGCCAAAAAAAGGCGTAGCTGAATCGGCTATTGCTGCCCACATGGCGAAGGTTTCGGCGGATCCAAAATGGTCGATTCCAGCGGAGGTGAAGATACTCACTCTTGAGCATCGCATGGCGGCTACCCGCATGGGTTTTCTTGAGATCTTCGCTCCGCTCTACGACTACAAAGGCTGGAGCACCAGCTTTCTCGACGGCTCATTGCCCGCCACTCGCTTCTTTTCGGAGGAGGTCCTGCCACTTATTGAAGCCAAGAAGGCAGGTGATCGTTTTGCCGTTGCGCGCCTCATGAAGGCCCTGTCGCCGTTGATGACAGCAGCAGCGTTGAAACAAGCCGCCGACCAGCAACAGCATCTTGCCAGTGCCAATGCCGCGATCGCGGAACTGATGGGCCTATGGGCTGACAACGCAGATCCGAGTCTGGTTCAGGTGCTTCGCAAGGTTGCAGGCAGCAATCTTCTTGAGATTCCAGACACCCTTCGCGCGAACGCCTCCGAGGCGATGAAGGTCGCTGTCCCCGAGAGTGACGATGACGAACAACAGGATCGACAGTCCGAGCGGGCGCTGGCCATCGAGGCGTTTCTGACTGCGCCGTTCTCACAGGTCCGGCCACTTGCGCAATATTTGCGTGGTGACGCACCTTTCGACACTCACCAAGGCGTCAAAGGTCTTGAGTTCGACCGTGTAATGGTCATCATGGACGATATTGACGCGAGGGGATTCTTGTTCAAGTACGAGGACCTCTTTGGCGGCAAGGTTGCTGGGGACAAGACTCTGGAAGGGACCAAACGACTGTTTTATGTGACCTGCAGCCGTGCCAGGAAAAGCCTCGTGCTCGTTGCCTACACGAATGACCCGCAACGTATCCGCAGCTACGTCTTGAATGAAGGCTGGTTCACCGCCGACGAGATCGTTGTCGGCATCCCCAATCCCTGCTGATCCCAGCCAGGCTCGCTACGAAATCTTGCCCTGAAAACCGCTTCTACTTTTCGGGCGATTACTCAACGTACTTTCGCGCGTCGGCGCGTGCTTTGCTGGCCAGCAACGATCAGCTTTTCTTTCCAGTCAATTCAATCCCAAGAGAGGCCGACGTGATGACGACTTGCCGCGTGTCGTAGCGCTCGACGCGGGTGTTAGCAACAGGTTGTCCTGAACTTGTAACTGTCCCTAAGAAAGCTCCAGATTCCCGACAGATCTTATTCCCGCCCGACAGACCTTATTCCCACCGAACAACTTTGAACATATAAACAAAGGGTGTCAGGCCCCCCCTAGGACTTGTGGTCTGTCGAAAGGGTGTCAACCGTGCAGTTTTTGAGCTTCTGACTTCCCCGACTGAAAAGAAAGAGTGTCAACTTTAGTCAAGAGCGACGTCTTGACGACAACGCTACTTTCACACTACTTAAGCGCATCGAGGGCGGCAGCGCCCTTGAGCAAGTCGTCCTTAGTAACTTTTCGAGAGTTGAAGCGGAGCACCTTTCCAGCACTCACTTTTGGCGCATCCTCTGTGCTGATCTGTGCGAGGGCTGCGGCTTCTGAAGGCATCAGGGCGTCTGCCAAGATCGCATCTTCAACACGCCTCTCAAAGCTCTCTACCGCTGACGGAACAGCGGTTACGTTGCCAGCACTGACCTCAGTCGAGTCGAATGGACACGACAGGTCTCGCCGCTCAACTTTCCCGGTGATGTCTTGGCGTACAAGTGCATCGACGTCATCTCTGTGCATCGCATACTCTGCTGACCTGTAAGCCGCAAGCAACCAGTCGGACCCCACTGTCGCAGTATCTGACTTCCTTCGCGCCATTCGAACTGCGACCTCTACCAAATCGACTGCTTTCCTCTTGATTCCGTAGGTGTACTGGTGGATTATTTGCGCGTCCCGAGCAGGAACAAACGTCAGCAACTCGGGTGCAACGCCGCGCATGGCTTCAAGGTAAGCAATCCAGTCTGCGTCATCTGCAGCGAGGGGCTTGAGCACGATCGGACAAGGAAGCAATCGATCACGATCCTCAGGCGGCCTGCTCTTGAGTTTATGAATCAAGCTGAAGTTGGCGCAAAACAGCAACATGGGCCCAATGCCATGAAGCTTAAGTAGGATCGTTGATGCGCGGGCATTAGCGGTACTGCTAGCCGCTATCCATTGGAATTCATCCACTGGCATCACACAGCAGGCGTTCTTCCAAGAAACGCGTGCAGCTGCCTTCAGCAGCGCTGCCGTATTCCAGTCTTTTGTCACCTCAGGCTCGGATTCCTGAGACTGGTCATAACCGGAATTGTCTGGCTCCAGTTGTTCAACATGATCCCTGAGCAACTGATTGAGGCCATCGCCCTTAGCCAAGGTCATCGGCCAAGCAGCGACTAGCGGGAGATTGCGGTGCCCTTCAACAGAAAAAGACCTCGAGCGCGAGAACAATCTTGCTAGCGCTAGAAGAATCTGGCTCTTACCTGTGCCAGCATGGCCCGTAAAGCAGATTGCTGGTGAACGACCAAACCCCCACGGATACTTTGAGTAGAGCCCCGTAAGGAATTCTTCGTCCGACTCGAAGTGGTGCTTGGCATGTGCCCTACAGAGCGCGAGAAAGAATCTGAGGATTCGCCGAGACTGCTTGTCGGGCACAAACATCCGTCGAAGAGCGTCGCCAATAAGCTTTGCATCCGCCGCGGCATCGCCTCCAGAGACTGCCACGCTCTGGACTGGAACCGCAATCAGTGCATCCAGCGCCTTATCTGACAGCGGTACATCGAACTGCGCAACTCTTGGGCTGACCATCATGCTGCTGCCTTCTTCGCGGCAAGGCCCTTCAGCACTCTACTTTCGTGCGCAGCAGTGCCGCTGGGCCGCTTCGGCGTTCCGCTTCGGCGTTTGCCCGCGGACCAAGCCACGCCGGCCACCTCCTCGAAGTCGGCCTCTGTACGATTGGTCGCAGCTTGGATGCTGACTCTAGTGCGGGAACGCAGTGCTGCTAGCGCATTGGCCGCTGCCTCCAACTCGCCGATCGGCACGAGCATCTCCTCATCTCCTGTGCGCGTCCGCCTGGTCGCCTCGATCTCGATGAGGCGTCCCTTGACTTCCACCCAAATCGAGCGAACGACAAGACTCAGAGTGTAGGCGCGGATCTCAAGCTTAGGGACACTGCCCACTTGCTTCATAAAGTAGGTCGCCTTGAATGCGGTGGACGAGTAATGACGGTGACGAAATCTGACGCCGTCTCGATCTACAGGCAGCGAAATCGGCGTCCAGAACGAACGAACTGCTTCTTCGAGCGATAAATGCCTTGCTGAAGTGCGCAGTCGCTTTTCCAAATAGTCCCAGTAATGATGCGGAGTCGCGACGCGCTTCTCCGCAGCGAAGTCCGCAATTGCCTCGTCGCTTAGACGGCGAGAAATGTCCTTCGTGTGGTTCCGCGAAGCAGCGCGAAATATCTCTCGCTTGACCATCTTGATGACAGTCAAATCACTCTGAATCCAGGTTGGGGCACCCTGTAAGCTGACGTCACGGGGATGCGTGGCCTCGACCGGGGCCTTGGCTTGCCCATCGTATGAGGGGGCGATCGTCTTGACGGGAAACTGCTGCTCAAGTCTCTCGGCAATCTTTCGGTGACCTGCCGGGCCCCGGTCTGAAGTAAACGCCGCGCTTATGCCTTGCATTGTCCAGTTCAACTTCTCGGGCGGTATGCCGTACAGCCGCGCTATGTAGTCCTTTGGCACCGCCATGCAGAACAGCATCGAACGGTACGCTTCGCCAGTTTCGCTTCCGAGAGAGAAACCCACACCAACAACCGCGCCGGACGTTACACACACAGCCTCGGCAACTGCAAGACGGTCGGCGGGATCGTCTGAATTGTTTGACTTCGGACGCTCACTCACAAAGTACGCGTCAACCTGGAGTTCTTCGAGCAAATTTGCATACTGGGCCGTATGACATCCATCATTTGAGGTTGCGTTCGCCTTCATCCGGGCCGCACCGTACACCTTCGTCTGAACGAATTCGAGGCCAAGTTCGTCCACGACTACAGAGCGGAACTGACCATACGAGGGGAACCGCTTATTCTGAGGGTGGGTCCAAGTATCGTTGCCGTCAGCAGCCTTTATCGAAATGCAGCGGTACTTTTCCCTCAAGGGCGTTCTATGGATCCAGACCATCGTGTTACCTTCACCACAATACTCAAGGTAATAGTCGACGATATCCTTGCGCATTGAAGCCGAACTCCAGCCGAAGCAAGAGCCAGCGAGTGCCGGCCTCCCGAACTTCGTTTCCTTGTGCGCCTCATCGCCTCGATTCCACAGGCCATTGCGATGCGTTGGTTGCTTCAGCGCCCATTGGTTCTGACCATGCAGCACGTAGGCGAAGAACCACAACTGCAGTCGGTGGGGATGCTTGGACTTGTCGCCGTCATAAGCTGTCTCTGCGATGGCCTTGAGCGGATTCGGCGCAAGGAGAATATCTACGCACTTCTCCATTGCCGCAGCAATCTTGCCGAGCCTTGCCTCAACCTGTTGTCTGCAGGTACTGCCCTTGTTGATAACCTGTTCAGCAACATTAGGCGCGGCTATCTTGTGCGCTTTCGCTCGGCGCTCTTCAATCTCATCAAAGTTGACATCGTCCACCTCTTCCATCCAAGGAGGAAGGGTAAACTGCTTGGGGAGGATACGCAGTCTCTGCGGCGTGGCAGTTAGTGCAGCCTCTAAATCCCGCCTAGGAATAGTCAGCGTGCGCGCGCGCCACTTTTGCCATTGCTTATTGGACGCGGAAAACCAGACTACAAGCACCGTGTTTAGCGTCTGGCCGTCGCGAACCTCAGCACGATCGCCAGCGAAGTAGTAGCGAACGTCTTTGCGGAAGCTTTCAAAACCTTCGGGCGCCTCGAACTGGATTCCAACGTACATAGCCGCACTTACCGCTTGAACCAATCGGCGTACCGCACCAAGACGTCAGTCGCTTCGGGCCGTAAAGGCTTGTCCATGAGCACGGGTTGAAACAGGTCGACACGCAGTTCGCGTCGCCATACGCCCTGCTTTATCAGCGCCACAGCTTCCCGGTCGGGTATGCGAAACTCACGGGCCACTTGGTGCGCCAAACGAAAGGCAGGGACATCTCGGCCAATGTTCGATTTGTACAGCAAGAGGATCTCTGCCTGCGCCTGCTCGCTCACAGTGAGCGGGTACGTCTCATCCAGGAATAGCTCGCGCAAGTTGCATCGAACGTGAAAGTCGATTGAACTGCCTACAACTTCGACGCTACGGATTCCAGCATCGCTGAAGAACGTCCGCTGAAGCAAGTTGCGTCCAACTACGGCCGGGTCGTCTTGGTCTGGCCGTGCGCGAGACTTCCTGGGCCCACGTCGACGGAAGTCCTCGTACTTATCCTTGATCGGCCAATCGACCACATAGGGACCAGCTTCGTCGACTAGACAGAGCGTCAGGTCAGCGAGATACGGAAAGGGGGCGATTGGCCAAACGGACGGATCGGGTCCGATCTGCGCCCTGACTCGTGGGTGTTTGGTCAGCAATCCCAGTCTGTCAGCAACATCCAACGTCCCCTTGAAGTTCTCCAGTTTCAGGCCGGTGGCAAGTGGATGACCAAAGAGTAGATGCGGGCAGGGCGTTGCCGACATGGCCAACTGGTCGAAGACCTCGAAGCAGTTTGGGTTGTAAAGTGCAAGATACGCCGCACAGGTTTCGTTGAAGCTCAGTGTGTGCAGTTCGCGGGAGCCGAGCTTCCGAGCGCGCAGAATCGTCCCGGTGCTGATGCCTGGCGCCTCCTTCGGGTCGGCGAATGTCGCGGCTACATAGTTCGGGCTCCACTGCACCTTTGGCTGGCGCCGGCGAATCTGCTGTAGTCGGGTCCAAGTGATCTTTGCTTGAGCCATCTGTCTGGGTTGCGTTGAGGTGAGAATGGCGAACACGAGTTCACCACTTGACTCACTGCACAAGCTGAACCAGACTGCAGGTTCCACGCCGCTAGAGGTTGCATGTGCCGAAAGCCGAGGAGCGCCAGCCTTGAGGCTGGCGTTTTTCGTTGATGGACAAGGAAGTTCAGGTCACCGCTGGTTCGGTACCTCCTCACCCACGTTGCCGTCTCTTTCACGCTCCTTCTTCGCCCTCTCTGCCAGCTCAGCGATCCAGTCATGTACATCTGACTGGCGCCAGCGGCGCTGGCGGCCCACCAGGATGAAGACTGGCGCCATCCGCTTGGCGACTATTGATTCAAAGGTGCGCCTAGATACGCCCAGCGTCTGGGCGACGTCTGGTGCACTCAAGAGCCTGTCGATTGCATCTCTTTGCATGTGGAGCAGCGTATCGCCCAACTCCGCCGCTGCAGATGGCTCCGTACAAACCGAAGTGGCAACTAAGGCAGAAGGATTGCGCTGAAAGTGCCGGGCTATCGCAGGTGCGAACAGTGCTGCTACCTGACGGCGCACAGAACGTACCTGTCGCCCCGAGCAGGATCCGCAAACACTGCTGTCAACTACAGTCGTGCGGTGGGCACGCCTAGCCAAGAATGCGACTGAACAATGCCGAGCCGCTCCGTCACCAGATCACTCGACTGCGCAGTTCCTCGCCCGCGGAGTCTCGGGTGGCTATCGCAGCGGGATCGGCTTGGAATCGGAGAACTCGCGGCCGTCGGCCACGCCGCTGTCTCGCTGGCTGCCATCGAGACACTCGGTTGGCTGCAGCAAGACGGTGAATCTGGCCTGCCGTCTCCAATCGCCTACCGACAACTGCTTCCGTCAAGCTTGGCCCTGTGGTCTCAGGGGTTCAGGTGGGGCCTCAAGGTCACTCCTCGCGGTTCGCAGATTGTTCCTCTTGACTGGCCCGAGGTCGCTGGTCTCACATCTTCCGGCTCAATGTCACGAGCCTGCATAAAGGCATGGCTGGAGGCAGAGTTGGAGCAGATGCCAATCAGCGCGAGGCACGTGACAGTGATACTCAATCACCCCGAAAGACTGGTGCTGCGCGGCTATTCTTTGATTCGGTGGTCGAGAGCCAAGAATACTCTTGACATGCGGCGCTTTACCGTCTGTCTTGCGATGATCGGCCTCGGCTCTAGATTCTTCTTCAATGGCCACAGATGCGGCGTTTGCTACCGCTGGGCCGAGCCCTCTCTTGATCGTTGTCGCCATCATTCCCAGTCCAAGCTCAATGCGAATGAATCAACTCGTACTGCCGCCACGCTTTCCCACGCAGCGAGGGTGGCACGGCGTGTCCTAAAGAGGCTTGATATCGAGCGACATGCATTTGTCCCTGCAAGTTCTGGCATCTTTTGCATAGCCGGCATCCTATG
>Ga0105048_10016299_pt1 | contig 11496 bp, 4 predicted proteins | sample MAT05_FD_78382 | JGI IMG/M metagenome (GOLD analysis project Ga0105048, IMG submission 78382) | Freshwater microbial communities from Lake Fryxell liftoff mats and glacier meltwater in Antarctica - MAT-05 | ecosystem: Environmental > Aquatic > Freshwater > Ice > Liftoff microbial mat | place...
GGTGGTGGCCGCCGAAGTCGGGCAGCGGCGTGCCATTCATCACCGTGCCTGCCGGCGCGCCCAGTTCACGTTCGAAGATGGCGTGTGCATAGGGCCCGGTGACGGCATGCATGGCGTCGAAGGCCAGGCGAAAGCCACCCGCAAACATTGCTGCAATGGCGTCGAAGTCGAACAGGCGGCGCATCAGCGCGGCGTAGTCGGCCACCGGGTCCATCACCTCGACCACCATGCCTTCGATCGTCGTTTCGCCCAGGTGGTCCAGGTCGATGTCGGGGGTGTCGGTGGTGTGGAATGCCGTCAGGCTCAGCGTGCAGACATAGATGGCGTCGGTCACGTTTTCGGGCGCCGGGCCGCCGTTGGCGCCGTTGAACTTGATGCCGAAGTCGCCGTCGGGACCGCCGGGGTTGTGGCTGGCCGAGAGGATCAGCCCGCCGAAGGCGCTGTGAAGGCGGATCAGGTGGCTGGCCGCCGGTGTCGACAGGATGCCGCCCTGTCCCACCCGCACGCGCGAAAAGCCGTTGGCGGCGGCCATGCGCAGCACGGTCTGGATGGCCTCGCGGTTGTGGAAACGGCCGTCGCCGCCGACCACCAGGGTCAGGCCGCCAAAGCCTCCCGGTCGCTCGGCCGGACGCACGGCGTCGAACACCGATTGCACGAAGTTGGCCAGATAGTGCCCGGCCGCGAACTCGGCCACCTTCTTGCGCAGGCCGCTGGTGCCGGGCTTCATGCCGGCGATGGGGGCGGTGGCGACGGTGAGGATCATGCAGGTCTCCGGGTGGGGTGCTGGCGGTGCGCGGCGCTGTCGGGCATGGCGTGGTCGCAGCGCCGACGGTACAGCGGCGATCGGGCAACATCCTGCCCCTGCACCCGCAACGCCAGGAGAGCGCATGTTCCGACAGCAGTACCTCAAGCACGACGAGATCGCGGCGCAGTTGCAGGCCTGGGCGGCACAGCACCCGGACATCGTCCGCGTGGGCCGCATCGGCAGCAGCGTGGCCGGCCGCGACATAGCGCTGCTGACCATCGGCTGTGACCCCGACCGTGCACGTCCGGCGGTATGGATCGACGGCAACATGCACGCCACCGAGGTCTGCGGCTCCAGCGTCGCGCTGGCCATCGCCGAGGACCTGTTGGCCATCATGGGTGGGGCCAACGAGGCCGGTGGCAAGCCGCTGCCCGCGCACATGGCCGATGCGCTGCGCGAGACGCTGTTCTATGTCGTGCCGCGCATCTCGCCCGACGGCGCCGAAGAGGTATTGACCACCGGCCGCTACCTGCGATCCAGCCCCGTCAACGACCGCGCGGCGCAGGGCCATGCGCACTGGGTGGCAGCCGACATCGACGGCGACGGCCAGATGGGCTTCATGCGCCGCCAGGACCCCGACGGCGAATTGGTGGAACTGCGCGGCGACGATCAGCAGCCCCTGGTGCCGTCGGTGATGGTGGCGCGCCAGCCCGAGGACCCCGGCCCCTACTGGCGCCTGTACCCCGAGGGCGAGATCAAGAACTTCGACGGACGCCGCATCCCCGACCCCTACTACCTGGCCGACAACAGCCACGACTTCAACCGCAACTTCCCCTGGGCCTGGGCGCCCGAACCGCAGCAAGCCGGCGCCGGCGCCTACCCCGGCAGCGCGCCCGAGACCCGGGCCGTGCTCGACTTTGCGACCGCGCACCCCAACATCATGGTGTGGCTGAACCTGCACACCTTCGGCGGTGTGCTGATCCGCCCGCTGGGCGACAAGCCCGACGCCAAGATGGACGCCGGCGACCTGGCCATCTTCGAACAGGTCGAGGCCTGGATGACCGAACACACCGGCTACCCGACGGTGAGCGGCTTCCACGAGTTCCTGTACGAGCCCGACAAGCCACTGCACGGCGACCTGTCGGACTACGCCTACCACCAGCGTGGTGCGCTGGCCTATGTGGTGGAGCTGTGGGACGTGTTCAAGCAACTGGGCATCGAGCGCAAGAAGCCCTTTGTCGACCACTACAGCAAGTTCTCGCGCACCGACATGCGGGCGCTCGCCGCCTTCGACCGCCAGCACAACGCAGGCCGCATCTTCGGCACCTGGCGCGCCGTGCAGCACCCGCAACTGGGCGCTGTGGAAGTGGGCGGCTTCGACCCGCGCGTGGGCATCTGGAACCCGCCGCTGGAACGCCTGGCCGACACCTGCGCCACGCAAAGCGCGGCCTTCCTGCGTGTGGCGGCATTGACGCCGCAGGTCAGCCTCAGCGTCGTGGCGCAGGACAAGGCCGAGGGCCACACGCGCGTCGAATTGCGCATTGCCAACCACGGCTATCTGGCCACCTACGGCCTGCCGTCGGCCAAGGCGGTGCCGCACAGCGAACCGCTGCGGCTGCGCTGCTGCGGTGAAGGCGTGACGGTGCTGGCCCCCGCCGAGGCGGTGGTGGAGATCGGCCACCTCGCCGGCTGGGGTGCCGGCCTGTACGGCGGGCCGAGCGTGTTCACGCCCTGGACCAATGGCAACGGCCACGAACGCTTCGTCACGCTGCTGGTGGCCGGCAGCGGCAAGCTGCATGTGGAGGTGGGCAGCTGCCGCGTCGGGACCCGGAAGCTGACGATTGAAGTGAACTGACGAGGATGGCGCCGCAGACGCCGCAGACGCCGCAGACGCCTCGGCAGCCTCGGCATCCTCGGCAGCCTCAATAACTGCCGAAGCCTCAGAAGCCCGGCAGCCCGGCCGCCTCACAGCCCTCGGCGATCTGCCGGTGCAGCGGCAGTTGCAGCACGCGCTGCCGCACCTCGGGGTCTTGCAGACGGTCGGTGTGACGCTTCAGCGTGGCGGCGGCCAGCCTCAACTGGTGGCGGGCCATGGCTGCGGCGCCCTCGCCCTCGGGGACGGCGGCTTGCAGCGTCGCCAGCCGTGCGCAGGCCTGCCACAGCGCGACGCGGGCATACAGCGCAAGGGTGCTGTGGCCCAGCGCATTGGCCTCGTCCAGCGCGCCGGCGGCGGCGATCTCGGCCATGGCAGCCGCCGCGTCGTCGCGCAGCGTGTGGGCCCGGGCGCGCAGGACGCGGCAAACCTTCGTGTAGGCCACATCGCCCAGGCGTTGGGCCACTACCAGCGCCGCGCGCAGCACCTTCAACGCGGCCTCGGGCTGCGCCATCTGCAACTGGGCCAGGCCCTGCGCCACCAGTGCCGAGACGATGTAGTCGCGGGCGCCGGTGCCGGCATACAGCATATGGCTTTCGCGCGCCCGCACCAGGGCCGACTGCGGCAGGCCCACGGCCAGGTCGATCAGCGCCGACATGCGGTGCGCGCCGCCCTGGTGCACGACCTCGCCGGTCAGCTGGGCGATGTCGGCCAGCGCCTGCACATGGTGTCGCGCAGCGGCCTCGTCGGCCAGTGCCAGTGCGGCGTCGGCCAGGCCCATGTGGGCGGAGCACAGCACCCGCATTTCGTTGCGCGCCTGGGCCAGGGCCAGGGTCTGCAGCAGCACATCGCGCTGCTGCTCGATGCGCTGGTCGGCACCCAGCGCAAAGGCCAGCACCGCCAGCAGCTGCATTTCGTACATCGCCTGCGCCGGGTCGGCGTCGCGCGCGCGGCGGGCCCAGGCCAGGCCGTGTTCGGTCTGTTGCAGCGCCTGTTCGATCTCGCCGCGCTGGATGCTCAGCCAGGCCAGTTCGCCCCAACAGACGGCCGCGTCCGCGGCCTTGCCGATGCGCTCGGCCAGCACCAGGCCCTCTTGCGCCAGTGCGCCGGCACCCTCGCGATCGCCCATGCGGTCGGCCAGCAAGGCGGCGCCCGACAGCGCCGCGGCCAGCGCCTCGTCGTCACCCAGGCGCTCGGCCATCGCGCGCCGCCGCGCCAGGGTCTCGGCCTGCAGTTCACGCAGGCCCAGCACGTCGGCAGCGACGGTCATGGGCCGCAGCAGGCGCAAGACGCGGCGCTGATCCTCAGGCGGCGGCAATGCCAGCGCGCGTTCCACGTTGGCGATGACCGCCGTCTGGGCGTAGCGCGCCAGCGCCGCCTTGGCCGCACGCTCGTACCAGTCGAAAGCCAACGCGGGCTGACCGGCGCGTTCGTAGTGCGCGGCGATCACGCCCAGCAGTTCGTCGGACCGTGTGCCCGCGCGCTCGGCCAGCCAGGCCGCCGCGCAGGCATGACCAGCCTGGCGTTCGGCCTTCAGCACGGTCTCGTAGGTCACCTGGTGCAGCAGGTGGTGCTGAAAGGCCTGCTCGGCCGCGCCTTCGAAGCTGCTGCCCGGCCGCGCGTGCACCAGGGCGCGTCGGCGCAGCAGGTCCAGGCGATCGGGCGCGTCAGCGTCCAGCGCCGCCAGCGCGCTGTCCCAGAACACCGGGCCCACGACGCTGGCCAGTTGCAGCGCATGGCGTTCATCGCCCGCCAGCGCGTCCAGCCGGGCCTGCAGCACACCGGTCAGCGTGCCCGGCAGGTGGTCGGGGCGCAGGCGCGCGGCATGGAACTGCCAGCCGTCAGCACCGACCTCGATCACGCCTTCGTCGATGAACATCTTCACCAGTTCCTCGGCATAGAACGGGTTGCCGGCGGCGTGGTGCTCGATCAGCGACAGCAGCTCGGCCGGCGCCGCGCCCAGGCGCCCCAGCAACGCCCGCGTCAGCGCCGCCTGGTCGGGGCCGGCCAGTTCGCCCAGCACGATGCATTCGTGCCGTTCCCAGCCTTCGCCCCAGGCCGGGCGCCGGTCCAGCAGCGTCGGTCGCGCCGAGCACACCAGCAACAGCGGCAGCCGGGGCCGGGCCTGCAGTTCCTGCAGCGCGTCCAACGAGGCATCGTCGGCCCATTGCAGGTCGTCGACGAACATCAGCACCGGGATGTCATCGCTGGCCGCAAGCGCGCGAAGCCATGCCGCGAAGGCGTCCAGCGCCAGGTCGCGCAGGCGGCGTGGTCGCACCGCCACCTCGGCCAGGGCCGGGTCGGCGCTGAAGTCCATGCCCAGCAACTGGCCCAGGGCCTGGGCCTGCAGCAGCGCGTCGGCCGGGCCGTCGGGGGTGACCACCGGTGCCAGCCAGGGCCGCAGGCCTTCGACCAACTTGCTGCGCGCCACCTCGGCGCTGTCGCTGTCGGCGATCTGCAGCCGCCAGGCCAGCAAATCGCGCAACACGCCGTAGGGCTGCAGCTGCGCCCCGGCCTGGGCGCGGCACTGCAGCAGCCAGAAGTCGTGCCCCGACGCGTCCAGGCTGTGCTGCAGCTCGATCAGCAGCCGGCTCTTGCCCAGGCCGGCGTCGGCCAGCAGCGTGACGGCCTGCCGCTCGCGCCCGACCACGACGCGCTCAAATGTGCTGCGCAGTTTTTGCAACTCGGCGTCGCGGCCGACCATCGGCGTCTCCAGGCCGTCGATGCCGCGCGTGGCGGCACGGAAGGACCGCGGCCGCACCGCCTGCACCAGCCAGGTCCGCAAGGGCTCGGTGCTGCCCTTGACCATCAGCGGCGGCTGCTCTTCCATGTCGAAGGCGCCGCGCACCTGGCTCCAGGTGGCCTGGCTGATGCGCAGGTGGCCCGGCGGGGCCGATTGCTCCATGCGCGCCGCCAGGTTGACGGTGACGCCGCGGATGGTGCCCTCGGCATCGACCCCGCCACCCAGCAGCACCGGCCCGGTGTGGATGCCCACGCGCACGTCGCAGCCGCCATGGTTGTGTTCGCGCAGCGCCCGTTCGCCCAGGGCGCGGCCCAGCGGCAGCAGGGCCAGGCCGCAGCGCACAGCGCATTCGGTGTCGTCCTCGCGCGCCTGTGGGGTGCCGAAGGCGGCCAGCACGCTGTCCCCGGCGTACTGCAGCACCGTGCCGCCGTGGGCACACACGACTTCGGTGCAGGCGGCCAGGGTGCTGTCCATCAGCTCGTGCACATCCTCGGGGTCGATCACCGACGCCAGCGAGGTCGAGCCGACGACATCAAGGAACAGCACGCTGACATGGCGCAGTGTCTGGCGTGAACCCGCGCGCGCCCCGGAAGGCGAATGCAGTTCGCGCAAGCGCGCCCGCAGCGGCGCGACGGCGGCCTCGACCACCGCATCGCCGAGCACGGCACGCTGCGCCTGCAGGGCGGCAATGCCGGCTTCGATCTGCTGTTGTTCGTCCATGGGCACCGCGAAGTGTGGCGTGAGTATGCGTGGCACCAAGGCGCGTCGGCCAACGCCATGGCCCGATGGAGGTTGTCACTTTGAACGGCACCAAACCAGGGTCCAGACCGTTTTCGGGATCGGCCACCGAGCGCGGGCGCCGCCACAGGGTCACGCCGATCCCGACCGAGGCTTGCAGGAACGAGGCGACCAATAGCCAGGCGAGGAGTTGAGCGGTGGTGAGCTTGGGTGAAAACACGATGGGCCAATGGCTCGGCTGAACGTGCTGCCCAGCAGTCGGCCCGGCCGTGATGCGGCTGAATCGTTCGCTCGACTTGTGCTCGTCCTTGCTGGCTGCATGGCCAGGACAGTCGTCAGCGCGTCCTTGGGCCTGGCCGCTCTTGTTCGCCGCCTGGACGACTTCGTCTGTTCCGCAGCGGGCGGCTGCGCCTGCGGGTCAGGGCCTGACGAACGGGACGTACGGGCCTGCCGCGGCCTTGACATCACTCCGGGGCGGCAGGCGACACCGCAGCAGGCAAAGCGGTCGCCCGGGCCGCCGGCAGGGCCAGCGCCAGCGCCCGGCCCCGGGTCAGCCGTGCCAGCACACGCTGGCCGGATTCAGCCACCTTCTGCATCGTGGCTTCGAGCAAGGCCATGTCGCGCAGGCTCTGCGCAAAGGCGCGGTACTCGGCCGACTGAGCTTCGGCCACCGCCAGCGGCGGCGCGCTGGCCTGCAAGGCGGTGGTGATGCGGGCAAAGCTGTCCTGCACACGCGCCAGCGGCTCGCGCAAGGCCGGGCTGGTCGCTGCGGGAACCTGGCCGGTGGCGGACAAGGCGTCGAGCGTGTCCACCAGCGCCTGCACATGGGCGGCGAAGGCTCCGCCTTCATGCGCGGCCAGCAGGCGCTGGTCCTGCCCGGCCTGGGCGCTGTCGCCCAGGGTGCGCAGCGAACTGTCGCGCAAGCCGTCGAGCTGGCGTTCGAGGTGCCGGTTGAGCGCACTCAGGCGCGAACCCACATCGACCACTTCGCTCAGGATCTTGTCCAGGTCGCCCACCACCAGCGTGATGCGGTCGAGGAAGTGGTTCAGGTCCTGCGCCAGTTCACCGAACTCGTCGGCGGTCTTGACGCCTGCGCGCGGCGAAAGGTCCATCACCCCCTTGGCCAGGCCAGACACCGTGCTGCGCAGCGCCAGCAGCGGTTCCATGCGCACCTTCATCAGCAGGAACAGCACGATGGTGTGCACGAGGATCTTCAAACTCAGCGCGCCGGCCGTCAGCCGCACTTCCTGCCACCACGCCGTTTCCTTGCGGTCGAGGTAGCTGCGCACGACCACCGTGCCCAGCACGTCGCCCACCTGGGCCTTGACGTGGCAGCCCAGGCAGAACTGTTCGGCCGTCAGCGACACGCTGGCCTGCTGATGGCTGCCAACGCCCCACCGTGGCAACAGGCCCTGCACGTCCATGTTGCGGGTTTCCTTCATCGAAGCCACCGTCACCGCGCTGGGCAGCACGGCGATCGCCAGGCCCAGGTCGGTGTAGTTGCGGTCGAGGATCGGGTACACCGTCTGCGCCGCCAGCGGCCCGCCCGAATTGAGCATGATCGACTTGACGTCGTTGGCCAGTTGCTGCGCGGCCCGTTCAACGCGCTTGGGTTCGGCCTGGGCGAAGTCCCAGCGCAGGACGGCGTAGCGGATCGTCAACTCGACGGCCGCCACCAACAGCAGCAGCAAAAAAAAGTCCCGGATCATGTGAAACATGAAGGACTGTTCGAAGCGGCTGCTGGCGACGGGGTCTTCTGACAAGTGGCGGGCGATCATCGAGCCCGGGCGAAGGCCGGACGGGGCCACCATGATGACGCGACTGGCGCGCGCCTGCTGGCGAGGGGCAGAAATGGACAGGGCTGCTCATCGTCATGGTGTCGATCCGACCCGAACTGCGCCGATCCCTGGGTCGGGATCAAGCCCTGCGGCGACTGCTGCCACTGCCAGCCGATGAGCGGCGGCACTGGCGCAGGTGGTTATCGGCCTGGCGCCCTTGCGTGCGCTGCAGCGCACCCTGGCGGGGGTGCGTGCAGGCGCGGCACAACGGCTGGACGGCAGCTTCCCGTGAGAGGTGCAGCCCCTGGTCGATGACTTCAATGCGTTGCTCGACCGCAATGCCGAGGTCGTGGCGCGGGCGCGCACGCAGGCGGGTAATCTGCACCACGCGATCAAGACACCGCTGGCCGCCCTGTCGCAGGCGGCGGCGGTGGCGATGCAGCGCACGGGCACGGGCACGGGCACAGGCACAGGCACAGACACGAACACCTAAACCGAGCTGGCCACCCTGGTCGAAGACCACGTGGGCGTGGCACGCCGCCATGGGGACTGGCACTGGAGCGCGCGCGGGCGGCCGCGGCGCAGGGCGTGCCGGGTGCGCGCGTGGCGCTGCAGCCCGTGGTCAGCGGCCTGCTGCGCATGCTGGAACATGTGCCTGCCGAACGCGGCCTGCGCTTGCAGTGCTTGCCGATGGCACCCGATCTGGGCCTTCGCGGGGTCGTTACCGTGCCGTTGACGTAGGGCACTGTAAAACCGTCAAAGCAGGATGAGTGCGGCCGGCCCAGCCAATTTACGTTGCTGGTGATGCTGAAGGCATTGATTTCATTCTGCAAAAGAGTCCGTTCAGCCGCAGTTCGGCGATTCGCTCTTGCCTGCTGAAGAACCCCGGCCGGTAGACGCCCAGCGAGAAGAGCTTCAGCGGCGTGAGGCGTTGGCAATGGCGTTGACTCGGTTGGCACTTACCCCTGAGCCGGCTTTCAAAGAACTGTCTTGCAGAGAAGCTCTGGCGTAGGCATCTTCGAAACCCTGGCTGGTGCGCTGACACCAGTTGAAATAGTCTCATGGTGGCTTACATACGAAGTGGGTTGGGCGGAATCTGCGGCGTGGACTACGCCGCGCCCGCTTGTCGCCGGAGACGCAGCGCAACCACGAGCAAGGGCGCCGACAACAGCGCCAGTGCCCACGTCGCTGGTTCGGGCACAGCCGTCACGCGCAAGCTGATGCTCTGCGCGCCGTACTCGACGCTGAAGAAGGAACCGTCGACGCCACTCCAGTTGATGCGGTCGAAGGCGCTGTTGTTCACACGCTGCGCGAAGCTGGCTATGACATAGGTTTCGCCCAGCGCGAAGCTGGCGCCAGGTGCGGCGAAGACGTCGAGATCGCCGTCCCAAAAGGCGGCTCCGCTGATGGCCAACTTGTCACCAACGCCCCCGCCGAAGAGGTCGATGCGCAAGCGGGCTGCGTTTTGGGAGAACAATTCGCCAGTGACAATTAAAGTGCCCGCGCTGCCCGCGCTGCCCGGGTCCATTGTGCCAACGTTGACCAGGCCGGAGACGCCAAATCCTTCGCGGGTCTGCAAAGTGCCAAAGCCGCCGATCAAGCCACGATTGACAAGGTTGGGGTCACGTGCGCGCAGGGTGGCACCTGTGGCCACATGCACATTGCCGGTATTGCTGAAACCCCCGTCCACCTCGAACACGCCAGATTCGACGCTCAGCAAACCCCTGTTAGAGAAGCCATAGGCCACCGTGCGGCCAAGACCCGCGCGCGTATAAATGCCGTCGTTGACGAAGACACCGCCACCGCCTGCCGTGTCCTTGCGCAATTGCTTGGACGCATTAGTCGATCCAGCGCCCTCATCCATGAAGCTGGCACCAACTGAGTTCACGATGACGCCGCCAAAGACCGGGCTGGTGATGGCACCGTCGCCGGCCGTCCAGCGCGAAGTGCCTTCCAGCGTGAGTGTCTGCTGCCAACTCACACCCTGTGTGCGGGTGCCGTCAAACAGGGTTTCGCCAGTAACGCGAGCAGCACCCATTGGATAGACGCTGATGGCACCACCGCCACCCAGCGTGCCACCTTGAAAGTTCAAGGTGGTGGTGCTGATGTTGCCCGTGCCGTAAACGACGCCGCCGCTCATCGTTAACGACGACATGGCGTGGTTGCCGGCATTGAAGACCGCGCTGTCCAGAATACGCACGGCACCATCCAGGCGCGACATGCTGGTCAGCGTGGCGCCGCCGCGTTCGAAAACCACCATGCCGCGGTTGTCGATGCGGCCGCTGACGGTGGCACTCCCGTAGAAGCTCAAAACCGCGCCCGTTGACACGTCAATGAGGCCCGACGACTTGGCGTTGTCGCCCAGCACGAAGGTGCCGCCTTGTACCTGCACGGTTCCGGCGTTGTCGAAACCATGAGCGCGGGTCAGACCGAGGCCGCTGCGCACGTAGGTGCCCGCGTTGACGAAGACACCGCCACCGCTTGCCGCGTCCTTGTGCAATTGCTTGGACGCATTGTTCGATCCAGCGCCCTCATCCAGGAAGCTCGCACCCGCCGCGTTGACAATAGCACCACCGAACACGGCGCTGCCAATGCCGCCATCACCTGGTGTCCAGCGCGAAGAACCCAGCAGCGTCAGCGTATGGCCAAAGCCCACACCCTGGCCCATCGTGCCGTCGAAAACTGTCGTGCCAGTGACGGTGGTGCTGCCAACCGGATAGAAGTTGGTCGTTCCCCCCAGCGTGCCACGGCGGAAGTCGAGCGCGGCAGTGATGACGCTGCCACTGCTGTTCAGCTGCGCGCCACCGCTGTTCAGGCTGAGCGATTGCAGCAGCTGCGTGCCTTCGTTGAAAACGGCGCTGTCCAGAATACGCACGGCACCATCCAGGCGCGAAGTGCTGGTCAGCGTGGCGCCGCCGCGTTCGAAAACTACCAAGCCGCGGTTGTCAATGCGGCCGCTGACATTGGCAGCGCCGTAGAAGTTCAAAATCGCGCCCGCTGCCACGTCGATGAGACCCGATGACTTGGCGTTGTCGCGCAGCTCGAAGGTGCCGCTTTGCACCTGCACGGTTCCGGCGTTGTCGAAACCATAGGCGCGCGTCAGACCGAGGCCGGTGCGCACGTAGGTGCCCTGGTTAACGAAGACGCCACCAAAATATGAGCCGCCGTTGTCGCGCAAGGCCCTGTAGGCATTGGCCGCCCCTGCCCCTTGGTCGCTGAAGACGGCGCCTGCGGCATTGACGACCGCCCCGGACCCATTGAGTGCGCCGGTTCCTGCTGTCCACGTCGACGCACTTTGCAACGTCAGCGTATAGGCTGGGCCAATGCTTTGGATCAACGCGCCGTTGAAGATGGCGTTGCCACTGACGGTAGTGCTTCCGGTCACGAAGGGGCCGAACGGCGTTCCCATGCCACCACGCTCGAAGTTGAGGCTGCCCGCAGTCAGTACGCCCGGCCCCGATAGCCCCCCGCGGTTGATGAACAAGCTGCCTACGCTGCCCGCGACATTCATGAAGGTGCTGCCGCCACCAAGCAAGGCAGAGTCGCCAGCGCCTGGCACGCCCAATAACGTCCATTGGCTGGCGTCGTCCCAATTCCCGGAGCCACCTCTCCAGATGTA
>Ga0105048_10016301_pt1 | contig 11495 bp, 10 predicted proteins | sample MAT05_FD_78382 | JGI IMG/M metagenome (GOLD analysis project Ga0105048, IMG submission 78382) | Freshwater microbial communities from Lake Fryxell liftoff mats and glacier meltwater in Antarctica - MAT-05 | ecosystem: Environmental > Aquatic > Freshwater > Ice > Liftoff microbial mat | place...
ATCAAAAATAATCTTCTCCAAACTTTGCCTATTAGCAGCCATTGCACTATCGGGCTGCGGCATGTTTAATAATACATATTCTAACTTCGACAAAAGTATTGATTTTACTAAATATAAAACGTACGCATGGTTAAATTCACAGAAGCCGAATGCACCAACTTTGTATCATAATGATGTTATTGAGAATAACGCCAAAAGTTATGTTGATAATCACTTTAAAAACAGAGGATACGCTGTTGATAGTGTTAAACCAGATGTTTTGCTGGAGCTGGTATTAAAAAGTGAAAAGAAAACAGAAGAAGTTCAGCTCAGCAATCCATACAACTATTCTAATTATATCTATTACCCATACAATCGCTATTACAATGATAATTTATGTTATGGCAATCAGTATTACAATCGCTATAACAATTACAATTATAGCAGACACTATTCCTATAATCCGGGCTACAGAACTACAACTAGGAAACATACGCAAAGCACCATCACTATTAACGTGATTGACCGGGCTTCTAACAAATTGGTTTGGACAGGATCTGCCGAAAATTATATTTACAATCCTACGTATCTTAAAGAAGAAATCCATCCTGCGGTAGTTAATATTTTGAAACAATATCCGGTTAAACCGATAAGAAATAAATAATGAAAAATAAATAGTGTTTAATTCTAAACATTCAATAGATTTTTTGTTACTTTTTTAGTGACGCTTAAAATTGACATCAATTAGAGTAAAACTATTGTTAATATGAATAATGAGAAAATTAATTAAAATACAAATATGAAAATACAAATAAATTCCGACCATTCCATCTCCGAAAACGAAAGGATGGATAACTCCTTTAAAACATTAATAGAGGATTCACTGAAATATTATAGTGAACATATTACTCGAATAGAAGTTCATTTTTCGGATGAGAATGGAAATAAAGAAGGGCTTAATAATAAGCGATGTATGGTCGAGGCAAGATTAGAAGGCAAACAGCCAACTGCAGTTACTGCTCAAGAAGACACAATCGAAGAAGCATTAAATAGTGCGCTAGTAAAAATGGAGGCTTTATTGAAAACACAATTAGGAAAAATGAAGAATCATCATAAACCACAAAAATATACTACATAATCGGTGCAACAATTACTAAAAATGCGTCAAAAGAGCTAATCACGAAAGTTTCTAACCACCTATTAGAATTAAATATTAAGGTTAGTCTGAATGAAATGTGTATAAGCAACAAAAGTAAAATCAATACTAATAAATTATTCAAGCAATTAAAAGCAACATAATATGAAAAGCAGTATTAACAGTTTAATAGGCTACACCATTAAAGGAACAGATGGTGAAATTGGAAAAGTAGAGGAGTTTTATTTTGATGACCACACATCAACCATTCGATACATGGTGGTAAAAACGGGTGGATGGTTTTCTGGAAAAAAAGTTTTGATTTCGCCTGAAGCATTTCAAAAAGCTGAACGGGAATCAAAAACATTTTTTGTAAATCTTACCCAGGAAAAAATAAAAAACAGTCCTGATATTGGAACGGATAAACCTGTTTCTCGTCAGCAGGAAGAGTTTATGCGTAAATACTACTCCTGGCCGGGCTATTACGAATACGGAATGAATGGATACGGGTTCGGCATGTGGGGCTATCCGTTAGTTGAAATAAGTGAGATAGAAAAACAATTAAAAGATACAGAGCATACCGATGACAATCCACATCTGCGAAGCACACAGGAAGTTACCGGTTATAATATTCAGGCAACGGACGGTGACATAGGTGAAGTGGAAGATTTTATAATTGATGATGAAACATGGAAAATCTATTTTCTTGTTGTTGAAACCGGCAATTGGTTTTCGGGAAAAAAAGTGCTCATTTCTCCAAAGTGGATTAAAGATGTAAAATGGCAGGAGCAGAAAGTTACTATCAATCACGCAAAGGACGAAGTGAAAAACAGTCCCGAATACGATTCCTCGCAAGCGATAAATGACTCGTATGAGCATTCCCTCAATGATTATTACAAAAAATGAATTAACAATTAAAAGATATTACGAAAAAAATGAAACTATCAAAAAGCTTAAAATTACTTAAGAACTTTTATCATGACAGAAATTAAAATAGAAAAGAAAAAGCCCGCATGGCCATGGATTTTATTAGTGTTTGGTTTGCTTGTAGCAGTCTGGTTCTTTGTGTTTCGCAACGATAAAGATAAGCCTGTAGAAACAGCAGATAAAACAACACTGATTGATAGACATGAAAATAACAACATAGTGGCTGCCTATGTTGCGTTCATTAATTCCGACACCAATACAATGAGCCTCGACCATGCATTTACAAGTGAAGCATTAATTAAGCTAACTGATGCGATAGATGCTATGGCTACTGATGCAGGCTACGATGTAAAAGCCGATATAGCCAACGCAAAACAGATTGCGGAAGAAATAACAAAAGACCCAATGCTTACTAACCATGCTGATAAAATAAGGAGTGCTGCCGATGTATTAAGCAATGCATTGCAAAATATGCAGAAGGCAAAATATCCTGAATTGAGCAATGAAGCGGCTGATGTAAAAAGTGCCGCTGTGGCAATCAATCCTGAAACATTAACGCTCGACCAGAGGGATGCTGTTAAATCTTTTTTCAGAAAGGCTGCAAACCTGCTAAATAAAATGAATTAAGTAAATAAATTTAAATTCACAATTATGAAAGACAAAAATAAAAACCTGTACTATTTACATGAGCTATCAGATTATAAAGTAGCCGAAGAGTATGCCGATGTAAGAGATTGGGAAGTAATAGATGCAGACAAAAGAACCATAGGCAAAGTAGATGGATTGCTTGTAAACAAACAGGCAGAACGTGTCGTTTATCTTGATGTGGAGGTTGAGGCATCTTTAATCGAAGCTGGCCACCAAACTTATGCAACTCCAGTAAGTGAGGGTGTGCACGAATTTTTAAATGAAGATGGCGAAAACCACCTTATAATACCAATTGGCTTAGTAAGGCTTGATGAAGAAAATAAGAAAGCGCATTGTAACCAAATAGATTATTCCACTTTTGCAAAAACAAAAAGATTTAAAAAAGGATTTGATGTAGAAAAGTCTTATGAGCGAATGGTGTTACCTCATTATTTACCTGATTATAAATTTGATGAAGATAGCGGTTCAGACAACCGGTTTTATAATGGTAAAGAATTTAAACATTGATCTTAACTTAAAGTAAAATGTGGTTTTTGTAAAAGGGGTTTCGTTCTTTATTTCGTTAAGAGATTTTATTTAAAGAAGTTTGTACTATTTTGGCAAGTGCATGGGCATGAAAGCGAAAAAGGAAGGCAAATAAACCGAAGGTTAGAAATTGTAGCAATAAAAGATTATCAAATTCAGTAAATTAAAAAACTATAAATTATCATGCGGAATAAATAGCATAAAAAAAATAAAAACATTAGTCTAAAATTAAACACTCCTGCAAAAAGGCAATATTCACCAATTATGTCAGATATCAACATGCAAAAGTTCAGCTTCTCTAAATTAGGAACACTTCTTAAAACAACTTTTAAAAAGTGGTGGAAGCGCAGCCCTTTTGAAAGGAGCGCCATCATTGCATACTATGCCTTATTTGCTTTACCGGGTTTGTTAATTATAGTTATAACAATTGCAGGTTATTATTTTGGGAGCGATGCAGCGAGGGGAAAATTGCATAGTGAGGTTGCGCAGACAATGGGAACCGATGCAGCCGATCAGGTTCAGAGGATGGTAATGATAGCTGGTAAAGGCAAAGATTCAATTTGGGCAATCATCATGGGTATTGTAGTATTTTTGTTTGGAGCAACCGGAGTATTTGTACAACTTCAAAAATCATTGAATGCAATTTGGGAGGTAAAAGCTTCAGATACCAGATCTGTAGTCAGGTCATTTCTTAAAAAACGAATTTTTTCTTTTGGCTTAATAATGTCCATTGCTTTTTTACTGCTCGTTTCACTTGTATTTTCTTCTTTATTATCAGCATTAAGCTTATGGGTGCTGAAGTATTGGTCAGAATCTTGGCTAATTATTTTTCAACTATTGGATGTTGTATTTTCTCTTGGGCTTATTACAGTATTATTTGCAATAATGTTTAAATTCCTGCCCGATGCAGAAATCAAATGGCATTGGGTATGGACCGGATCATTCGTAACGTCATTGTTATTTATTATTGGCAAATCAGTTTTAGGATTATACTTCGGCAAAGCCGACCCCGGTTCAGGATACGGTGCTGCGGGCTCTGTCATAGTTATTTTATTGTGGACTTCTTATTCTTCAATGATAGTATTCTTTGGTGCTGAGTTTACAAAGGTATATTCAGATTACCTATATGATAAACCGCCTTTTTCGGAAAACGGAGCCAAAGAAAAAAGCAAGGCAACGTTACAACTCATAAAACAGAAACTCTATAACTAATATCTATGAATAAATTAATTAGACAAAATAATTCCTTCCGAGAAAATGTCTTAAATGTGGAAAAGATTTAGTTAAACGAGAATACAAAATGCAATTGATTATTGATAAAAACCAGAAAACTATAAGATGATTCAGGCAGAGTTAAAATGGATAAAAGTCGTTTATAATAAAACTATTGCAAGCATTGCTTTTCTGCCTGCAATTATTGCTCTGTCCTTTTTATTTTTATCATTTTTAATGATACAACTTGATTTCTCAGAAACCGGAAAGGCGATAAAATTAAACTTACGCTGGATTAGTTTGAAAGATGCCAGTAAGGCAAGAAGTATAATTTATTCTATTGTAAGTGGAATTATATCTCTTACGGTATTTAGTCTTAGCATGGTAATAATACTTCTAAACCAGGCAGCATCGCAAACAAGTAACCGGGTTCTAAATCAATTATTTGGCAACCGGTTTCAGGAATTTGTTCTCGGCTTTTACTTAGGTGTTATCGTTTACGCTTTATTTTTATTGAGTACTATTCGTAACGTAGATTCTGGTATTTATGTTCCTTCTATTAACGTTTATTTGCTTATTGTACTAACCATTATTGATATTTTTCTCTTTATTTATTTCCTTCATCGCTTTACTCAATCTGTAAAATATGAAACAATTATTCATAGGATATTTGTTGACACCATAGCTTCCTTGAAGAAAAGTTGTTTCCTCAAAGATCAGCCAGAAATTATTGTTTCTAAAGAAGAAGGCTTTAAAATAAATGCCTATAATTTAGGGCTGTACCAAGGTTTTGACAGAGTGCAATTATTGGAACTTTGCGAAAAGAAAAATGCACTAATTTTCTTTCTTTATACCGTTGGCACAGTTGTGTTCAAAAACAATTCTTTATTAATAGTGGTAAATAAAAGTTCTTTATCAGAAGACTTTGAAAGCAAGTTGAAAACGCTCATCAATATACATCGGGGACAAGAAATCGACACCAATTATTATTATTATTATTATGGATTAAATCAATTAATGGAAATTGCAATAAATGCGCTAAGTGCCGGAAAAAATGACCCTAGCACAGCTATTATAAGTTTGCGGTCACTTGCAGATTTGTCAACTTATAAACTGCAAAATTTTTCCGAAACAAATTTCAGAAACAAAAATGGAAACTTACGAATTATTACGAGGGAAAGAAGTTTTGAAAAAATATTTTCGGATTTTATAATTCCTATTTGGAATTACGGAAAAAACGATGATTTAGTGCAACGAGAGATGAGTCATATTTTAACATAGATGAAGGTGCAGGGAGATCATCCGTCTATTAACACACTTCTAGTATACACTATTAAAAAAGCTAATAATAATTTCTAACATTTATAACAAAATTATGAACGAATTAAGCAAAGAGTCTAAAAATGAAGTAACATCCGCGTCGGGATTAAGCAAGTGGGCAAAAGCCAATAAAAAAATCTTGATAACTATTGGAGTTGCATTAATATTAATCATAAGCACTTGGGTTTGGAAATCTATTGAAATAAATAGTATTAAAGCAAAAGCCGAAAGTGTTCAACTCATTATAAAAAAGCAAGCTGCCAGCCAGATGATCCAATCACATGAAGTTCATTTAAAACTATTGGCTAAACCTTATGTATGGGCTGTACGGGGTGAAATGATGAGAGACAATATTGACCAAGTTAACCTTTTTGCCAATGATATGATTAAAGAAAATAAATTTCAACTTATCGCTGTAGCCAACGATAAGGGCATAATTGTATCATCAACAAATAAAAAGGACGAGGGACGGGCTTTTTCTACTATTGGTAGAGAAAAAGGTTTAACCGACAACAATACAACCGTAGAAAATGTTAACGATACTATTTTAATAATGACTTCTCCGATTATGGGCTTTAATAATCGCTTAGGGACCTTGCTAATAAAATACGCTATTCAGCCTCTGGTTTTTCAGGTGAACGAATAAAATTAAAATACTCAATCAATTAAGAAAAATATGAATGAAATTATAAAAAAATCAGAGTTTTATTATCATGTTTTTCTAAACGCAATACCCCGCATTGCTCTGGCCGTTTTAATCTTAATTATTGGTATTCTTTTAGCTAGTTGGCTTACATCTATTTTCAAAAAGAGCATAAAGGGAAAATCCTATGACCCACTTATTACTTCCTTTTTAGCGAAGGCCATAAAATTAGTTCTAATTATTTGTATTTTCTTTCTTGCGCTTCACGCAGCCGGCTTAAGCAGTATCGCAGGTGCTTTAATAACCATGGCAGGAGCTTCGGCTGTGTTGTTAGGCTTTGCGTTTAAAGATATCGCTGAAAATTTTTTGGCAGGAATTATCCTTGCTTTTAATCGTCCCTTTCACCTAAATGACTCGGTACAGATTGAAGATGTGTTTGGAAAGATAAAGTCTATGGAGTTCCGGTACACCAAGATCACGACATTTGATGGTAAAAATGTTTACATACCCAATTCTGATATTTTAAAAAAACCAGTGTTTAATTACACGGAAAACGGTTATCATCGGGCAGATTTTATTGTCGGGATTGCTTATGAAAATAATATAGAAAAGGCAAAAGAAATTATTGCAACGTGTTTTGAAGAAAATGAAAGAGTCGTTAAGGATGTTCTACATGTTAACTTTGCTGCAGAGGATGAATTAGCCCCAAGTACGGTAAACCTTAAAGTATACTTTTGGTTAACCACAGAGGATTTCCGAAAAGGGTTCTTGCAAACGAAAGGTCTATTGATGCAACAAATTAAAGTAAAATTAGAGGCAAATGGATTTAATCTGCCCGCTAATATTACTGAACTAAAATTTTACGAAGCTTCAAAAAGCTTTCCCACTAATGCAGTTATTAAGAGTAAAAGCGATACCAAATGACAAGAATTAAAAAAGAAGTAACCCGAAGATTGCAATAACTATAACTGGAACAGTTTATGACAACTCAAGAAAACAGTACTAACAATTATATAACCACTAATAAATCAAACGAATATGAATTTACTTACAAATGATATGATGCCAGAATTATTAAACGTCAATCCCGGAACATGTATTTCACTGTATATGCCCACGCATCGCACGCACCCTGATAATATTCAGGACCCCATTCTTTTTAAGAACCTGATAAAAAAACTGGAACAATCCCTGCTGCAACAATATTCAGCTTTAGAAACTACCATACTTCTAAAACCATTTGTAGAGCTTGCAAATAATGAAGAGTTTTGGAATCACACTTTAGATGGATTGGCTGTGCTCAGCACAGCCGGCAAGTTCAAAACTATAGGCTTGCCGGTATCCATAGAAGAATTAACCGTGGTTGCTCACAGCTTTCATACAAAACCGCTTCGGAAATATTTACAGTCGGTAGAGCGTTACAATGTGTTGGGTTTAAGTCTTCATGATTACCATATTTATGAAGGCAACAGGCATTCGCTGACAGAATTAGTGCTTGCTCCTGGCATTCCAAAAAACATAGAAGAAGCATTAGGTGACGAATTAACCGAAAAACATTCTACTGTTGCCTCCTATGGCGGTGTAGGCAGCAACATGCACCACGGTCATGGCGAAAAAAAAGACGAGGTAGATATTGATGCCGAAAGGTTTTTTCGCTTCGTAGCAAAAACAATTAACAATCACTATTCAGGGCAGTCAGGTTTGCCGCTTTTACTGGCTTCTTTGCCAGAGCACCACCATCTTTTTCATAAAGTAAGCAACATTCTTTCATTGCTTCCCGCTGGTATTGATGTGAACCCAATGGCTATAGAAACGGAAGAACTGGTGAAACGTGCCTGGAAAGTTATGGAACCCTATTATAATGGTATTATTGATAAAGCTTCTGATGAATACCAGCAGGCAAAATCAAAAGGTAAAGGCAGCGATAGTATAATAGACGTAGCAGCAGCAGCCGCCGCCGGCAGAGTACATACTCTAATGATAGAAGCCGACCGCCAAATTCCGGGCAAAATAATAAACAAAACAGGTAGTATTGAAAAAGGCGATTTAGAAAATCCTGAATTGGATGATTTGCTGGATGACATAGGCGAACTTGTAACAAAGATGGGAGGCAAAGTAATGGTTATTCCACATGAAAAAATGCCTACAAAAACAGGTATCGCCTGTGTGTTTCGTTATTAAAATTGAATCAAAAAATTGCAACTTTAAACAACTGAAAAATATTGCATATGATATGGAAACTCCGACCTGTAAAAAGGAATCACCCGCCTGAGAAAAGGAAACAACCTACTGCACAGCGAACAAATACTTCCCCGACAGCCAACCCATTTGCCCTTACATTTCCTTTTGCTTGATTTTTACAAAGACAGCACGATTGTGACTTCCATTTTGTCACAAACAACCTTTTTTTTCTGCTTACTGTTGGGTTTAGTTAATCATTGTGCAATACCTTATCTTGTTAGGCAAATTTTAGGCAAATTTTAGGAATTGATTTATAAGTGACTGTATTTTAACTATTTCCAATATCTAACATGTGCAGAATTATCAATATTGTTGGAATAGACGTGTTAAAGAGTTCCTCAAAGAACTAGCTTTTATATTTTCAAAAATATTCGTCTCAGCAAAAGCATTTGGCTTCAAGTTAAGAAAGGCTATTTTTCGAACAGATTCAGATGAGTTTAATTTTATCTGTTCGCAAATCGCTTTAAAATCTCTTATTTTTGTTTAATAAATTGCGTTTTTAGACAGCCTGACGTTATGTGCAACCCACCCTATTCCGCCACAAAATTGACTTTCAAAGCTAACTTTTTATACTTTTTCAAGAGACTAATATTCAACAACATAAAAAACGTTAGTCATAACCCTAAAACAACCGACAGTGCTAAAATCTAAATTCGTAACATTGACCCAACAGAAATAATACTAAAATAACATCTAAAAGACAGCATAGACAAAAAATAAAAATGGCTACTTCAAAAAAAAATCAGAATAAACCAGAACCTCCTGCTACCGTGCAAAACTTTCCCATTATAGGTATTGGTGCATCTGCCGGAGGACTTGATGCTTTTAAGCGGTTGCTCGCAGCAATACCCGAAGTTTCAGGAATGGCGTATGTGCTGGTGCAGCATCTCGACCCTACGCATGAAAGTATTTTGCCCGAAATTCTACAACGGGTAACAGCAATTCCTGTACTCGAAATTACGGATGATATACACCTTGCTCCCGACCATATTTATGTAATTCCCTCCAGTAAAATGCTTTTCTCAACCGATGGCGTGCTCAAACTTATTGAACGAGAGAAGAATGTACTCAACCTGTCCATTGATGTTTTTTTTACCTCTCTTGCCGAAGTGCATAAAGAGTTTGCTGTAGGTGTCGTGCTATCTGGCACAGGCAGCGATGGCACATTAGGACTGAAAGCCATTAAAGAACACGGAGGCATTAGCATGGTGCAAGATTCAGAATCGGCCGCTTACGACAGTATGCCGCAAAGTGCATTAAACGCTGGTGTAGTAGATTTTATTTTAGCACCTGAAAAAATTCCACAAAAGCTTTTGGAAATCAGAAGTACCTTCAAAACGAGTCATTTTTTCAAAGAACCAGAAGAAATGCCAAAAGATGAAGAAGGTATTTTCAAGCAAATTCTTTTGCTGCTTCGTCAGCGAAGCGGAGTTGATTTTAGTTACTATAAGCAGCCTACTTTTCACAGGCGCATAGCACGGAGAATTGCCATTGTAAAAAAGAAAAACCTGGCCGACTACCTAAAATTTTTGCGAACCAACAAAGCCGAACAGGACGCGTTGTTTCAAGATGTGCTAATTCCGGTTACTTCGTTTTTCCGCGACCCCAAAACATTTCTCGCATTAACCGAAACCGTTTTTCCTGCTATTCTAAAAAATAAAGCGGCAGATGAAGCCATTCGTATTTGGATTGCAGGGTGTTCAACAGGAGAAGAGGCCTATTCCGTTGCCATTTGTTTACACGAATTTTTAGGAGAGAAATCGGCTCATTCAAAAATTCAAATCTTTGCTTCCGATATTTCTGAAAAAGCAATCAAGAAAGCACGTGTAGCCATATACTCCAAAGTTGAAGTAGAAATACTTTCTGCCTTTCAAGTCAAAAATTATTTTGTAAAAAATAATGTCGGTTATGAGGTGAGCAAATTTATTCGTGATATGTGCGTGTTTGCTCCACACAATTTTTTGAAAGATCCGCCATTTGCAAAAATGGATTTGATTAGTTGCCGCAATGTGCTTATCTACATGGATAATTTTTTGCAAAAGAAGGCATATAATACATTTCATTACGCACTTAAAGAAAACGGTTTTCTGCTTCTTGGAAAATCCGAAACTATAGGCACAACATCTGATTTGTTTACGCAAGTTAATAAGCAGGAAAAAATATATTCGCGAAAGCTCATTCCCGGTCGGTTTATGCATATTGCCTCGGAAAAAGAGGAATTAAAAACCTACTCGTTTAAAGAAAATATCACTCCTCGTTCAGTTGTTGTAGGGTCTGATTTTAGAAAAAGCGCAGAGGAGATAATGATTTTAAAATCTCCTGCAAGTGTAATTGTGAATGAAGCTATGGATATTGTTCATATTCATGGAGACATTACTCCTTTTCTGCAAGCACCGCAAGGCAAACCCACGCACAACCTTATCAAAATGGCACGTGAGGGATTAGCATTTGAATTACGCAACGCCATTCATAAAGTAAAAAAGGAACAAATATCCGTAATTAAAGAAAATATTCCTGTAAAAGTCAACGAAAAACAATTTTTAGTTACCATAGAAATTATTCCTCTTACCGATACCGTTGAGCCGTATTGCTTAATTCGCTTTGAGCAAAAAGCAACTGCTATTGCTGATGCACAACAATCATCTTCGTCAGGAAAAATGGCTGAAACATCTCGAAAACTTTCGGGACAAAACAAACAATTGGAAAAAGAGCTTTCGCAAAACCGCGATGACATGCGCTACCTAACCGAAGACATGGAAGCCACGAACGAGGAACTGCAAAGCGCCAATGAAGAATTGCAAAGCAGCAATGAGGAAATGCAAAGTTTGAATGAAGAATTAGAAACCTCAAAAGAAGAACTGCAAT
>Ga0105048_10016302_pt1 | contig 11494 bp, 9 predicted proteins | sample MAT05_FD_78382 | JGI IMG/M metagenome (GOLD analysis project Ga0105048, IMG submission 78382) | Freshwater microbial communities from Lake Fryxell liftoff mats and glacier meltwater in Antarctica - MAT-05 | ecosystem: Environmental > Aquatic > Freshwater > Ice > Liftoff microbial mat | place...
ACTTGTGGTGCGTCGCGGGCCCCGTCACCGGCGCGCCGCTGCGGACCGCTCGCCCACCGCAGTCGGCCCCGGGATCCGTCGGGCACGCGCCGCCGACGAAGCGCCCGATGCCGTCCGCGTCATACGACTGGCTGAAGTAGTGGAGCGCCAGCTCGACCGCGAAGCCCTTGTACGCCATGCCGGCGAAGAACACCGCGCTCACGCCGATCGCCGGGATGAAGCTGGTCTGATCGCCCGACTGCGCGAGCAGGTTCGGAAATCCGGTCGGCCGCACCGTGGATAAGTTCATGCCCGCGAACCCGGCCAGCTCCGTGGCGGGTCGCCCGAACCCCCACGACAGGACATAGATCGCCTTTCCGAGCCCCGCGTCGGTCGTCCCGTCGTCGGTCCGCAAATACTTGGCCGGCGAGGCGCGAACGCCGGCGCCGATCGTGAACGGCGTCGCGTTCAGCGCAAAGATCGACTTCAGAAAGAGGTGATTCAGCTCCAGCCCGTTGATCTCGTTGTTGAGGTACGGGCGAAGCGTCGCGAGCGTGAACGGCTCGGCAGAGGCGGGAGAGCTGGCGAGTATCAGAGCGGTCGTGACGAGGAGAGCACCACGCATGCGAGAGGAACTCTACAACGCTTCCGGGGACGATAGTTAAGGCGGAGCCGGTGCCATGTGGAGTAGGACTCCCAGACGGGCGATCGGCCCGCTCGCCGCGGTTCGCCACTCGGCGAGCGCCTCCTCGTACCTTCGGCGCTCCGTCGCCACCCGGTTCGTCGCCCCGACGATCTCGTGCTGGAGCGACAGCCGTTGCGGGCTCCCGTCCTGGGGCAACGATCCGAGCGCCTGCGCGAGCGCCATCTGCAGCTTGTCCGCGGCCCGCGTCTTCTCCTCGACGTCCTGCGTCGCCTGGACCTCCTGGACCCGCTCCGACAGGCCCCCCACGTCGCCACCCGACAGCGCCAGGAGCTGCGGGACGAGCTGGGTCTGGCGGTCGAGCACCGTCACCAGGTTTCCGCGGGCGAGCGCTGCGTCACCCGCCGCGCTCCGCACGCTGCCCGAGCCGACGCCCGCCACCGCGAAGAGGGCCACGCCGAACCCAGCGATCGCAATCGCGATCTTTTTTCGGAGCGCCGAGGACGCGGTCGAGGCGGCCGCCGCGCGCGCCTTTTCCTCCTGGATCTCGGCCATCGCCCGGTCGATGAACGCCGGCTCGATATCCAGCTCTTTTCCCACCTTCTTGACGTCCTCGACGCTGCGCCCGGTCACGCCGGCGGACTCCTGGATCCGCGTCGCGCGCTCGATGACCTCGTCCATCTCCTTCGTCGACAGGCGGCGCGCCTGGGCCAGCTCTTCTCTCGTGCTCACGCGATGATGCTAGACGCCGGCTCAGGCGCGCGCAAAGCTCCCGGACACGTGATCGCCGCGCTCGCTCTGGCCGCCCTCACCACCGCCGCGACCCCCGCCGAGGTCCCCAACCCGCGGACACAGAACGCCTGGGTCTCGGACATGGCGAACATGATCCCGCCCGAGGCCGAGGGGCGCATGAACAACGTCATCGCTCGGCTGGAGCGGGATCTGCGCGCCGAGATCGCCGTCGTCACCGTCGATGACACCGATCGGCCGCCCAAGGAGTTCGCCGCCGACGTGTTCGTGCTCTGGGGCATCGGGAAGTCGGACGCCGACAACGGGCTCATCATCCTGATGGTCAAAAATCAGCGCCGGCTCGAGATGGAGACCGGCTACGGCCTCGAGCCCGTCCTCGGCGATGGGTGGCTCGGCCTGATGCAGACCGAGGTCATGGTCCCGGCGTTCAAGGCCGGAGACTATGCCAAGGGCCTGGAGGCCGGACTCTCGCGCGTCGACGCCGAGCTGCGCGCCAACGCCGGGGTCGTTCGCGAAGGAACGCGGCGGACCGGCGTCCCGGCGAAAAGCGAATCCGAATCCCTGATCCGCATCCACAAGAAAGCGCACTACAGCGTCCCCGTCGTACCGATCCTCATGCTCTTCGGGATGATCGGCCTGCCGATCGTCTTCGTCTTCGCGTTCATGGTGTCGAGACGGCGCGAGCGCACCTGCGATCGCTGCACGAAAGAGATGCACCTGCTCGACGAGGCCGCCGACGACGCGCACCTCACCGAAGGGCAGCAAAAAGAGGAGCAGCTCGGCTCGATGAACTATCTCGTCTACATCTGCGACCCCTGCGAGAACATGCGCATCATTCCCCGGCACAAGTGGTTCTCGGGGCAGTCGAAGTGCTCGCGTTGCACTTTCAAGACGCTCCAGAGCCGCTCGGTGACGCTGCAGGCCGCCAACTATGTCCACGGCGGCACGGTGCAGATCACCGAGACCTGCGGGCACTGTCACCACCGCAACGTCTACACCCGCTCGACCCCGCGGCTGCAGCGCAGCACCACGACCAGCTCCGGCGGATCGAGGAGCAGCAGCGGCGGGTCGCGGAGCAGCGGCGGCGGCTCGTTCGGCGGCGGCCGCAGCGGCGGCGGTGGCGCGGGCTCGAGCTGGTGATCACGCTGCGCTTCGTCGCCGGCACCATCGAGGTGCGCGGCCTCCCGGAGGGCGCCCCGCTCGTCCCGCCGCGCTTCGCCTGGGACCCGCGCATCAACGCGCACCGCGGCCTCGGCTTCGACTATCCGGCGATCATCCGCGCGCTGCACCTCGCAAAGGCCGAGTACACCGACGAGGCGAGAAAGTATGTCGTGATCTCGGCCGACGTGGAGATGCCGCCGCCGCGCCCGTATCAGACCGCGGCGATCGAGGCGTGGAAGCGGCAAGGCCGCCGCGGCGTCGTCGTGCTCCCCACCGGCGCAGGAAAGAGCCACGTCGCCGAGCTGGCGATCGCCGACGCGAAGCGGAGCGCGCTGATCGTCGCCCCGACGCTCGATCTCGTGCGCCAGTGGTACGACAACCTCGGCGCGCGCTTCAAGGTGCCGATCGGCCTCGTCGGCGGCGGCGATCACGACGTCCAGCCCATCACCGTCACCACCTACGACTCTGCGCACCTGCACGCCGAGAACTTCGGCCACAAGTTCGGCCTGGTGATTTACGACGAGTGCCACCACCTCCCGAGCGCCGCCTACGCGCTCTCCGCGAAGATGATGATCGCGCCATTTCGAATGGGGCTCACCGCCACGCCGGAGCGCGCCGACGGCAAGGACTTCGAGGAGCTGATCGGCCCCACCGTCTATCGAAAAGACATCAAAGAGCTCTCCGGCAACTATCTCGCCGAGTACGACGCCGAGACCATCGAGGTGAGCCTCTCCGACAGCGAGCGCCTGGAGTACGACGCGGCGCGGGCGATCTATCGCGGCTTCGTGACGAAGCAAGGCATCCGGGTGGGTACGCCGCAAGGCTGGGCGACGTTCATCATGCGCGCATCGGGCACCGACGAGGGCCGCCGCGCGCTGGCGGGATACCGCCGGCAACGCGAGCTCGCGACCGCGGCGCCGGGGAAGATCGAGGTGGTGAAGATGCTCCTCGATCGCCACGCGAGCGATCGATCGCTGCTGTTCACCGAGGACAACGCGATGGCTTACCGCCTCAGCAAGCAGTTCCTGCTGCCGGTGATCACGCACCAGACGAAGGTGAAAGAGCGCAGCCAGATCCTCGCCGCTCTCCGCGCCGGAACCATCGGCGCGATCGTCACGTCGAAGGTCCTGAACGAGGGCGTCGACGTCCCGGAGGCACGCGTCGCAGTGGTGATCTCGGGATCCGGCTCGGTCCGCGAGCACGTCCAGCGCCTCGGTCGCGTGCTCCGCCCGCAGGACGGTAAGCGCGCCCTCCTCTACGAGATCGTCACCCGCGAAACGAACGAGACCTTCACCAGCGAGCGACGCCGCGAGCACGACGCCTATCGGCCATAGTTGTTGTAACTAATGCGGGGGAGTGCGTAGCTCCGGCATGCTCCGCACTGCCCTACTATTGTCCCTCTCCACTTTCGCCCTGATCGCCTGCAAGGAGGAGCCCTCGAAGCCCCTCGCGCCGCCCGTGCAGCAGCCGCTCGAGGCTGCCAAGCCGGCCTCCGAAGGCGCAAAGAAGCTCACGGTCGCGCCGGAATCCTCGTCGGTGACGTGGACGATGAATGCGCCGCTCGAGAAGATCTACGGCGACGTCCCCGGCGGCGTTTCGGGCGAGGTCTTCGTCGACCCCACCGACATCACCAAGACGACCGGACTCGTGCACGTCGACCTGTCCAAGCTGGTCCTGTTCCAGCAGAAGCGGGACGACGATAAAAAAGAGTACGGCGAGAAGAAGAAGGACGACACCCAGAACAAGCACGCCCGCGGCTGGCTGGAGATCGACACTGACGCGCCGCCGGACATGCTGAAGCAGAACCAGCAGGCGGAGCTGAAGATCCTGAGCGTCACCGCCAACGGTGGCGCTGACATCACCAAGCTCACCGGCGACGAGCGCAAGATCGCGGCGGTCGTGAACGCCGACTTCGTGCTGCACGGCCGGAAGGTGCAGAAGGCGGTCGACGTCGAGGTGACCTTCAAGATGAACGGCGACGCGGTCAGCGAGATCCGCGTGAAGTCGCTGAAGCCGATGATGGTCGGCCTCGAGGAGCACGACGTCCGCCCCCGCGAGGCGTTCGGCAAGCTCGCCGCCAAGGGCCTCTCGGCGCTCGGAAGCAAGGTCGCGACGGCGGCTCCGGTCGACATCGACATCGTCGCGCGGTAGGCCGAGTACCTCGTGCTCACGGCTGATCTCGTCGAAGCGCGACCGCGCGGGGGTCAGCTCCGCCTCTCGCGCCTCGACGCCCGCCGCACCGAGGCGGCCATCGCGCTCGCCCAGCAAGTCCTCGCCATGTACGCGGCGTGCCTCGGTCAGACCCGCGAGGCGCTGGACGCCGCGATCGACGAGCTGATCGTCCCCGCCAAGGAGCGCCGCCTCTACCTCGGGCTGGTGAAGCTGGTCGAGGACACCTCCACGTTCGAGGGCGGATCCGGCAACAAAGAGCCGTCCCTTTTGCGTCGCGCGCTCTTCACGCGCGCCGCGGCCGCGCGCAAGGCCGGTGAGTTCGACCGCCCCCAGCTCCTCGCGACGATCGCGGCAGAAGAAGGCCTCACGCCCGAGCAGCTCGAGCGCGATCTCTACGGTGACCTGCGCGGCGCCGAGATCCTCGGCGCGGTCACGCCGGAGACGCCCGAAAAGCTGGTCGAGCGCTGGTCCACCAGCCAGGTGCAGGCCGTGCTCCTGCGGGCCACGCGCATCGTCGTCGACGTGGAGGCCGCAGATCCCGCCGATCAGCGCGCGCTGTTCCGGAAGCTCAAGTTCCTGCGGCTGCTGTGGCGGCTGGAGAAGCTCGGTGACACCTGGCGCATCACGATCGACGGCCCGCTCAGCCTCTTCGACTCGGTGACCAAGTATGGCCTCGAGCTCGCGATGATCGTGCCGCTCCTCGACGGGATGCGCGCCTACAAGCTCGCGTGCGATCTGAAGTGGGGCAAGACGAAGGTTCCGCTGACCTTCGAGCACCAGGGCGGCGGCGGCGCGGCGCGATCTCCGGAGGCGTCCCTTCCCGACGACATCCGGACGCTCTTCGAGAAGCTGCCCGCGACCGGATGGACCCCGACGATCGCGCACGAGATCATCGAGATCCCCGGCCTCGGATTGATCGTCCCCGATCTCTTGCTCGAAAAAGACGGAAAGCGGGTGTTCGTCGAGGTGCTCGGCCACTGGAGCCGCGAAGCGGTGTGGAAGCGAGTCGAGCTGGTCGAGGCCGGGATGAAGACGCCGATCGTCTTCGCGGTGAGCGAGCGCCTGCGCGTGAGCGAGGAGGTATTGCCGGGCGACGCGCCTGCGTGTCTCTACGTTTACAAAGGGGTGATGAGCGCGCGGGCGATCGCCGAGCGCGCGGTGGTCATCGGCGCCAGCCTTCTTCCCTAGACTCGCGATCCTCGAACAGGTCGACGTTCGCGCGCTTCTTTTCCCGGCTCGGTCGGATCACGAAAGCGAGATCGATACCCACCACGACCGCCGAGGCCTGGACGAAGTTGATCGACACGAACAGCGCCGGATCGAACACCTCGGCGATGTGGAACCGCAGGCCCGGCGTGATGAGCAGCGGCGGTTTCACCTCGCCTGCGCCGGCCATCTGGGTCGCGCCACCGACCTCGAGGTAAGGCTCGAAGAACGGCGTGACGGCGGCGCTGACCCGCCCGATCCCGCCAAAAAGAAGCGCAAAACCGTCGGCGTCCTTGGCCAGTGACACGACCGGAATGAAGCCGACCTCGAGGCTCAACGTGAGCATGTCGAGCTGCAGCTCACCCATGCCGCGCAAGCGGAACGAGAGCGCCTTCGAGATGTACAGCTGCGTCTCGTAGCTGCGCACCGATGCGACCGTGCTCAGGATGTCCTGGTTGATCGGATCGTCCGATGACGTCGGCGCGTACACGTCGAAGCCACCGGCGAGACGGAAGCGCGGCTGCTTGTCGGCCTCGGTGAGGTTGCCGCCGACGGTGACGCCGGCGCCGATGTTTCCGAGGAAAAACGCCGCGCCTTCGGCCCCACGGCCGGCGACCAGCCCGAGCGGAAGGACCGCCGAGAGCGCCACACCTTCCGTGAGCCGCACGTGCGCGCGCGCCTCGTACGACCAGGCCGACGCGCCGGAGTTTGCGCTGCGGCCATCACCGAACGCGGCCCGCGTGATCAGATGGAAGCGCGACATCCCGGCCGGATCGACGAGATCAGTCGACCACGGTCGGACCTCGAGCGGCGGCGGAGCGACGGCGGCCGGCTCCGCAGCCGCGGCGGGCGGAGTTGCGCTGGCCAGCAAGATAGCCAGGGGCAAACAGGCGAACATCAATGTCTCCTTCACGGTCCCGAGAACAGGATGGTCCCTGCCGTACCGTTGATACTGCACAAGCGCTCGGGGAAGCTCTCGTAGGCGAGGTGGACCCCGCCCGCGGCTTCGAACTCGAAGATCGCGCGAATGCCGGCGGAGTCGACGGCGTACGTGTACAGGTTGCCCTCGGCGTCGAGCGTGAGGGTGCGCGGGAGCTCGAGCGGGATCGGGTAGGCGTAAGCTGCGGGTAGCTCGCCGTACGTGAGGTCGAGGACCTCGCTGCCGTCGGCGCCGATCGACCAGCGCTCGAACCGCAGGCCGTTGGGCCGGATCACCCAGAAACCGCCGCCCACCGGGCGGGCGCGCGGAACCCAGGTGTGGTTGGTGGCCGAGGTCACGTGGGCGACCCCGTTGGCGTCATAAACACAGGCGTTGCCCAGCACCGCGCCGTCCGTCGAGAGCGCCAGCACGTCACTCATCGGACAGCCCACCAGCACGTTCCCGGCCTGGTCGTAGAACGCGCCGAGACGGAACATCATGTCGATGCAGGAATAGTACAGAGCGCCGGTAACCGGATGAATCACGATCGCGAAGACGGGCTCGGTCCCGGTGCAGCGCGGCGACGGAATGATCGGATCGTTGGCGGTGGGATCGAGCGGAAATTCGTAAGTTCCCATGGCATCGAGCACGAGCGGATCGGGGACGAACTCCCTGATCGTGAACGAGCCGGTGTCGACATAGATGAGCTTTCCGTCGGTCGGTCGAACGAAAGCACTGCGCGAGCCGCCGGGGAGACCTGCGCTCGGCTGGTTGAAGGTCGTCGGCTCGCAGATCACGCCGAGCGCGCTCCCAGCGTTGCTTCCGGCCAGAAAGTGCATGACGTCGGGATCGAAAGTGGCGGCCCCGGTCATGCTCGGCGATCGCTCCGCGACGATGACGATCGTTGCGGGTGGGCTGTCGTAGAAGCCGTCGTTCACCACGAGCTGGACGGTGTACGCGCCCAGATCGTCGGCCGTGAAGGTGGTGCGGTTCGCGGTCGGGTCGGCGAGCACCGCGCGGCTGGAGACGGGGCCCGGCGAGAGCGTCCAGCGGAAGGTGAGCGGATCGCCATCGGGATCCGAGCTCCCGACGCCGTCGACCGCGATCTGGCTACCCGTGAGCGCCGTCGTCGGGGCGTTGATGCGCGCGATGGGCGGCGTCGCGGAGATGCCCGCGAGGATCACGACGACGTCACCCACGCTCGCCGCCTCGCCGTCGTGGACCACCAGGGTCGCCTCGTAGCGACCACGGACGTCGGCGAAGAACGTGGGGTTGATCGCGGAGGCGTCGCTCAGGATCGCGGTGCTCCCCGGGGCGGCGGCGAAGCTCCAGCTGTAGCGCAGCGCATCGCCATTGGGGTCCTGGCTGCGCGAGCCATCGAGCCCCACGGCCACTCCGAAGTCGGTCATCTGGTTCTCGCCGGCGTCCGAGGTGGGCGCGTCGTTCTCGGCGGCGATGACGATGCTCTTCGGCGCGCTGGTGAGCTCGCCATCGCTGATGGTCAGCTGGACCTCGTAGGATCCGGTCACGTCGGGCGTGAAGCTCGCCTTGGTCGCGTTCGGCGTCAGGACTGCGCTGCTGCCGGCCGGCTTCACCGCCAGCGTCCAGGTGAAGGTCATCGGGTCGTCGTTGGGCTCGACGCTTCCCGCGCCATCGAGCTCGACCTTCGTATTCTTGCTGACGCGCGAGCGTGTGGTGATCTCGGGCACGGGCGGGAGGTTGCAGTACCCGAGCGAGAGATCGATGCGCACCCGAGGGCCGGTCTCGAGATCTTCGGGATCGCAAGGCTGCCGGCCGCAGGCGAGCCCGACGGCGCCGAGCAGGATCGTGAGCAGGATTCGTCGCATGGCCCCCGCACAGTAGCGCGGCTCGCCACGCCGTCAAACCAGCGGCCTGCCTCCGGGTCCACCCACACGCGCCGATAGGATAGAGTTCGACCGTGCGCGCGCCGCTCATGACCGGGCTGGCCCTCCTGGCCGGCTGCTCGAGCGGGACGATCGTCTTCGAGCTCCCGGAGCTCGCCGACGACATCCTGGCTTTCATGATCGTGGTCGAGCGCGCCGATGTGGTGGTGGAGACGATCGCGCTCGACGCCGCCGACCGGACCCAGCGCGGGCCGCAGGCGCTGTCCGACCTGGCGGACGAGGAGACGGTGGCGCTGACCGTCGTGGGGTACGCCGAGCCGCTCGATCCGCTGGGGCTCGCGAGCGGGCCGGGCCCGGTCGCCGGCGGGCGCGCGCTGGGCACGGTGCGCTCGCAGCGCGCCGTTACACGCGCCATCGTCGACCTGACCGGACGTTCGCCGTGGGAGCCGCTCGACCTGATGCCGCCCGAGCTCGAGATGGTGCTGGTCCCGGCCACCAACGGCTGCCGCAGGCTTACGATCGAGAGCCTGAAGCCGCTCGCGCAGAGCGCGGCGTTCATCGTGCCGATGGGCGGGCGCAGCCTCATCGGCGCCGAGGGCAATCGCCTGATCCCCATCCCGCCGATCGGCACCTCGACCGACATCACGCCCGATCGCGCGTGGCTCCCCGCGGGCGAGACCGAGTTCCCGACCTACGGCGCGTTCCCGATCGCCGATCGACCGAACGAGCTCTGGCTCGCCGCTCGGGACGGCAAGCTCTGGCACGTCGCGTTCGACGCCGACGGTCGCCCCGAGCGGGTGATCGATCGCGTCGCCAGCACCTGCACCGACGCGATCCGCTGGATGGCGGGCGAAGCCACCCGCGCCCGCACCCGCATCGGCTTCGTCGGCCTGGACGGGTGCACCGGGACCTTCGACGGGACGCGATTCGAGATGTTCCAGACGTATGCCGACGCCGAGGGCCGCAACTGGGTCGGCGGCGCCGCGATGGACGAGGAGAGCGGCGCGATCGTCGTGGGCCGCAACCTGAGCCGCGAGGTGACGATCTTCCCCCGCGACGGCGCGCCCTCGCGCGTGAGCATCAGCAGCGAGCCCACCGGGGTGGACACCGTGCGCTACCTCCCTGGCGTCGGGCTCCTGGTCGCCGACGCGACAGGCCTGCTTTTCCGCTTCGAAGGGCGGCGATTCGAGCAGTTCGCCGACACCGAGATCGCGCTCGGGGCGGAGGCGATCGTGCCGGTGCCGGGTGGGTTCCTCGTCGGGGGCAACTATGGCGCGCTGCGCGAGTGGCGCGAGAGCGGCGGATTTTGCCCGCCGCACGATCCGCTCGCGCTCCAGACCCAGCGCTGGTGGTCACCCATCGAGGACGGCTGGCTCGTGTCCGGGCCCGATCCGGGCATCAACACCGGCGTGGTGCCGCTCTCGATCGTCCGTTACTGAAGGGGTCACCGCAATCCCATGGCCCAGCTGATCGCGATGATGGCGCCGATCACCGCGATGGGGCTGATCAGCGCGGCCCAGGGCGAGCCGGATCGCGGCGCCGTGTCGGGCGCGCGCTCCAGGACCAGCTGGTACGCCGGCGCCAGGACCCGGGCGGCGTCCTTCGAGAGCAGCAGGACCAGCATCCGGATCGCCAGCCAGGTCCCGATCGGAAACGCGATGATCAGCGGGATCGCCAGCAGCGAGCCCGGGACGCGGAAGCCCGGCCGCAGCCATAACAGCTTCATCCCGACGGTGATGTAAGCCGCCGCCGCGAGCAGCAAGGGGAGCGCGACGGGCGTGCGCGGCTCGTGCTTCAACATATCGATCAAGGCGATCCCGCCGATCAGCCCGAGCCAGGCCCCGATGAACACGAGCCACGATCCGGAGCGATGGATCGCCCGCTCGGTCTTCGCCATCTCGAGGCGCACCGCCGCCGCCCCGATCGCCCGCTGGGGTGTCGCCACCACCGACGACTGCGGCGCCTCGAACGGGTTCTCCACGCGCCGATCTTACCTGCTGTTCCCCATGGTAAGAATCGCGGCCCGCATGGAGCGAGAGGACGACGAGCTGACGCCCGCCACGCTGCGTGCTGTCCGTGGTTCGTCGCGGAAGCGGCGCTGGGTGCCGTTCATGCTCGCCGGCTGGGGGGTGGTCGCCATCGCGGTCGCGATCCCCACGCAGGCGATCACGCGGCGCTGGCGCAGCGAGGCGATCGAGCTCGCCGACGCCCACCGCGCGCTCACCGTCGCGCACCCGGGGTGGAGCTTTCCTGCGAAGGTGATGAGCGCCCCGGTGCCGGGCGATGCGCCGATCGAGGCGCGCCTCGCCGCGGCGCGGGCCCTCGGTTACGCCGGCGATTGCAGCGGCGACCGCGGCACTTTTTGCCTCAAAACCAAGGACGTGACGCCGCGCCGGGGTGACGCGATCGAGCCGCTGACGCTCGGCTGGCTCATCGGGCCCGACAGCGAGATGCGCGAGCACCTCCCGCTCGAGGACGCGCCCAAGCACCTGATCGACGCGATCATGGCCGGCGAGGATCGCGAGTTTCGCCAGCACAGCGGCGTGAACATCTCGGCGCTCGCGCGCGCGCTGGTGGCGAACGTCGAGGGCGGAGGCTACGCGCAGGGCGCGAGCACGCTGACGATGCAGGTCGTTCGCAACTGGAACCAGCGCAAGGAACGTACCGTGGCGCGCAAGCTGCGCGAGATCGTGATGTCTTGGGCGATCGACGATCACCTCGGGAAAGACGGCGTGCTGCAGGTGTATCTCGACGCGCCGTATCTCGGGCAGCGCGGCGGGCTCTCGGTGTGCGGGTTCC
>Ga0105048_10016303_pt1 | contig 11493 bp, 7 predicted proteins | sample MAT05_FD_78382 | JGI IMG/M metagenome (GOLD analysis project Ga0105048, IMG submission 78382) | Freshwater microbial communities from Lake Fryxell liftoff mats and glacier meltwater in Antarctica - MAT-05 | ecosystem: Environmental > Aquatic > Freshwater > Ice > Liftoff microbial mat | place...
GGCGATCTGATCGGGCCGGAACGCAAAACGGCCGCGCAAGTCCAGCGGCGCGTGGTGGTGGTTCAGGCTGAATGCGAGCACGCTCATCAGGGCTGGGCTCGCAATGTCATGTTTGATGTACAACTCACACAGACAATCTAACCTGACACTGCGGCGCCGGCAAGAGGGTAGTCCCGCAGCGGCGGTGGCTTCGTCGCAAGCGTGACAAGGTCGCCGCAACAGCGCTTTGGCAGCGGCCGGCCGGGCCGGGCTGCATGCCAAAATCTTCGGGCAGCTGAAGGCGGCCGCGATGGACATTTCTTGGTGCCGCGCCGTCACAGCTGCAAATGGCCGCAAATGGCCGCAAATGGCTGTGCATCTCCCGCACCGACTGGCTCCACACCGGCCCAACAGGCAACCCCCACCCCACATGAAGATCCTGCTCACCGGTGCTGCCGGTTTCATCGGTTCCACCGCAACGCTGCGCCTGCTGGCGCGGGGCGACGAGGTGGTCGGACTGGACAACCTGAACGACTACTACTCGGTGCAGCTCAAGCGCGACCGCCTGGCACGGCTGACGCCGCACCCGAGCTTCCGTTTTGTGCAGATGGACGTGGCCGACCGGCCGGGCATCGAAGCGCTCTTTGCCAAGGAACGCTTCGACCGCGTCATTCACCTGGCGGCTCAGGCCGGCGTGCGCTATTCGCTGCAGAACCCGCATGCCTATGTGGACAGCAACATCGTCGGCTTCATGAACATCCTGGAAGGCTGCCGCCACAGCCGCGTGCAGCACCTGGTGTACGCGTCCAGCTCCAGCGTCTACGGCGGCAACACGAAGATGCCGTTCTCCGAGCACGACAGCGTGGACCATCCGGTGAGCATGTACGCCGCCACCAAGAAGGCCAACGAATTGATGGCGCACACCTACAGCCATCTCTTCAACCTGCCGACGACGGGGCTGCGCTTCTTCACGGTGTACGGGCCCTGGGGGCGGCCGGACATGGCGCTGTTCCTGTTCACCAAGGCCATCCTTGAGGGCAAGCCCATCGATGTCTTCAACCACGGCCAGATGCAGCGCGACTTCACCTTTGTCGATGACATCGTCGAAGGCGTGATCCGCGTGCTGGACCGCACGGCCGCGCCCGACGCTGCCTACCGCCCGGAACAACCGGACCCCGGCACCAGCAATGCGCCCTTCCGCGTCTTCAACATCGGCAACCACAACCCGGTGCCGCTGCTGGACTTCATCGCCTGCATCGAAGACGCCATCGGCATCAAGGCGCAGAAGAACCTGCTGCCGCTGCAGGACGGCGACGTGCCGGCCACTTACGCCGATGTCGATGCGCTGCGTGATTGGGTGGGCTTCACGCCTGCCACCGGCATCCGCACCGGCATTGGCCGCTTCGTCGCCTGGTTCCGCGACTACTACCGCGTTCCGGCGGGTTGAACATGCGCCGCCAAGGCGGCGCCTTGAACTCGTGAAGCTACCGCGGCGCCTTCAGCAGATCGTGCAGGTGCCGCACCGGTATCGCGTAGCTGATGCCGGTAGGGTTGCTGAGTGCGCTTTCGCGACCAGCCTTCACCAGCACCATGTTGACGATGCCCACCACGCGGCCGCTGTCCGCGTCCAGCACCGGCCCGCCGCTGTTGCCGGGGTAGGCGGTGGCGTCAAGCTGCAGGACTTCGTAGTTGCCCTCCCGCAGGCGCATCAGCGCCCGTGGGTCGAGTTGCTGCGCCGTGGCCGCGGGCAGTGCGGCGGCCGTGATGGACGCGATGATCCCGCGGTGGGACACGGCGGCGAAGCCCAGCGTGCCGCCAATGGGAAAGCCCATCAAGGTGATCGACTGACCTTCGCGCGCCGCGCCCGGTTCGTCCAGCACCAGCGGCGTCAGCGGGTTGCCTTCGATCTTCAGCAGAGCCAGGTCGTGCGCACGGTCGGTGCCGACCACCCGCGCGCGGCGCAGCTGGCCGGTCTGCCCGGTGGCTTCACCTGGCTTGCCCACCGGCACCACCAGCACCACCATGGCCGGCCCGCCCTCGGTCGCGCCGGCCTGCGGCAGGACGTGGAAGTTGGTGACCACGAAGCTGCCGTCGCCCACCACAAAGCCGGTGCCGCGAAAGCCGAATCGAGGGCTGTCGGTGGCACTGAATGTGCCCACCGGCAACACCGAAGGTTTGGCGGCGGCGATCACCGACACGAGGTCGGCGCTGGCGGTTTCTGCCAGCAGCGCCGACACCATCAGCGCAGCGGTTGCAGCCAGGAGCGTGCGGCGGGCAGCCACGGGCATCAAGGGCGACAGTCGCTCAGAGCGACTTCAGCAGCGAGGCCACTTCAGCCTGCTCGCGGAACCTCTCACCCAGCTTGGCCAGGTCTTCGAGTTCAGCCCGCGCATAGGCCTTGTCGCCGGACTTGATGAGCAGCTTGGCCAGGGTCAGCTTCAGGCTCGGGTCATTGGGCGCGCGGGCGATGGCCTGCTTCTGCGTCTCGATCGCCTTGGGCACCTTGTTGTCGGACGCGTAAGCCAGCGCAAGCGTGTCCATCAAGGGGCTGCGGCCGGGCATGATTTCGTTGGCCTGCTCGGCCACGGCGACGGCACCCGGCTTGCCTTGCTTGACCATCAGCCAAGCCACGTTGTTCATGGCGAGCGCATTGCGTGGCTGCATCTCGATGACGGCGCGGTAATGCACTTCAGCGGCGGCAAAGTCGTTCTGCGTCAGCGCCGTGTCGCCCAGGTAGTAGCGGAAGACGGGATCCTTGGGCTATTCCTTGAGCCAGTCGGCGACCAGCTTGTCGGCCTCTGCCGTCTTGCCACCGGCGCGCAGCGCAGTGTGCAGGCGCACGACAGCTTCGGTGCTCTTGTTCATGCCGAATGCAGTGCGGTAAGAAGTTGCCGCCGCATCCCAGTTCTTGCGCGTGGCTTCCACGTCGCCCTCAAGGGAATAGACCACCGGGTCCTTGGGGTCTTGCTTCTGCATCTCGCGCACAAGAGCCATGGCATCTTGAGGCTTCTTGTCCGCCAGTGCCATCAGCACCAGCGCCCGTTTGGCCACCAGCAAGTCGGGTTTGATTTCGAGCGACTTGCGCAGAGCGCGTCGGGCGCCGTCGGCGTCCTTGTTGGCCACCAGGGCTTCCGCGAGCCGGACCTGGTAGTTGGCATTCACCGGCGCCAGCGCGGTCAGCTTGGTGAAGGTGGACACGGCCTGCTCAGGGCTGCCAGCGGCCACCTGGGTGCGGCCAAGGGCTTCCATGATTTCCAGGTTGTTGGGCAGGGCGGCGGTGGCTTCGCGAGCGGCATTCAGCGCTGCTTTCTCGTCGCTGGACAGCAACTGTCCGATCAGCACCAGGTGCGGCATGGGTTCACTGGGGTTTGCCTTGATGGCGGCGCGCAACTGCGTCAGGACTTCTTCCGGCGGCGCGCCGGTGCGCACGCCCAGTTCTGCCAGGGCCAGCCTGGCCTGGTGGTTGTTCGGCTGGGCCTTGATGAGGTCTTCAAACCGTTTGCGCGCCAAGTCCGGTTTGCCAGCGCTCAAGTCGATGGCGGCGAGGCTGGCGACAGCCGGAAAGTAGTTGGGGTCCTTGCCCAGCGCGGTTTCAAACGCCTTGGTGGCGCCGGGAATGTCGCGCTTGAGCAGCAACACCCGGCCGCGCAGGTTGTAGGCCAGCGGGCGGTCGGGCGTCTTCTTTTCCAGGCCGTCGATGGCTTTGAGCGCACCGACAATGTCGTTCTGCTTCAGCCGGGCGCTGATGAGTGCGATGTCCGCGCGCGGGCCTTTGTCCTCGGCTGCGATGGCCTCCAGTTGCGTCACCGCGCCCGCGCTGTTGCCACGTGTCACCTGCGCCATCGCAGCCGAGGTGCGCACCCGGTTGTCGTTGGGTGAAACCTTGGCCGCGAGTGCAAAGGCGGCGTCGGACCGCTTGGTGTCCCCCGCTTGCAGGTAGGCTTCACCGGCCAGCGCCAGGCTTGTGCCATCGGGCGCCTTGCCCTCGGTCACAGGCTGCAGAATTTCAATCGCCTTCATGGGCTGGTTGGTGCGCAGGTAAGTCTGCGCCAGCAGCTGGCGCGACATCAACATGCCAGGAGCGTTCTTCAAGGCGCGCGCCAGGAAGGCCTCGGCTTCGGTATAGCGACGCTGTCGGTAGTCGGCAGCGCCGGCCAGTTCGAGCACGCGCGGGTGGTCGGGCATGCCCTTGAGCAAGCGGTCGGTGATTTCGCGCGTGGTCTTGTAGTCCTTGTTGGCGTAGGCAAACTGGGCCTCGAAGAACAGCGTGTCGGGGTGGTTCGGTACCGCTTTCTTGAGCTGGTCGAACTGTGCCTTGGCTTCGTCGACCTTGTTCTGTTCGGTCAGGATCGTGATGACGGAGGTGTGGGCGCCCACGGCCTTGGGATGGGTGGTCAGCACCGTCCTGAAACTCTCCAGGGCGCCGGCCGTGTCCTTCTTGCCGTGCCAAAGGATTTCGCCTTCAGCACGCCGCCGCGTTCGTCGCCCGGGGCCTTGGCAAGGGCCGGCTGCAGCAGAGCCAGCGCGCCGTCGAAATCGCCTTCCGACGCCTGCAACCGCGATTTGAGAACCACCGCAGGCAGGTAGCCGGGCACCAGTTGCAACGCGGTGGCGATGGAGTCGCGGGCGCTGTCCTTGTTGTTGCTGATCAGGTGGGCCGTGGCGATGGATGTCGCCAGGTCCGCAGCCGCTTCGGGCTCTTTGAGGCGCAGCTTGCCAAACTGCGTCAGCAACTTCTTTTCGTCGCCCATCAGCAGCATGGCGCGAGCCAGCGGCGGCACCACTTGTTCTTCAGGCGTCTGCAACTCCTGCGCCTTGTTGAATTCGACCACCGCAGAAACCGGGTCACCACTGTCCAGCAAAGCCTTGCCGAGCAGCAGGCGGGCTTCGGCGTAGTCGGGCTGCTTTTGCAGTGCGCTCTTGAACTGGATGATCGCGCCGGGGAGGTCGTTCTTCTCCAGCAGTTGCTTGCCCGACGCGGTGAGGTCGGCTTCCGACTTGCCACCGCAGGCAGCCAGTGCCGCAGCCGCGATCACGGCAACGAGGGCAAGTCGGTTCATGCGGTGCTTAGCGGTGGCCATGGGTTCAGGTCTTTCGTTGCAGGGGTTCAGCAGACGTGAGAAGTCTATTCAAAAGCGCGCCGCACGCACATCCAGAAAGCACCCGATGAAGCCTCACCGGGCCGCGCGGCAGCGTCACTTGATGGAAAGCTTGCGCATCAGGTCGTACAACGTCGGCCGGCTGATGCCGAGCATCTCGGAGGCCTTGACGATGTTGCCGTTGGTGCGCGCCAGTGCGCCCACGATGGCCTGCCGTTCGGCTGCCTCGCGCACGGTACGAAGATCAAGATCGGAGTGTTCGGCTTTCGCGATGCCGCTCGGGGGCGCAAGGCCTAGATCCTCGCAAGTCAGGCGGTCGCCATCGGCCATGATCGACGCGCGTTTGATCGCATTCAGCAGTTCCCGCACGTTGCCAGGCCAGGTGTGCTGTTCGATGGCCTGAACGGCTTCTTCGGTGAAGTGCAGCGCGCCACGGCGTTGGTCCTGCGCAAAGCGGCGCAAGAAGGCATGCGACAGCAGCACGGCGTCACCGGTGCGCGCACGCAGAGGCGGGATGTTGACGACGATCTCTGCCAGGCGGTAGTACAGGTCTTCACGAAACCGCGTCTCTGCGATCAGCGTCTTCAAGTCCTGGTGCGTGGCGCATACGACGCGCACATCAACGGGAATTTCGCTCCGCCCGCCCAGCCGCTCAATGGTGCGCTGCTGCAAAAAGCGCAGCAGTGTGGCCTGCAACGAATGCGGCAAGTCGCCTATTTCGTCCAGCATCAGCGTGCCGTTGTGGGCGGTTTCGATCTTGCCCGGTGTGGTCTTGGCGGCACCCGTGAAGGCGCCCTTCTCGTAGCCGAAGAGTTCGCTTTCCAGCAGGTTTTCAGGGATCGCTGCGCAATTGATGGCGACGAAGCGGCCAGTGCGCTTGCTGGCGGTGTGCACGCCCTGCGCCAGCACCTCTTTGCCGGTGCCACTTTCACCCAGCAACAGCACCGTGGCGTCGCTGGAAGCGACACGTTCAATGGTGCGGCAGATGCGCAGCATGTCGGCGTCGCGCGTGATCAGGCCGGCCAGCGCGTCGGGCTGGTGCAGCGTCTGCAAGCGGCGGTTTTCGGCCTGCAGTTCGGCCAGGCGGCCGGCGCGTTCCACCGTGAGGATGAGCACGTCGGGCTCGAAAGGCTTGGCCAGGAAGTCGTAAGCCCCCATCGACACCGCACGCAGCGCGTTGGCCTGGTCGTTCTGGCCCGTCAGCACGATGATCTTGGTGTTGGGCTCCACGTCCAGGATCTGTTCCAGCAGCTTGAAGCCTTCAGAGACCGAGTCGGGGTCCGGCGGCAAGCCAAGGTCCATCGTCACCACGGCGGGCTGGTGGCGGCGCACCTGCAGCAGCGCGCTTTCGCGGTCACTGGCGGTGACGGATTCGTAGCGGTCCAGCGTCCACTTGATCTGTTTTTGCAGCGCCAAGTCGTCTTCGACGATGAGCAGCGGTGCGTCTTGTGCGCTCATGTCGAACCCGTTCGCATCAGGTCAGAGCCATGCTGCGCTTCAAAGAGTGGCAGCAGCACGGTGATGGTCGTGCCCGCACCGGGGTGACTGACCACGCTCAAGGTGCCGCCGAGTTCGCGGATGTACTGAAAGCTTTCGTAGGTGCCGATGCCCATGCCGTTGTGTTTGGTGGTGTTGAAGGGCCTGAACAGCCGCGTGCGTATGAATTCTTCTGTCATGCCGGCCCCGGTATCACCGACCTCGACCTTGACTTGCCCGCTGTAGCGGGACGTCTTGATCCACACCTTGCCAGCTGCCGGCGTGGCGTCCAGTGCGTTTTGAAGCAAGTGCCCCAGAACCCGTTCAAGGCGGTCTTCATGGCCGCGTGTGGACAGGCGGTCGCTCTCCTCGACATCCAGTTCCCGCCCCTGTGAACGCGCCAAACCTACGAGCTTGCGCACGATGGGAGACAGCTCCACACCGCGGCTGCCGCCAGGCGGCGCGGCGCCCTCGCGCAACTGCAGCATGAGCCGCCTCATCTTCTCAAGCGAACTCTCGACGGTCAACAGCATGTCTTGCTGGAACTCCCGGTTGTCGTGCAGCCGTTCCGCATTCTTGAGCATCAGCGAGAGCTGGGCGACGATGTTCTTGAGGTCGTGCACGACGAAGGCCGACATGCGGTTGAAGGCTTCGAACTTGCGCGCGTCCAGCAGCGCTTCGGTAGCCTGCATCTGCGCCAGGTAACCTGCAGCCTGGCGGCCCGCCGTCTTGAGCAGGTCAAGCACTTCCCAATTCAGCTTGATGGCCGTGATAGGGCGCGACAGCACCACAAAACCAAGCAGCTCGTTGCCCACCAGCAAGGGCACCACCAACCATCCGTTGCGCGAGCCCAGCAGCCAGGTGGGCAGCGCAAGCACGCCGTAGCGGCGCGGTGAGGAACGAAATTCATCCAGGTCAATGACCCAGCCGTTGGTCTGCAAGAAAGCGCACAGCGACGAATCGGGCGGCTCGATGTCGGTGACATGCGGCGTGTTCCAGAAGGCGCTTTGAGTGAAGGGTTCATCAGCGCCATTGCGGGTCCACAGGCTGCCGGCGGGGCATTCGACCATCTTGGCCAGACCCCGCACGATCAGCTCGCCCATCTCCTGGGGCGAGCGTTTGGCCGACAGCATGGCGGTGAAGCGCAACCACTCTTCGCGGTAGTCATAGCGGTAGCGGTAGAAGTGCTTGCCCACAAAAACGCGCAGCCACGACCGCAGAGCGCCCGAGAACACCAGCATGCTCAGGAAGGCCAGCCCCGCCACCAACAGGCTGAGCTGCAGCGCACGGCCCCAGTCGCCGCCGAAGTAGCGCACGTAGTAGCCGACGGCGGCCATGAGCAGCAGGTAGGCCCCCGCCAGGATCAGTGTTGCCGAGTAGAAGGCCGCGGTGCGCGAGACCTGCAACTTGACGATCCAGTTCGGCCCGCGGCGCGACGCCACCAGCAGGAACGGCACGGCCAACGCGTGAATGGCGCCCCGCACGTTCTGCGCGTCAGCGTCAAAGCGGCCAAACAGCAGGCTTTCCGAGTACAGGTAGATGTCAAAAAGGAAGACACACGCCAGTCCCATGCACACCGGTTTTGCGTTCCAGCGCGCGTCGTCGCTCAGGTTGCGAAAGATCTGTTCCACCATGAGCAGCCCGCACACGGGCAGCGATAGCAACGCGGCGATCAGTGGCCTGTTGAGTTGGGTGTCTGACGTTCGCGTGGCCTGGATGAGCACAAGGAACGCAGCGGCGACGATGCAGGCGGTTGCCACCCGGCGCAGGCCTTGCACGGAAGACAGGCTCTGAGTCCCGCGGGCTGGATCCAGGCGGGCCAGCAGGAAGACGAACCAGAGCGCATAGCGTCCCAGATCCAAACCCAGTGCCAACCACACTGCGGCCACGTCGTTCCAGACCGCGCCCAAGAGGTTGGCCGCCGCCCAGCCTGAAGTGGCAAGGAGTGCAGCCAGGAAAGGCCAAGCCGCCCGTTTGTCCGTGGACACGGTCCGCCCCGTGACCAGCAGATAGACCACCAAGGCGGCATGCGCGAGCAGCGCCAGGCCATAGCCGTAGGTGGAAACTTCGTCGGGCAATGCGCTCATGGGCAGTTGCTGGCTGCGCCCGAATGACCCGCCGGCGCCACGACCACCGGCGTCAGAGATTGCACCCGCGCCCGCAGCAGCTTCGGCGTGAGGCTCAGCGCGCGCCCTTGCCGGTCAGCACCACGCCCACCGTTTCCATCAAGACCACGAGGTCCAGGAACAAGGTGTGGTTCTTGACGTAGTAGAGGTCGTATTGCAGCTTTTCCTGGGAGTCTTCAACGGTTGCGCCATAAGGGTAGCGCACCTGGGCCCATCCCGTCACACCCGGTTTGACGCTGTGCCGCAGGGCATAGAAGGGAATTTCCTGGGTCAGTTGGTCGACAAAGAAAGGGCGCTCAGGGCGCGGCCCCACCAGGCTCATGTCACCGCGCAGGACGTTGAAGAGCTGGGGCAGCTCGTCAATACGAAGGCGGCGGATGATGTGGCCCACGCGCGTGACACGGTCGTCATTGGCGCTGGCCCAGCGCGGCTTGCCGTCTTTCTCGGCGTCGGTGCGCATGCTGCGGAATTTGGCGATGCTGAAGCTGCGGCCGTTCTGGCCCACTCGGTCCTGGCGGTACAGCAGCGGGCCCGCGCTTTCGAGCTTGATGAACAGCGCCGCCACCAGCATGAGAGGCGCAGAAAGCACACACAGGATGCTCGCGCAAAGGATGTCGAAAACGCGCTTGACCCCAGTGCGCAAGGCACCTTGGTTGAAGCCATCACCAAAAATCAACCAGCTGGCGCTGAGGAAGTCGATGCGGATCTGCCCGAGCGTCTTCTCAAAATGCGTGTTCAGGTCATAGACCTTGGTACCCGAGACCTTGCAGTCCAGGAGCTGACGCAAAGGCATGCTGCCGGACCGGCGTTCGGTCAGCGCGACCACGATTTCGTCCACGCCAAGCCTGTGGGCCATCCGCGGCAAGGTGTCTTCCAGCTCGAGAATTTCATGCCCGGGCACAGCAGGTTCGCGCTCATTTGGGCCAGCGAGGTAGCCCACGATGTCTGCGTTGGGGTCGGCGGACCGCAGCGTGTTGCCCACCACGAGGGCAGCGGGGCCGGCACCGAAAATCATGATGCGGGTGCGGCGGGCCGGCGCACCTGAAGCGTGCGAAAGGTAAGCGCGGCGGAGAATGAGCGCCGCCACGCCCGCCATCATTGAGAACTGGATGCTCGAATGGTCAGCAAAGTTCGGCGGCAACAAGCCAAAAATTGCATAAGCCAATGGCAGCGCGACCAGCAACACCAGCAGCGCCCGGGCCAGAGACCGGCCCACCGTGGCAGAAGATGCCGTCTCGTAGAGACCCGATGCGCTATTGATGACGAACAAACACGCCGCGAACGACACCACATGTGTACCAGCCAGTGGGACCGCCTGATTGAAGCTGCCCAGGTTGAAGCTGACAGCCACCAATGCCACCAACAGCACCAGGCCCAGATCAAAGATGATCCCGCGCAATGCCGCACGATGAACGTAGTGGTTGAAGATTCGAATCATGTTGACCGCAAATTAGGAAGCGAAAAGTGCACGAAAGGACTTTACCTTCCAGAGCGTTGCTCCCGGGCCAGTGATGGCGTGGGGCGGAACATGTGCCTCCACGCCCGCCAGCGCTAACGAAACAACTGTAAGAGCTAGCTAAAGCCAGCAGCAAGCCCCGCGTTCGGGGGGCATGGGCATCTCCTCAATGCAGCGTTCGGACCATGGCCCTTGACTTGTCGCTTAGGTTACGCACTCGTGGGCTGCGACGGCGACCGGTGACGCAATCTGCGCCAATCATGCGTCCATTCGTACACGGAATCGAACTGGTGCCAGTCGGCCGGCCCGTCGTGGCAGTCCGAATTGCGTGCCGGGGGGCATCATCCAGGCCCACCTCATATCGCCAGTCCGATTGCCCGAGTCTTTCCGGCCGCTGGGTTGCCGTGTTGTGATGTGGTGTACTTGCGCCTCTTTCGGAACAGACCAAAGATGGACACAACCCGCATGCTGGACCTGGCTCGTCTCGCCTTGGACATTGAGGCGCAGGCCATCCTGGGGCTCAAGGCGCAGTTGGGTGAGTCCTTTGTGGGGGCTGTGCAGACGATTCTGCGCTGCAGCGGGCGTGTTGTCGTCACTGGCATGGGCAAGAGCGGCCATGTTGGACGAAAGGTTGCGGCCACGCTGGCTTCCACGGGCACGCCAGCGCTGTTCATGCACCCGGCTGAAGCCAGCCATGGCGACTTGGGCATGCTGACACCGGGTGATGTGATGCTTGCAATCTCGAATTCAGGCGAAAGCGATGAACTCAATGTCATCATGCCGGTGGTCAAGCGACTGTGTGTGCCTTTGATTGCCATCACGGGAAAGCAAGACTCCACGCTTGCGCGCCAAGCAACCTACACCCTCAGCAGCGCAGTAGAGCAAGAGGCCTGCCCATTGAATTTGGCGCCCACAGCCAGTACCACTGCGCAGTTGGCACTGGGGGATGCATTGGCTGTGGTGCTGCTCGACGCACGTGGGTTCAGGGAAGAAGACTTCGCCCGGTCTCACCCGGGCGGCAGTCTAGGCCGCAGGCTGCTGATCCGGGTGCGCGACCTGATGCGAACAGGGGAACAGTTGCCAGTGGTCAACCTGAGGACATCACTTGTCGCGATGCTAAGCGAGATGACCCGCAAGGGCTTGGGTCTGGTTGCCGTCGAGGACGGTGCGGAGTTGCTGGGGGTCTTTACCGACGGTGACTTGAGGCGCTTGATAGAGCGCGGTGATGACCTGCGAACCTTGCTTGCCGGCGCGGTGATGCATGTTGGGCCTCTCACAGTTTCTGGCGATGCGCTGGCAGCCGAGGCGGCCAGCGTCATGGAAAAGAACGGCATCGCTTGCGTACTGGTGGTGGACA
>Ga0105048_10016304_pt1 | contig 11493 bp, 10 predicted proteins | sample MAT05_FD_78382 | JGI IMG/M metagenome (GOLD analysis project Ga0105048, IMG submission 78382) | Freshwater microbial communities from Lake Fryxell liftoff mats and glacier meltwater in Antarctica - MAT-05 | ecosystem: Environmental > Aquatic > Freshwater > Ice > Liftoff microbial mat | place...
GTTTACAACGCCCCAATGAACCATGCCTCAAATCCTGCGTAGCGACGGCGGTAAGGGAAGTGTCTTCAAAAACAGAAAAATAAAACGGATTGATAATCAATAGATTGCAAAATAAAATACTGGAAGTACGAAATTTATTTGCCAAAAATTTTGTAAAAAAAAAGTGATAATATTTGGCTGAGTTTTGCGAAAAACCCTCGGCTATACCGAAAACCGAACAAAAGAGTAGGTACTTTTATCCCTAAAATCAAATCAAAAATGAGAACTTTAGAATTGAATGAGTATGGAGTGATGGAGATGAACAGTCAAGAAATTCAAAAGACCGAAGGGGGCAACTGGTTAAAAGTTCTTTATGCGGCTGGTGCCGCTGCAGTAACATTCTGTGTTGACCAGTATGACGATCTTAAAAAAGGTTGGAAAGATGCTGCTGCTGAAAAACCATATAACTATCAACCATGTAAATAACTGCTTCGTCCTATGAAAACACAACTTTTTAATAAAAACAGCCTCTCGGCATTCAGTGTTCACCCCCTCTCCCTAAGTGAGGAAATATCAGTTGAGGGAGGTGGAGAACCTGGTTATTATGTTGGGTACTATGCCCAAAAAGCATGTGAGGAGATTCAAAGTACTTGGAATTCTTTCTGTGAACGGCGGGCAAAAAATTATGAAAAATACGGACCTTGGATAGGTTAAAATCAAACTTTATAAGCTATTCACCTTTCATTATACTACAGAAGAAAGGTGAATAGCATTATTAGTGTTTAGTTATGAAAATTTTTGTAAAATACACGGCTGCTCTAAAGTTTTTATTTTTCGAGGCGAAAATGCCAATATTAGTATTTGTTTTCACTATATGTCTGTTTGTTATACTCACATCCACTTTTTTTTCCTGTATAGCTGATTTATTTGGAGATAGCGATTTGTTAAGCGGAGCAGATTTCTCTAAATTTACTAAGGTCGAAGAGTTTTTTATGGTGGTAGCTGTTGCGCCACTATTGGAAACATTGCTTTTTCAATATATCCCCATTAAAGTGGTACGTCTTTTCGTTAAAGATACTCATTATGCCATCGTTGGCTCTGCTATCTCTTTTGCACTTTCGCACTACCATAATTGGTTTTATATTTTGAATACTTTTCTTATTGGTTTGATATTTGGTTATGCTTTTATAGCCTCCGAAAAACGTTTGTATAGTCCTTTTCTTATTGTGTTTTTTATCCATAGTTTGTACAACTTATATGCATTTATAGTTAAGAACTATTTGTGAATTAATTGACATTCAACTATTTAATAATCAACCCTTTAATTAGGTTGATCGGTTGAAATGTGTATTTTTGTATTTTTGCCATTGCTGGTCTTATAACCAACGACTTTTTCCGCTACTGAGATGATGTGTATTGGTGCAAATACCAACAAAGGTGGAAAATAGAAATTACATTTTTTTAGGTATTTTCGTTGTACTTTTTATAAAATCAACCCACCAATACAATGAAAACACAGAAAATTCGACTTCTTATTATTGTTGTTTTTTTCACATTATCATTCTTGACGTTCCATAACTGGAATCTGATGAAGTCTTACTTCGGTATAGCATGTGCGTAAGTTTTAATCGTTTGTTCACATTGACAACGCTAAAAAATTAATTTAAACCATGCCTCAAATCCTCCCTGAAACCTTTCTCGACAACACCACGCACTTATACCTGCCCCAAGTGCAGGCGCGGGCTATGCTGCTGTATGGGTTGGTGCTATTGGCGGTGGTAGGGGCGGCAGTAGCCGCTTTTTTTGTGGAAGTAGATGTGTCTTTTGCATCGGCGGGAATGGTACGGTCGGCGGCAGAGAAAACCGAGATACGCTCACTGGTCAGCGGGCGCGTAGTGCGCATACAAGTACGCGAAAACCAAGCCGTGCGTGTGGGCGATACGCTCCTTACTCTCGCGCCAGATGTGCTGGAAGAAAAACTACGCCTGAGTCGTTTTCAACAAACGGAACACCAAGAGTTGGTCGCTGATTTAGCCTTTCTGACCAGTTCCAACCAAGATATTTCAGAAACCTTGGGCAACAAATCCTTTCGCACGTCGCTCTATGCACAGCAGTACAATCAGTTCCAAGCCCAACTCCAAGAAAACGAAGTAAGGCGCAAAAAAGTAGAAAAAGAACTCAAAGCCGATACCTACCTCCACAGCGAAAAGGTAATCGCCACCCGCGATCTGGATGCCAAACAAGCAGAGTACGATCAGCTACACGAAGAGTTTAGGCTACTGATAGAGCGGCAAGTAAGCCAATGGGAAGCCGACCTCAACGCCCACCGTCGTAGCCTCACCCAACTCCACGCCGAAGAAGCCCAACTGCGCAAAGAGCAAGAACTCTACACGCTTCGCGCCACCGTGGCAGGTACGGTGCAGCAGTGGGCGGGCAAGTACGAAGAGAGTTTTGTACAAGCGGGCGAAGGGCTGGGCATACTTTCGCCCGATTCGAGCCTGTTGGTAGAGTGTTATGTAAAACCTTCCGATATGGGCTTGCTCAAAATCAACCAAAAAGTATTGTTGCAGATGGATGCCCTCAACTACCGCGAGTGGGGCTTGGCGCAGGGTGTGGTGGTGGAGATTGCCAAGGATCTTACGGTATCGTCGGCCAACGGGTCTGTGGACTCCAAACCGAATGGCGCATTTTTCAGGGTTAAATGCCGCTTAGAAACATCCTCGCTCCGCCTCAAAAATGGCTACGAAGCCCGTATTCAAAAAGGCATGACACTCCAAGCAAGGTTTGTGGCGATACGCCGCACCTTGGCGCAGTTGGTGTTTGATAAAATGGACAATTGGCTGAACCCGCAATTGAATGAGTGATTTAGTGAATGGTGATTTATTTGATTGATAGTCTTGCTTCTATAACTGATGAAACCAACAGCGATAAAACAACACGACATGACCGACTGCGGGGCGGCCTGTTTGGCTTCGGTAGCGGCGCACTATAAACTACGAATGCCCATAGCCCGCATACGGCAGTACGCTAAATACCGACAAAAGAGGCACCAACGTACTGGGCATGATAGAAGCCGCCAACAAGCTCGGCTTTCAGGCCAAAGGCGTAAAAGGCACACCCGAAAGCCTCGCAAAAATCCCCAAACCCGCCATAGCCCACGTGAGTCTCCCAGCTACGGACGGGGCGGGGCTTCTTCATTATGTCGTCATCTACGAAGTTACTGAAAAGCACATCACGGTCATGGACCCTGCCGATGGTAAGTTTTCAAAGAAAAGCGTAACTGATTTTCTGAAGATTTGGACAGGTGTATTGGTGCTACTACTACCCAATGAAGAATTTCAGCAAGGAAATGAAAAAGTATCTGTAACAGTACGGTTTTGGCAGTTGGTGCGCCCGCACCGAAGCGTGATGTTGGAGGCGTTGTTTGGGGCTATTATTTACACTGTTTTGGGGTTATCTACTTCTATCTACGTCCAAAAAATCGTGGACAATGTACTGGTGGAAGGCAATCGTAACTTGTTGAATTTGATGAGTGTAGGCATGCTGGTTATCATTGCTTTACAGTTGTTTATCGGTACCACAAAGACGCTTTTTGCCCTCAAAACAGGGCAGCGGATAGATGCGCAGTTGATATTGGGTTATTACAAACACTTACTCAAATTACCTCAAACATTCTTCGATACGATGCGCGTGGGCGAGATTATTTCGCGGGTCAATGATGCCGTCAAGATTCGAGTTTTTATCAATGATGTGGCTTTAAATTTGGTTGTAGATGTCTTTATCGTGCTGTTTTCGTTTGGCCTTATGTTTACTTACGATTGGAAATTGGCCTTGATTATGCTTTCCATCATTCCATTATATTCCATCACGTATTTTATCGCCAATCGCTTTAACCGCAAAAACCAGCGCAAGTTGATGGAAAATAGTGCTGATTTGGAAACGCAACTGGTGGAGTCGCTCAACAATGTGGCCACTATCAAGCGGTTTGGGATTGAAGAGTACGCCAATCTCAAAACCGAAAATAGGTTTGTGGGGCTATTGCGCACTATTTTTTTTACGGCCAAAGGTGGCCTATATATCGGCAATGCTTCTTCGTTGATTACGAGTGTGTTTACGATTATTTTACTTTGGGTAGGGTCAGGCTTTGTATTGGACAGTCAGCTTACGCCTGGCGAATTGCTATCTTTTTATGCCTTGATAGGCTATTTTACAGGCCCAGCCGCAGGGCTTATTGGCATGAACAAAACTCTGCAAGACGCACTCATCGCCGCCGACCGTCTGTTTGAAATCATGGATTTGGAACGCGAAGCCACCGAAAATAAGGTATTGCTAACGCCAGAAATAGTTCGGGACGCCGAACCTGGCGACATCAGGTTCAAAGAAGTATCGTTTCGCTACGGCGCGCGGGTAACGGTGTTTGATAAACTAAATCTTACCATTCCGAAAGGTAAAATTACGGCAGTAGTGGGCGAAAGTGGTTCGGGGAAATCCACCTTGTTGTCGTTGCCACAAAATCTATACCCGTTGCGCGACATCAAGCATTTGGATAATGTAAGTTTACGCCAAGTGGTGAGCGTTGTGCCACAGCAGATAGACTTATTTGCAGGCTCGGTTATTGAAAATATTGCCGTAGGTGAATTTGAGCCTGATATGCGCAAAATCATGTTTTACTGCAATCTTCTTGGTATCATTGATTTCATTGAAAAACTCCCCAACGGTTTTCAAACTGTATTGGGTGAACGTGGGGCTAATCTTTCGGGTGGACAACGGCAGCGATTGGCCATTGCGCGGGCGTTATACCGCAATCCACAGATTTTGATTTTAGACGAAGCTACTTCGTCGTTAGATGCTGTTTCGGAGCAGTTTGTGCAATATACTATTCATCTTCTGCGCCAACAAGGAATCACCATTATTTTGATTGCCCACCGCATGAGTACCGTCACAAACGCCGACAAAATCATCGTTTTGCATGAAGGGAAACACATCGAAGAAGGCACACACGCACAACTATTAGCAAATTCTGAGAGTCATTATAAAATGCTTTGGGAACAACAACATGGGATTACCGACGCACTTCAAGTTGCCATCAAAAACTAATCGCTCTGGATTTATACTAAAATGCTATTTTAAAAAGTCACGGTAAGTGGCTTTTCTTATTGCACTTTTTTGCAAATTGCCACATTAGTTTGCAGCTAACTTTCATTGCTATCCTATTTTCTTAATTCTGTTCCTGCATTCTTACCGTCTCACCACCTAATTACGCTAACTAATGGGATTTTCTTCACTTTTATTTTTTATCATCACGCTGCTTCTCGGCGGGGCAGTTGGGTATGGCTTCTTTTATATATTCAATCGCAGAAATAGCCAGATAAGCCGCACATCTAAATCTGCTACGATTTTGCTCGAACGTATCGAAAAAGTGTTTAAGGTAGTGATGGCCGAAGGCTATTTTACCGAAATATACGACTACAAAGACGATAAGCGGTTTTTGTATGTGTTTAATAACTCAAAAAAAGCACTCGTCATTGCCAAGGCAAAAGTATTGGTAGGGTTTGATTTTAGCAAAATGCGCTTTCATATTGACGAAAAAACCCATAAGATGGTCGTTGAGTTCTTCCCAGAACCCGAAGTACTTTCTATTGATACCGATTATAAGTTTTATGATATTGAAAACGGAATTTGGAATCGCTTCAATCACGAAGATTACACCAATCTGTTGGTAGATGCCAAGCAAGCCATGAATGAAAAAGCTCTTTCGGGCGACTTGCCGCGCATTGCTAATAACCAAGTTCAGTTTATGATGTACCAATTGGCCGCTTCGATGGACTGGAACATAGACATGAAGCTCGCAGAAGCCAACAAAAAGCAGTTGGAACAGTACAACACATACAAAGAATTGAAGGCCGAACCCAAGTTGTTGAGAGAAGACAATGACGACGAGTAACAGCTGCCGATTTTCAGTGCAAAATATTGAATACAAGTTCTTTCAAAATAGCACGCTCATCCATAGAACCCGACTCAATACCTTTTGATACATTGTCGGCGTGACGGAGGGATTTGATGGCTTTGACCACTTGTATCAATGCGTATTGCCGAGCAGCCGATATGTAATCCTTCACAAAAAATGGATTGACACCCAATACGGAAGCTAAGTTCCCATCCGACTTGTCTTTCGTCCCATGGATAACTAGTACTTTGCTGAAAAAATTATACAGAATAATTAAAACCTGCGGCAAAGGGTTGTCTTTGGGGTTGGCAGCTAAGTAATTTACAATTTTGTTGGCCTTCAACACATCGCGTTGAGTGAGCGCTCTTTGCAGTTCAAATACATTGTATTCTTTACTGATACCCACGTATTTTTCCACTATACCTGCCGTAATCTCCTCGCTAGCAGTAAGGTTGAGTAGTATTTTATCCATCTCGCTGGTGAGACGTTTGAGGTCATTCCCGATATTTTCGACCAACATTTGAATGGCCTTGATACTGATTTTAACACCTCTTCCACGTGCATACTCCCCCACCCAATCGGGAAGTTTATTGTCATACATTTTTTTACACTGCACCAAAACTCCATTTTTTTCAAAGGTTTTGGGGAGTGATTTACGCATATCAAAATTCTCCTGAAAAGACAACACCAACACGGTTGACGACAGTGGGCGAGTGGCGTAATCTTCTAACAATCCCGTTTTTTCTTTGCCATCTAGTCCGTTGGATTGCTGTGCTTCTTTGACCATTACCAACTGCCGCTCGGCCATAAAGGGAAACCGACGGGCATAATTGAGTATTGTACCCACATCGGCATCTTTGCCGTACAGCACAAACTGATTAAACCCTTTTTCAGCTGCTGGAACAACGGCTTTCTCGAGGGCATCGGTCAGCGAATCAATAAAGTAAGGTTCATCGCCATGAATAAAATACAGCGGTTGAATTTTCTTTTGACGAATTTCTTTAAGTGCCTGTTCGGGAGTTAAATTCATACTAAATGGGTTTTGTGGATTTTGGGTTGATTTTGTCGATTTAAATCCACTTTAAAATCTAATTAAGCCTACTTAAAATCTAATTAAAATCCACTTTAAATCCCGTTAAAAACTATTTCACAAACAACATCTCGCGGTATTTTACCAATGGCCAGTCTTCATCGTCAATCAATAGTTCTAGTTTATCCACTTCGTAGCGAATCTTCTCAAAGTATCCTTTCACCTCACTACCATATAAGATGGCTCGCTTGACTACATCGTCGGTATTGTTTGCTCTTTTTCGGGCTTCCGTCATGGCCTCTACAGCTTGTTTGATGCTGGCAACGCGCCGCGATACCTCTCGAATCAATTCTTTGAGCGGCTGGGCTTCCTCTAGGAGTTCCAATTCCATTAAAGATTTAGCTGTTTGAGCCAACTGGAATTGATATTTTACCGTCGTCGAAACCACATGGTTAAGGGCTAAGTCGCCAATCACACGCGATTCTATCTGTACTTTTTTGATGTAATTTTCCAATTCTATTTCGTAACGTGCATGGACTTCGCGCTCAGTCAAAACCCCCATTTTTTCCAAAACAGCGATGGCCGAAGGCTCAATATACTTGCTCAGGGCAATGGGTGCTGAGGCAATATTGGTAAGGCCACGTTTGGCGGCTTCTTGAACCCATTCTTCGGAGTAGCCATTTCCTTGAAAAAGGATTTTTTTACTTTGACGGTAGTAATCTTTTAGAATATCCGCGATTGCCAATTCTTTTTTCTCTCCTGCTTCAAGTTTTGCTTCCAGCTCTTTCTTAAACTCCTGTAATTGATTGGCTACAATGGTATTGAGGATAATCATGGGCGAAGCGCTATTGGCACTGCCACCCACAGCACGATACTCAAACTTGTTACCTGTGAAGGCAAAAGGTGAAGTACGATTGCGGTCAGTATTGTCGCGCATAAGAGGAGGTGTGCGAGTAATACCCAATTTATAAAACACATTATCACCTTTTTCAAGCTGGATTTCCCCTCGATTTTCAAGGGTTTCTAGTAATCGAATCAATTCATCGCCCAAGAAAACAGATACAATGGAAGGAGGGGCTTCATTAGCCCCCAAACGATATTCATTGCCCGCTGAGGCTATTGAAGCCCGCAACAAATCGGCGTGGTCGTGCACGGCTTTCACGGTATTCATCAAAAACGTAAGAAAACGGAGGGTTTCTTTGGGTTTACTACTGGGGGCGAGCAGATTTACGCCTGTATCGGTCATCATTGACCAGTTGTTATGCTTGCCGCTGCCGTTTATACCAGCGAAAGGTTTTTCGTGAAAAAGCACTTTAAAATGATGTTTTTCGCCTACTTTGTTCATCAAATCCATCAACAAAGCGTTGTGATCAATGGCCAAATTGAGTTCTTCAAAAGTAGGGGCGCACTCAAATTGCCCTGGAGCTACTTCATTGTGACGGGTACGAACGGGAATCCCTAATTTCCAGGCTTCGTATTCAAAATCCACCATAAAGGCATTGACCCGCGACGGAATAGAGCCAAAATAATGATCTTCCAATTGCTGTCCTTTAGCAGGAGAGTGGCCAAATACCGTCCGCCCAGCCATTACTAGGTCAGGGCGGGCATAGAACAGTGCTTTGTCCACCAAAAAATATTCTTGCTCAGGGCCTAGAGTTGCTGTTACTTTTTCTACGTTTCTATCAAAATAATACATGACCGCCGTAGCAGCTTTATCGAGAGCGTGTAATGCCCGAAGAATTGGTGTCTTGTAATCTAACGCTTCGCCCGTATAAGAAATAAAGACAGATGGAATGCAGAGTGTTTTGCCTCCTGCACCGTTGTCCATCAAAAAGGCAGGAGAACTAGGATCCCAGCCCGTGTAGCCACGCGCCTCAAAAGTAGCTCGCAAGCCGCCACTTGGAAAGGAAGAAGCGTCGGGTTCTTGCTGTACCAAGGCACTTCCCTTGAATTTTTCAATGGCTTTGCCCTGAGGTGTCACATCAAAAAAAGCATCATGTTTCTCGGCAGTACCGCCTGTGAGGGGTTGAAACCAGTGCGTATAGTGCGTTGCACCTTTAGAAATAGCCCAAGACTTCATGGCGGCAGCCACCTCGTCAGCTATTTCGCGGTCTATGCGCGAGCCCGATTTGATAGCATGAGATACTTTATGATAGGCTTCGGGCGTGAGAATCGCCTTCATAATATCTTCATTGAAGGTATAAGAGCCGTAGTAATCTGCTACCTTTTCGCTTGGGAGTGCAACACTGATGGGTGTTCGGTTGTGGGCTGTTTCGATAGCCTTAAATCGCAAATGTGCCATGTTGGTGTAAGATTTTGGGAGTAAAGAATCTGTTTTTGGAATAGACACCAAACATATATTTTTTTTGCCTGACACACAAAGTTATTTGTGAACTTATCCCAATAAAATAGAAATCCCCTTGATTATCATTAATTTTGCAGCATGAAAAAAGTAGCTTTTTATACATTGGGTTGCAAACTCAATTATTCTGAGACCTCCAGTATCTCGCGACTATTTGAGCAGCGTGGTTATCAGAAAGTAGCTTTCAATGACCAACCCGACATATTTATTGTCAATACGTGCTCTGTGACAGAAAATGCTGACAAAAAATGTCGTAAAATTGTTCGGGAAGCACAAGCCATCAACCCCGACGGCTACGTGGCTATCATTGGTTGCTATGCCCAACTCAAGCCCCAAGAAATTGCCGAAATCCCCGGCGTAGATGCCGTTTTGGGAGCGGCGGAGAAGTTTAGACTGATTGATTTATTGGACGGTTTTGTGAAAGAACCCACTCAAAAAGTGGGTAAAGTATATAACTCACCTATTGAGGATGCCATAGATTATCATGTATCGTATTCGCTCAATGACCGTACACGTACTTTTTTGAAAGTACAAGACGGCTGCGATTATCCCTGTGCTTATTGCACTATTCCCTTGGCTAGGGGTAAAAGCCGCTCTGACACGATTCAAAATGTAGTAAAAGCAGCACAAGAAATTGCACTGAAAGGCGTAAAAGAAATTGTATTGACAGGTGTGAATATTGGTGATTTTGGCCTGCAGAATGGGCAACGTACTGAAACTTTCTATGATTTAGTACGTGCCTTAGACGAGGTGGAAAGCATAGAACGCTTTCGGATTTCTTCGATTGAGCCCAACTTATTAAGTGATGAAGTTATTGCCTTCGTAGCTCAATCGAAGCGGTTTGTTCCTCATTTTCATATTCCTTTACAATCTGGCTCTAACAAAATGTTGGGCCTCATGCGCCGCCGTTACCGCCGCGAATTGTATGTAGAACGTGTTGCTAAAATTAAGGTACTTATGCCTGATTGTTGTGTAGGGGTAGATGTCATTGTGGGCCATCCTGGAGAAACGAAAGAGGATTTTTTGGAAACGTACAACTTCCTGAATGAATTAGAGATTTCCTACTTGCACGTTTTTACTTATTCTGAACGTGCCAATACCCTTGCTCTCGACATAAAGCCCGTTGTACTAGCATCGCAACGAGCAGAAAGGTCAAAAATGCTTCATATTTTGTCTGACAAAAAACGTCGGGCTTTTTATGAAAGTCAGTTGGGAACAACGCGCACCGTTTTATTTGAAGATGATGTTCAAAACGGCGTGATGCAGGGTTTTACCGAAAATTATGTGCGAGTAACTGCCAAATACGACCCGCTTTTAATCAATGAGTCGAAGCAGGTGCAGCTTACCCAATTTAATGCTGATGGGCAACTGGAAGTACAGGAAAGTCTTGAGTCATTAGTCTTGGCGGGGTAGCTAGTGCGGTCATTAGCCTTGGATCTTGGCGAAGCCACCCCGTTGGAACTCGGAACTAATAAGCACTTATTGAAAGCAATACCAAAGTACATGCTTCAAGGACCTCAATGCCATTTTTTTCTAACAATTGCTCAAATTCAGCATTTTCTGTACCTGGATTGAAAATAATACGTTTGGGTTTTAAGTTTATAATATATTCGTACCATTCTGGCTGATGACGCGGGCCAATGTAAAGTGTCACCGTGTTTATATCGGTAAGTATAGGCTTATCCGTTTGGATTTTGTGGCCTGCTACTTGGCCCTCTTTCAGTCCGAAGAGATGGACAGGGTGGCCATGCTTCACCAATCGATTGGCCGCCAAAAAAGCGTAACGTTCTGGATTTGTTGAGGCACCAATGATGAGGGTCTTTTTCATAAAAAAATGAGGTTTCTTTTTTCTAAACAAAATTCGTTACAACTTGTTCTTATTCTATTCAACGAACCAAAGTCATTGGTAAAACATGGCGTGTAAGCTGCCAAAAACTTATTAAACTTTCAACAAACAAAAAGTCATGAACGACAAAAAAAATCAAAGCTATTGGAACGAAAGGTGGGCGGTTATTGTGTTTGAAGGGGTTGAAAATCCTCCCCACTATGAAGTTTCCAACTACGGACGGCTTCGCAGTTTCCAAAACGAAGAAAAAGGCGGTACCATTATAAAAGGCTCTGTGATTCAAGGCTACCGTTCGCTTAACATTCGGCTATCTGGTGGAAAAACAATCA
>Ga0105048_10016305_pt1 | contig 11493 bp, 7 predicted proteins | sample MAT05_FD_78382 | JGI IMG/M metagenome (GOLD analysis project Ga0105048, IMG submission 78382) | Freshwater microbial communities from Lake Fryxell liftoff mats and glacier meltwater in Antarctica - MAT-05 | ecosystem: Environmental > Aquatic > Freshwater > Ice > Liftoff microbial mat | place...
GTGCCGTATTCTCAGCCAATTAAAATGGTCTCCCGCTTCATTTTTTTGTTTAAACAGAAAGTCGTGGCAGAATGCGCCCACCAAGCACAGTCCTTTCTGGCAAAAAGGACCTAACTTTGACAATTATCCGCGACGGCTCTGCCCCCTTAGTGATGATTCATGCGAAGCGCGCCCTGCGATTTTTGAGACACTCGCGACTTGTGCCGGGAGCTGGCTGGACATGCTGTCAATCGTTGTCCAACGTATCCCGATGAAATCGATCGCCGTCGCCCGCAACGTGTGTTACCAGTACGGATCCCGTACCGCGCTGGATGACGTGTCGTTTTCTGTGGCAACCGGGATGCTCTTCGGGCTGCTTGGGCCAAACGGGTCCGGTAAGACGACACTTTTTCGTCTACTGGCGACCTTGATCTCCATGCAGTCGGGCGAACTGTCGGTCTGCGGATTTGACGTGACGACGCAACAGTCTTCGGTTCGCAGACAACTGGGCGTCACGTTTCAGTCGCCGGCCGTGGACGTGCGGCTCACGGTTGCGGAAAACCTTAAGTGTCACGGCAGTCTTTATGGCTTGTCCGGCGCGACGCTGAACAACCGCGTGTCAGAAATGCTGCGTCAATTTGGAATCGCCGATCGTCAGCAGGCTATCGTGGGCACGCTCTCCGGAGGACTCAAGCGTCGCGTGGAACTTGCCAAAGGGATGATGCACAATCCAAAGGTGCTGCTGCTGGATGAACCGACCAGCGGACTGGACCCACGTGCCCGGCAGGAATTCTGGGAACTTGTGACTGCCCAACAGAAGACGCAGGGAACCACAATCATCGTCGCCACACATCTGATGCCGGAAGCCGAACTCTGCGATCGTGTGTTGCTGCTGGATCGCGGTCGAACTGTAGCTGAAGGCACTCCACTGGAACTGCAAAGTCGTCTGGATGGGGAGCGTCTGACTGTGCGGCTGCGTGATGCCGCGAGCCATCTGGACTCGATGCGGACGATAATTGGTGGCCATGCGGAGCTGCAGGGTGATCGCATCACACTTCGGGCAAGCAATCCTGCCGACCAGATTCGCGAGATTATGCAGGCGTTTGGCGATCAGATTCTCAGCCTGGAACTCACTCGTCCATCGCTGGAAGACGTGTTTCTGGAGCTCACTGGTCGATCACTTTCACAGACCGGAGACTCCAATGCCCGTTGAACTGGCTCAATTCAATGCCGTCGCAGCGCTGACGAAGCGTGAATTGATTCGCTTTCTGCGACAAAGGACCCGTGTGATCGGTGCGGTCGGACAACCGATCATTTTCTGGATTCTGTTCGGTGCGGGGCTGCGGAGTTCGTTCACGGCACCATCCTGGGCCGATGGTCTGTCGCACACCGTCAGTTATCAGGAATACTTCCTGCCCGGAGTTGCGGCACTGATCGTCCTCTTCACGGCCATCTTTTCCACAATCTCAATTATCGAAGACCGCCGGGAAGGATTTCTGCAGGGAGTCCTGGTGGCTCCGGTTTCGCGGTTGTCGATTGTGCTGAGCAAGCTGGTCGCCGGCACGTTGCTCTCAATTCTGCAGGCTGGTTTGTTCCTGCTGATCGGACCGCTGATTTCTGCGATCGGACTGGGTTCACCGATTGAGGTAACCTGGTCAGTGACACGCATGCTGATGGCGACCGGCTTTCTGGTGCTGATTGCTGCCGAACTGACGGCATTGGGATTTATCATCGCATGGCCCATGAATTCAACTCAGGGATTTCACGCCGTCATGAGTATTTTCCTGATGCCGATGTGGCTGGTGTCCGGCGCGTTTTTTCCTGGCGGCGATTCGGGCTGGTTGTATTGGCTCATACGGGCCAATCCACTGACCTATGGCGTGGCCGGACTACGGCGATTGTTATATGACACGACTCTGCCGGTAACGGCGGAATTGCCATCAATGCCGGCGTGTGTTTCCGTCACGGTCATCGCAACCGTGACGTTGACGTTGCTGTCGGCATGGCAGGTGTCCCGCCGAAGCGTTCATAATGTGGCGTAGTGCCAGACGGCGTTTCCTGGGCAGGCCCGCGCGGCTGATTTGTGGTTTGAGTCGCAACTTCAGCGTGGTACTGTTATACTTCGCGCGGCCAGAAATGAGTCCGGCGAGCGGAGCGGCGTGAGCCCTCCGGTATCTCGTTTTTGTACCGGCAAGCTGACGCAAGCCGCTCGCCAATTCCTTCACTCATGACCGCCAATTTGTGCATGGGTGCCAATCCTGCAAGTGTATTTTGCATGCATGAAAGTCGTCACGATGATTTCACTTCCCGCTCATGTCGCGCGGCGGACATTCTTACGAAATTCGGGTCTCAGCCTTGGTTCGATGGCCCTGACGTCACTGTTGGCCGGACGGAATCAGGCGGCGCAGGATGCGACGGGGCCGCATTGGAACGGTGTTCTCAATCCGCCACATTTTGAACCGCGAGCCAAACGGATTATCTGGCTCTACATGGCCGGCGGAATGACGCACATCGACACCTTCGACAACAAACCGAAGTTGACCGAACTGAACGGCCAGGAAATGCCGGATTCCGTGACGAAGGGGCAACAGATCGCTCAACTACAGGGGCAGAAGCTCAACTGCTTTGCCCCTCAGCATCCGTTCAGACAATGGGGACAATCGGGGCAGTCCATTGCTGAAATCTGGCCGATGCTTGGCGAAAAATGTGCAGACGATATCTGCATCGTCCGATCGCTCCACACCGATGCAATCAATCACGATCCGGCTCATACGTTTATGAACACTGGCACGATGACTGCCGGACGACCGGCGATGGGCTCGTGGCTGCTGTATGGCCTTGGAGCAGAATCCGAAAGTCTGCCGGGTTTCGTCGTCATGGTATCCACGGGAGGGTTTGGCCAGAAGCAGCCGATCGCGGCGCGACAATGGCATTCCGGCTTTCTGCCGGGCCAGTTTCAAGGTGTGGAATTTCGCGGCACGGGCGATCCGGTGCTCTATGTCGGTAATCCGAAGGGCGTAACACAGCAACAACAGCGCGACGTCGTCGATGCTGTACAGAAGCTGAATGGCATCGCCGACAATCGGTACCACGATCCGGAAATCGCGACGCGCATCAGTCAGTACGAACTGGCGTTTCGAATGCAATCGAGCGTACCGGATCTCATGGATGTGAGCAATGAGCCGGATCACATCTTTGACTTATACGGGACAAAGGGCGGCGACGGTTCGTTCGCCTCCAACTGTCTCCTTGCACGTCGCCTCGCTGAACGTGGCACGCGATTTATTCAACTGTACCATCGCGACTGGGATCATCATGGTTCGGTTAAAGAGCATTCTGCCGGCACTGCCAAAGAAGTGGATCAGGGGGTCGCAGCACTCATCACCGACTTGAAACAGCGAGACATGCTGAAGGACACGATCATCGTGTTCGGTTCTGAATTTGGCCGCACGCCGATGGCTCAGGGAAACGGGCGAGACCATCATCTGGCAGGTTTTACGATGTGGTTTGCCGGCGGCGGTTTCAAGCCCGGCTACAGCTACGGTGCCACTGACGAATTGGGTTATCATGCTGTCGAAAACCGAGTCTCCGTGCATGACGTTCACGCTACGCTTCTGCATCAGATGGGCATCGATCACGCTCGGTTCACCTACAAATTTCAGGGACTGGATTCGAAGCTCACGGGCGTTGAAGAAGCGAATGTGATTCAGGAACTGCTGGTCTGACAATGTGGAACGTGTTATGGCCGGTTTGCACGAATACCGACGTTTTTCGGGATCGAGCGCCCGTTGAGTTGTGAAAGTTCGCGTTGGTGGTTGCAATCCCTTTTTCTGAATCGTCTGAGTTTCGCACAAACCGATGTACCAACCGAGCAATTCTATGTCGTCGCATCATTGCCGACCTGTTTCTTTGAATTCAGGGATCACAACATTCCGACGTTGGCTACCGCTCATATTCCTGCCGGCCTTGCTTCTGATTCCGGTTCACGGTGTCTGCAGCGATGAACCGACGGCTGCGGCTCAACCGGAGATGACGCTGCGAATGAACGCGGGGGGAATCGGGCGACATGTTTCGAGTCGCTGGGGAATGACTAAGGCGACAGTCACGAATGAAGGCTCCGAAACGCAAACGGCGTTGATCGTGGTCACGCCTGCAGCAAGCGGAGGACTTCAGTATGCGAAGAAGGTTTCCGTCCCGGCCAGATCGACTTTCGAAACTTCATGGCCTGTTCGGGTGGGCACGGTCGATACGCCTACCAGTGACTTTGCGTATCTGATTTTCCCGACTGGCGCTGAGGACGGTCTGATCCACAGAAGGAAGACCGATGAGTTCATTCCGACGTATGCAGGGCTGGTCACGCCAAGTTCCGTGCTTGGCCTGACCGGTTTTCTGCCGGACGTCGATGAACCGAACGAACAGTTGGATTCAACACTGAATCTGCTGAGACTCATGACGTACTCACGGCGCCAGGAGGCGAACGTGACGACCATTAACCTGGCAGATCTGAGTTCACATGGAGAGTGCCTGGAACCGCTTGATCAACTGACCGTGACGTCGTCAGCACTGCTCCAATATCCAGATGCGATCGACTCCATTCGCGCGTGGCTGCAGCGCGGCGGACGATTATGGATTCGTCTGGATCGCACCGGGATCGATGCAGCGCGTTCACTGCTGGATGATGCACTTCCACTCTCTGTCGTCGGTGAAACGACTGCGAATTCTGTCGTGCTGACGCTCAATCCGGACGATCGTAAACAGACGTACGCAACCCGGGAAGTTGAACGAACATTCGATGAACCCATCCGGTATGTGCGAGTCGTTCAGGAAGGTGGCGAAGTCTTCTGGAGCATCGACGGCTGGCCGGTTGCGATTCGAGTTTCGGTTGGTCGCGGCACCGTCGTTGTTACCACCGTCGATTCATCCGTGTTCTGTTTACGTCAATTACGGACGCGGGAAGGTGCACCCGAGTTTCAATTGATTCCTGCGGCGGAACCCATGCAAGCGGCATTATTTATGAATCGTCAGGAACCCCTGTTGCGGAAGGATTCAGTGACCGAACAAGCTGCCAGCGTCATCGGCTATCGAATCCCATCGCGTTTTACCGCAATTGGTCTGACACTCTGTTTTCCCGCTGTCTTACTGGTTGTGGGAGTCTGGCTGCAGCGTCGCAATCAGGGTGAACTGCTCATTCTGCTGCTCCCGTTGATTGCGATTCTCGTGGCAATTCCGGCTGTGGGACTCGGTTACTTCGGGCGTGGCGTCGCACCGAAAACCGTCATTGAAACGGCGCTCATTCAATCCGTGCCGGGTTCAAAGCGGCTGGTATCTGACGGCTATGCGTCGGTTTTTGACTTCGGGTCTGAAGCACTCAACATATCGAGCACAGATGGCACGATCATTGAGGTTGATCCTGATCCGACAAACCGCAATTATCGACGACTTGTATGGACCGGCATCGACAGTTGCCACTGGGAAGGTCTCAAACCACCCGACGGCATTCGAACGTTTTCTGAGCGATCACTGGAAACGTTGCAGCATCCGTTGTCGGTCACAGCCACGTTTGATGAAAATGGTGTTGTAGGATCACTGGACTCCGGTGGGTTGTCGGAAACTGGCGACTTGATGATTGCGGGAATGAGTCCGGATCGCATGAGTCTTGTACTTGATTCTGCGGGTCTGTTCCGAGGTACGCCGCAGGATGTGCTGGCGGTGGGAAATTTCTCCGGCCGCACGCTGGTTTCTGATCAGCAGCGGCGACGAGCCGAGATCTATGCTTCCGTGTTCGAGAATACAGGAAGTATTGCGGCATTTCCGCAAGTACCAAGTCTGCTGTTCTGGGCTCAATCGAATCGTCAGATGCTGAATATTGGCGATTCCGACGTGCGTCGGGAACGTTCGCTGCTGGTCATGCATCCATTGCGGATGGAACAGCCAAAGATCGGTACCCGAATTACGATTCCATCGCCATTCATTTCGCTCCGCAGCACACAGGATTCCGAGGGGTCCGGGTTTAGTTCCGTCTTCGATAACGGAAAACGTCAGTGGTCAAAGACAGAGACCAGCAGCCGATCATTCATGCAGTTTCAGATTCCCACAGTGTGTCTTCCCTTCGAAGTGGAAACTGCCGAACTCGAATTGCACATTCGAGCTGGTTCGCGAACCGTCGTCGTGTCCGCGGGCAGTTTTGCAAAGCAGGCGGTCGTGAAACGCCTGGACAGTCCGCTTAGTGCACAGTCAATTCCGGTTCCGGCGGACCTGATCCGCGAGTCACTCCGCGAAGGCAGGTTGTATGTTGCGTTGGACGTCAGTGACCTGGATGATTCGCAGCAGGCTGGCGATGAGAATGCCTCAGAGACACAAAACGACTATTGGGAAATTTCGCGACTGGGGCTGACATTGACCGGCAGCCGAACGGCTGAAGATCCCTGAAACGAGTTGTCCCCCGCTTCACCGGAAACAGCAGAATCCTGCAGACTTCCCTGATCCCTTCACCTTCTTTAGCAGATTTCATACGAATGATGACCGACCAGACTCCTGTCGTTGAAATTCGTGACCTTTCGAAACACTATGGTGAGTTCGTGGCGCTGGATAATCTTTCGCTGACGCTCAATCGCGGCAGTATCCTGGGCTTTATCGGGCCGAACGGGGCTGGTAAGACGACCACCATTCGAATCCTGGTCGGGTTGTCGCGACCAACGTCCGGTGTCGCAAGAATTGCCGGCGCGGATTGCGTGCGGGATCTTGCCAAAGTACGACGACTTGTCGGCTACATGCCTGACAAGTTCGGATCGTATGACAACATGCGAGTCCGGGAGTACCTTGATTTCTTCGGTGCGGCATTCGGAATTCCGCGCGAGCCGCGTCGCAACCGCATTGCCGAGGTATTGGAGTTGACCAATGCAACATGGATGCAGGATCGCTACGTTGAAAGCCTGAGTCACGGCATGCAGCAGCGTGTGGGGATCGCACGCACGTTGTTGCACAAACCGGAAGTTCTGATTCTGGATGAACCGGCGAACGGTCTGGACCCCGAAGCGCGGATTGAAATGCGAAACATTCTGCTGCGTCTGGCATCGGAAGGGAAAACTCTGATCGTGACCAGTCACATTCTTCCGGAGTTGTCCCGAATCTGTGACAAAATTGCGATCGTCGCTGGTGGCAAGTTGCGGGCGTTTGGCACACTGCAGGAAGTGACGCGGGAACTTTCTCAGCTGCGAACGATGGAGATTCAGTTTCTGTCAGCGGCGGGACTGACACAAATTGGCGACAAATTGAAAAAAATTCTGGAGCCGACGGTCGAAGTTACAGTGTCAGAAACTGAGTTCATCATTCGATGTCGCACATCGGCGTCTGACGAAACCATGGCTGACGTGTTGCGACAACTGATTGTGGCGGGCGATAAAGTCGCGCAGTTCCGTGAAGTCGCCGGCGATCTGGAAGAAGCGTTTGTCTCAGCCGCACGCGTGGCTGAAGCTGAACGCACGGGCCAGGCCACTGCATCTGCGGCAGCGTCAACACTTCCGGCTCGGGAGGTGGTACGATGAACGGATGTCTTGTGATCATCGAACGCGAACTCCTGGGACTGTTGCGCAATCGCAGAACGCTGCTTATTCTGGTCACCACGTCAATTGCGTTTTCGGCAGTTGTCATTCTGAAGTGGCCATCCAGTGGTGTCTCCGACCTCAATGGACAGCAGGCACGCGAGACATGGCAGTGGCTCACGTATGCCATGCTGGGGGCTGCAATCCTGATTGTGCCCGTGTTTCCGTCCACTTCGCTTGTCAATGAGGTACGAGGGCGAACGCTGGAACTCCTTCTGAATTCTCCGCTTTCGCGTACATCAATCTACTTAGGTAAAGCCGGTGCGATGCTGGGCTTTGTGATGTTGCTCCTGTTTGCAACCCTGCCGGCAATGGCCTGCTGTTTCCTGATGGGTGGGCTGACGCTGACAGATGTGCTTCGACTCTATGGATTCCTGCTGCTCGTCTGCACTCAACTGATCGTGATCGGAATTCTGGTTGGCACTTTCTGTCGCAGCACCGAAGCCGCTCTGCGGTGGAGTTACGGCGTCACGTTTGCAATCACCATCGTGCCGACGTTTCCCGATTTTTTTATGAAGGGCAGCGACAGCCCGATCGCCCGTGGCGCTGGATTGTTGAAACTGATTTCCCCGGTCCCTTCGCTGATGCAAATGCTGAATCAGGGATCGATTGGAGGTTCCGGGCTGACAGAAAATCGTCCGGTCATGTTCTGGTATCTCGTGATCACAGGACTATCGATTGTGATTGGCAGCCTTGTCTGCATTATGCGCCTGAGCCACGCGCTGATCGATCGATCCCGTTCGCAGGGAAGTATCACCGACGAACAGTCGTTGGGGATCAGGGCCGCGCGACGAGTCCTCTACCTGGTCGATCCGCAGCGTCGTTCAAAAGGGATTCCGTTGCTCCTGAATCCCGTGATGGTCAAGGAGTTTCGCTGCCGTCAGTTTGGTCGGCTGCACTGGTTGCTGCGACTTATCGCCGGCTGTGCCGTGTTGTCATTGATGCTGACACTGGCGTCCGCCGGTGGTGCTGAATCACGGGGTGTCCACTTTACAGGTGCTATCATTATTGTGCTGCAGGTGGCGTTGATCGTGTTGCTCACGCCTGGACTTGCGGCAAGTATGATCGCCGGGGAAATGGAAAGCGGCAGTTGGAATCTGCTGCGCGTGACTCCGATGAGCGCTGGCAGAATCCTCAGCGGTAAACTCACCAGCGTCGTGCTGACACTCGCTCTGCTCTTGTGTGCAACACTGCCGGGTTATGCCGTGATTATGCTCATTCAGCCCAATCTGCAGGCACAGGTCAAGCAGGTGATTGTGAGCCTGATTCTTGCCGCACTGCTGTCGATGTTGATCAGCGCGACGGTGAGCAGCTTTTTTCGTTCGACGGCGGTGGCGACGACCGTGGCTTACGGCATTCTGATTTCGCTTTTTGCCGGAACGTTGCTCGTCTGGGTCAATCTCGACGCCCCGTTTGGCCATTCACTGGTGGAAAGCACGCTGCGATTGAATCCCCTGGCGGCCGCGTTGAGCGCAATCGAGGCGGAGGGGTTTCAGACGTTCAATCTGATTCCGTCCGCGTGGTGGATTAGTTCGATTCTCTGCGGGGTTCTGCTGGTTGTGTTGTACTTCCGGGTGCATCGACTGAGTCAGCCTGACTGATGCATTTCCTGGATCGAATGGGATTTGTGAGTTTCGTTATGACCTTTCAACTAAACCGAATTTTGCATTCCTGTCGTGCGTTTCAGGCCTTTGCACTGCTGATTTTTATGTTGCCGGCAAGCATCTCGGCTCAGGAGAAGCTCGATCCGGGTGGTGAAGACAGGCAACTCGGCAAGGATGTGCGGCAGAGCGAACTTCCCAATCCGGAATTCAGACCGCATGGCCCTTTTGCCGGTCCCATCGATATTCCTCATATTGCACGTTTCTCCAAACTGCCAATGCGCATGTTTCTTGAGCCGCATCTGATTGGTCCTCGGACATACAGAGAACTGGATTCGCGATTCGTGCCATTGTTCGACAGGACGCTCCGCGAAATCAACGATGATGAATTGCAGGAAACAGCCGCTCTCTGTTTAGCGCGAGTCGCCCATGAAAAACTACAGGACATCAGCGGTTCCACCGACATCCTGCTGCAACATCTGGAATCGCATTCAAATCTGCGAGTACGTTTTGCGTGTGCCCGAGCTCTGGTGAATGCCGATGTCAGGCAATCCGCTGCGACAGTCCTGAAGCTGAATGAACATGCTGATGACTCGCAGCGACTCTGGATCGATCCTGCTCTTGCTCGCTGGAACGTCACGGCGGCAGGCGACATCTGGAAACAGCGACTTGCAGCTGATGCCGAAACGACGTTGGCTGTGTCGCTGGCCTGTGACGGACTCGCGGCACTGGGTGACTCACAGGCTTCAGATCTGCTGCATTCTGTCCTGCACAGTGAATTGCTGGCTTTCGAAAAACGCAGGGCGGCGGCGAGGGCACTTTCAGTTCTGGCTCCGGAGTCGGCATTTGCAGCTGCAGAATCCTTCATTGAGGGCCGTGTGCCGGAACGGCTGCTGGCAATCCAGCTATTGTCCGGTACGAAGCCGGAAGCACATGCCAGAATGATCCCCCTGTGTGCGGATGCATCGGATGGTGTCGCATCCGCAGCATGGACGGCATTGTTCCATGTGAATCCGGAGGCTCTTATTCCGGCACTACCAACGGGACGAAGTCATCGCGATGCGGTCGTCCGTATGACCGCCGCCCACATCATGCGACGATTTCCGGATGTTGAACGTTCCGACTGGCTGCATCAGCAACTGAGCGATAAGCATCTCGAAGTCCGAAACGTCGCGCGTGAGATGTCGATTCGGGTAGCCGAAGAACGGCCTCAACTGCGAGATGGCATCATTGCGATGGCCAGCGACACTCTGGCGGCGAACCCCGAAGACTGGCAGGGGATTGAACAATGCCTGCTGCTGCTGGGACAACTTCGCGCAGCACAGTTTTCGGATCGCTGCGTTCAATTGCTTGAACATCCGCGCAATGAAGTACTGGTGACAGCGGCATGGCTGATGCATCTGTATCCAGATCTGGCCGTGCGGGATGCCGTGCGGAAACAACTGGTGCGAAACGAAGAAATGATGAAGAATCCCGCTCTGATCTCCGGCGGAGCCGACATCGGGGAGCAGTCTTCGTATCTCATCCAATATGCCGGGCTGGAGCGGCTGGCGGACCTGAAAGCATTTCTGGAACCCAATTTCAGTAAGTCAGCACCCGGTGGGATCTCCAAGCGGGCGGCGGCAATGTGGACGCTCGGATTGTTCCATGAAAACGATCCTGACCCGGATCTTGCGAACTCATTTCTCGGGCGGGTGGCGGATCGATCCGGCATGATGCCGGAGCATGAAGTCGTGCGGCGCATGTCAGCCATCGCACTGGGGCTAATGCGTGCGAAGTCTGCCGTGCCCGGACTTCTGGAAGCCTATTCGCTTGACCCGGGCACGTCCCTTATACCGGACAGCGCGCGATGGTCACTCGGAATGATTGGCGAACCACTGCCTGATGCATTGAAGGATTACTCGCAGGCTGTCGGAGGTTGGCGGCTGATTCCGTTGGACGATTGATGATTCAAATCTGCCATTTGATCGCCACGGTCGGCCAGGTTGTCAATTTATGCCAGGGCATGTGAAGCGGTGCGAAACACACCATGTGCGATTTTGCAGGAAAGTGGTGCGTTGCGCTCCGCTGCACGCACCCTACAGGAATCGCCGCTCGACCCGGAGAGTCAAGCTAAGCACCCATTCACAAGTTTCATCATTTAACCGCATGGGCAACACCCCGCGCATTCGCGAGGTAAACGTTGGTGCTTAAGCGGGCGCAGATCATTGATTCAAACGGTCCCCTTATCAACGGTTGACAGGACGATTGAGGACAGGACGATGAATCGCAAATTGTGTTTCTAATCGTCCTGACCATAATCGTCCTGTCAA
>Ga0105048_10016307_pt1 | contig 11492 bp, 7 predicted proteins | sample MAT05_FD_78382 | JGI IMG/M metagenome (GOLD analysis project Ga0105048, IMG submission 78382) | Freshwater microbial communities from Lake Fryxell liftoff mats and glacier meltwater in Antarctica - MAT-05 | ecosystem: Environmental > Aquatic > Freshwater > Ice > Liftoff microbial mat | place...
GCTTCGGGGCTTGATGTTTGTTGTTGCTAAAGCAGTGTGAGACCCAATTTGTCCCTGCAAAACATAGCCATAGCAACAACAAACATCAGGCCCCGAAGCCCTTTAAACTTCAAACTTTAAACTACAAACTTTAAACTAAAAATTGTGGTGAGGAGACCAGCCCTACCCCCCAGATGGACTGGTCCCTCGCCCACGGGCTTAAGGTCGCATTCGACCTTACTTTTCAGAGGGCCCGCCAGGGAAACCTCCTGCGCCGGGAAGGCGCTTTTTTTAAAAAACGAAACGCGCTTTTCACGTTTGTTTCCTTTACTCTTTTAAACAAGTACTGTGCCAAAAAGTGCTTTGCGCCGTTTTTTAACAATTGCCTACCGTTATCTTGTACGAAATGCACGTAAAGGCAAACGGAGTACACCTTGGAGGTGCAGCTCACCGTAACATGTTGAGGTGCGCTGCATCTCCACCAATCATAGGAATTACTTCGGCTACAGATGTTCCGCGAATCTGCGGCTGCATTCCAAAAACTTAAACCCAGAAAGTATTTTCATAAAGTTGATTTACCATCTAATGCAACACGCAACTGATGTGTTTAAACCGCCCGCTTTGAGCACCTTGTTCTTCTCTGTGCGCCCCTTACCTCCGACAATTTGTCAGTTGAAACCCCAATGGCACACGCTTTGAACATGTATCTTACATCATTTTGTAGCAACTAAAATCCACAACCTCTAAGCATATGATAAAAGGTAACATTGCTGTTCAGACGGAGAACATTTTCCCGATCATCAAAAAGTTCCTGTATTCGGACCACGAAATTTTCCTGCGCGAGCTTGTTTCCAACGCCGTTGACGCCACCACCAAACTCCAGGTGCTTGCCAATCGCGGTGAAGTGAAGGGTGAAATAGGCGATACCACCATTGAAGTCATCATCGACCCGGAAAACAAAACGCTTACCATCCGCGACCGGGGCATCGGCATGACCGAAGACGAGGTGCAAAAATACCTCAACCAGATCGCATTCAGCAGCGCCGCCGAATTCCTCGAACGCTATCAGGACAGCGCCATCATCGGCCATTTTGGCCTGGGCTTTTATTCGGCTTTTATGGTGGCCGACAAAGTGGAGGTGCACACCCAATCGTGGAAGGAAGGCGCCGAAGCCGTGGTTTGGTCCTGCGACGGCACCCCGGAATTTACCCTTGAAAAACGCGAAAAAGCACACCGCGGCACCGACATCATCCTGCACATCAACGATGAAAACCAAGATTTTCTCGAACGCAGCCGCGTAGAGTCACTGCTCGACAAATACTGCCGTTTCCTGCCTATTCCCATCCAGTTTGGTACCCGCACCGAATACGGCGAAGCAAAAGAAGGCGAAGAAGAAGAGTCCAAAACGGAAGTGCCGAACATCATCAACGAAACACACCCGCTGTGGAAAAAAACGCCCAGCGAGCTGTCCGACGAGGATTACCGCGCTTTTTACCGCTCCATGTATCCCATGGCGCCCGAGCCCATGTTTTGGATACACCTCAACATAGACTACCCTTTCAACCTCACCGGTGTGTTGTTTTTCCCAAAACTGGGCAACTCCATGGAGGTTACCCGCAACAAAATCCACCTGTACAGCAACCAAGTGTATGTGACCGACGACGTGCGCGACATCGTTCCTGAGTGGCTGCTCCTGCTTCACGGTGTGATCGACTCGCCAGATATTCCACTCAATGTCTCACGCTCTTACCTTCAGAGCGACGGCAACGTGAAAAAAATCAGCGAATACATCACACGTAAAGTCGCCGACAAACTTCTGGAGCTTTTCCAAAACGACCGGAAAGCCTTCGAACAAAAATGGCGCGATCTGGGCGTTTTTGTCAAATACGGCATGATCTCCGACACGAAATTCCAGGATCGGGCCAAGGGCTATGTTTTGCTTGAAAATACCAGCGGCGAGTTCTTCACCCTGGATGAATACAAGGAAAAAATCAAAGTCAACCAAACCGACAAGCACAACAAATTAGTCGCCATTTACACCAGTGACGTACAGGGCCACGACGCCATCATCAAAGGCGCCAACAAACGCGGTTACGATGTGTTGAAAATGGAAGCCGTGCTCGACAACCACTGGATGCAGCACATGGAATACCACGGCGGTGAACTTGTGTTTGTACGTGTGGACTCCGATACGCTCGACAACCTCGTGCAGAAGGATGAAAAACGCACATCGGTGCTTAGTGAAGGCGAAGAGACGACTCTTAAAGGCGTGTTCGAAAGCTTACTGAAAGACGAAGTGGGCGCCCGCGTTACGCTCAGCCCTTTGTCGCCCGACGAGCCGCCAGTGCAGATCACCCGTCCGGAGTTCATGCGCCGCATGAAAGAGATGCAATCCCTGCAAGGCATGGGCATGGGCGATTTCCCCGACAGCTTCAATGCTGTGGTGAATACCAACCACCCTTTGTTTGCTGGCAAACTGCTCAAACTGGAAGCTGAACCCGAACGTGAAAACATGGGCCGATATCTTGTTGATTTGGCGCTGTTGCAGCAGGGAATGCTTCGCGGAGAAGCGCTGACGAGGTTTGTAGACAAGACGCTGGAAAAATTGTAGTCTTTGGACTAAGAATACATAGAAGACAAAGAGCCATCCCTGTAAAGGGGTGGCTCTTTTTTTTGATAAAAGCTCAAGCTTACGCCTTGTACATCTGTGCCGTTGAAGCGCAGCGGTACATTCCCAAGGCTGTACGCCTCGGCTTGTATGATGCCGCCCGATGCGCTCAGCATGCTGCGCAGGCTGCCTGCCGTTTTTCCAAAAATATACCCGACCTTTGCCCACTCTATCCACCACAAACCACCATCCTTTTCATGGCCACAGCGATTGCACCTGCCATAACCTATACCAATCCGGGTTTCGACACCCCTACCCTGCTCCACCTTTACGAACAGCTCGTAAGGCCCCGCATCATCGAAGAAAAAATGCTGAACCTGCTGCGCCAGGGCCGCATTTCCAAATGGTTTTCGGGCATCGGTCAGGAAGCCATTTCTGTAGGCGCCGCTTGTGCCCTCGAATCCGATGAGGTCATTTTTACCATGCACCGCAACCTGGGCGTGTTCACAGCCCGCAACATGCCGCTCGACCGCCTTTTTTGCCAATGGCAGGGCAAACGCCTCGGCTACACCAAAGCTCGCGACCGCTCCTTCCATTTCGGCGACATGGAACACCACATCGTAGGCATGATTTCCCATCTCGGCCCACAACTTTCACTTGCCGCCGGTGTGGCTCTGGCCCATAAAATGAAAAAAGAAGGACGTGTGTCCCTTGCCTTTACTGGTGAAGGCGCCACCAGCCAGGGCGAATTCCATGAAGCACTCAACGTAGCCGCTGTTTGGAAACTTCCTGTTATCTTCCTCATCGAAAACAACGGATATGGCCTCAGTACCACAGCCAACGAACAATACGCCTGTGAACAACTGGTGGATCGAGCCATAGGATACGGCATGCGCAGCGCCCGCATCGACGGCAACAACATCCTCGAAGTGTACGACACCATCAGCCGGGTAGCTGCCGAAATGCGCCAAAATCCTGAACCCTTTCTGCTCGAATGTGTCACCTTCCGCATGCGGGGACACGAAGAAGCCAGCGGCACCAAATACGTTCCCAAAGAACTTATGGACGAATGGGCCCAAAAGGACCCGCTCGATAACTTCGAACGCTATTTGCTTCAGCAAGGTCTTCTGGAGGATAAAACCATCAAAAAGCTGCGCGAAGACTACAAAAAAACGGTTCAGGATGCCGTGGATGTCATGTTCAACGAACCTGAACCCGTTCCCGATACAGCCGAAGAATTCGCCGATGTGTACGCACCCGCTCCGGCATCAGTGGCCCCCTCTTCGGGTCAGGATCAATGGAAAGACACACGTTTCATCGACGCCATTTCCGATGGCCTGCGCCACGCCATGCAGCGCCACCCCGATCTGGTGCTGATGGGGCAGGACATCGCCGACTACGGCGGCGTATTCAAAATTACTCAAGGGTTTGTGGAAGCCTTTGGTAAAGAACGCGTCCGCAACACACCGCTTTGTGAAAGCGCCATCGTAGGCGCGGCACTTGGCCTCAGCCTGAAAGGTATTAAAAGCATGGTGGAAATGCAGTTCGCCGATTTTGTCACCTGCGGATTCAACCAGATCGTGAACAACCTCGCCAAACTAAACTGGCGCTGGGGACAAACCGCCGACGTCGTCGTGCGTATGCCCACAGGCGGTGGCTCCGGCGCAGGGCCTTTTCACTCCCAATGCAATGAAGCGTGGTTCACCCATGTTCCTGGACTGAAAGTGGTGTACCCTTCCACCCCTTACGACGCCAAAGGTCTTTTGCTGGCTTCTTTCGCCGACCCCAACCCGGTCATGTATTTCGAACACAAAGCCATGTACCGATCCGAAAGCGGACCTGTGCCCGAAGAATACTACACCGTGGAAATCGGCAAAGCACGACAAGTTCGCCTGGGCAGCGAAGTCAGCATCCTCACCTACGGGCTCGGCGTTCGCTGGGCACAACATGCTGCCGATGAACTCGGCCTCGATGCCGATATCGTGGACCTGCGGTCGCTGGTTCCCCTCGATTACGACGCCATCACCGCATCTGTAAAACGCACCAACCGCGTACTCATCCTCCATGAAGACACACTTTTCGGCGGCATCGGCGGTGAAATAGCAGCATGGATCGGCGAACACCTGTTCGAACACCTCGACGCGCCTGTTTTGCGAGCAGCCAGCCTCGACACACCCGTTCCGTTTGCCATTCCTTTGGAACAAAATTTCTTTCCGGTGGAAAGGCTTAAGGGGCAACTGCTGAAGCTTCGTGGGTACTAAAGAGAAATTGATTGACGATTGACGACGTACCACTTCCGAATAATTTCCTCCCCTTTTTTCCCTTGCGGCGTGTAGTCCCGCTCGGGGTATCCTTCGTGGCCTCGCATGTTGGGAAACCATTTCCATAAAAAGCCGCCAGCCCACCAGCTTTCGGCATGAAAGGTTTGGAAAAGGGCCTCGTAAGCATTGGCTTGGGCTTGCTCGTTGATGGCGCGCTGTTCAATGTTTTTTTCCAGTTCCCAGTTGCGCCATCCACAACCGTCGACGCTGAGGTAGCCATATTCGGTGAACAACACGGGTTTATCCTTTTTTTGGCTGAAAGCCTTCAGCTTGTTGCGTATGGGCTCCCAGGCTGTTTTCATGGCTTCTACGTCGGGCGTAGCGCCTTCCACGAGTGGGAAATAACTGCTGAGACCAATGTAGTCGAGCTCGGTCCAAAACGGTGCCTGTTCCCAATCGTCCCAATTGGCCGAATACACCAGTTTCCCCGGAAAAACAGCCCTGACTTGTTTGATAAGTTCTGACCAGTAGGCTGGTCTTTCGGCGATGGCCGTGCGAAATTCCGTACCGATGCAAAACAGCTCGGCGCCTTGTTCGGCGCCAAGTTTGGCCATGTTGAGGATGTAGTTGCTGTAGTCTAGTTCCCACGATGCCCATGCTTCGGGCGTGTCAAAACGAAGCATCCCGGTCCAGCTGCCTGGCACGTATACCTGTGGTTTCAGCATCACGCGCAAGCCGTTTTCATGTGCCAATCGGATGCTTTCGGCCACGCCTTCGGGTCGTTCGCCCCACCATTGCCAGCCACCCTCGTTGTATTGAACATGCGGATTACCCGGGCGTGTAAAAGCGTACGGCACCACGGCTATCCAGCCTGCACCCATGCTCTTTACAGCGGGCATGGGATTGTTGGAGAATGGTTCGGGGGGGGCCACGAAGGTAAGACCCATCATTTTTTCACCAGATGCTGGCAGTACGCTGGCCTGTATGGCCGGTTTGGGGCGGTTACAAAAGGCCGCGAGTAGGATGGGCAGGAAGAGCAATTTGTACATGCAGGGGATTGAGATATTCAAATGTACGGAAAACTTTGCTTGGTTCAAATAGCCAAAAAAACATGAGCCACCCCGAATCCGGGATGGCTCATGTTTAACGTTAAAATCAAAAGCAGCCTCAAATGCCAAAGACTTTTCAATCCAAATTCGCGCCGATGGCTGCGGCGAGCGACTGCAATTCATCAGGGCCCATGTCGAGCGGTGGTTTGCCAAAACTGAGGTCAGAAACCTGGTTCATGGGCATGAGGTGCACGTGCGCGTGGGGTACTTCAAGACCGATGATTGCGACGCCTACTTTTTTGCAGGGTACCGTAGCTTTGAGAGCGCGGGCTACCCGTTTGGAAAAAAGCATAAGATTGGCCATCGCCTCATCGTCCATATCAAAGACGTAGTCGATTTCCTGTTTGGGAATGCAGAGCGTATGTCCTTTGGCCATCGGACGCACATCAAGGAATGCCAGGTACTGGTCGGTTTCGGCGACTTTGTAGCACGGTATTTCTCCTTGTACGATGCGTGAAAAAATGGTAGCCATGATGGTTTAGCCTATGGTGATTTCTTTGACCTGAAAATTCAACTCACCGCCCGGCGTCTGAATGGTGACTTTGTCCCCGCGCTCCTTGCCCAGCAGTCCATGACCGATGGGTGAAGTAACGGAAATTTTCATTGCTTTGGCGTCGGCTTCGGTTTCTGATACCAGTTTATACGTTACTTCTTTACCTGTTTTCAGGTTTTTGATGGTAACGTTGGACAGGATGGCGACTTTGGAGTCATCGAGTTGGCTTTCATCAATAACCCGGGCGTTGGACAATACGGTTTCGAGTTCGCTGATTTTCAATTCCAACATGCCCTGGGCATCTTTGGCCGCGTCGTATTCGGCATTTTCAGACAAATCGCCTTGTGAGCGGGCTTCTGCAATGGCGTGGGCAGCCTCCTGACGGCCGTTGGATTTAAGTTCATCCAGTTCAGCTCTGAGTTTATCGTAACCGGTTTGGGTCAGATACGTGTAATTAGCCATGGTAAAAAAGATTAAGGTTAAACATTGGTAGGGCCAATAACCAATGTTAATGTGATAAAAAATGGCGCCAAATGGGGCACCAGGCATTAGGCATAGAAAAAAACAGAAACGCTTCCAGCCTGTTAGGTTAGAAACGTTTCTGCTTTGTGGTTACTTCTGCAAAGGTAAGTAGATTTTACCAAAATTGAAAATCTAAGTTTTCAACGCGGCACTTGACCTTGCGCAACATCAACATTACAAATCGAGACGAACGCCGATGTTGTGAATGCCGCGGTAAATGCTGGTAGAACGGAAGGAGTAATCGATGGACAAGCGCGAATCGGAACCTTTTTTGAAGGCGGTCGATGCTGTTAAGCCGGCGCTTAGGCCGTTGTCGAGCGATTTTTCGATTTCGTTTTGGTCAAATTCGCCTTTGTAACCTGCACGGACGGCGAAGTTTTTGCCAAGAGCAAATTCGAGGCCACCGCCTACCTGGTCACGCGAAAAGGCGTTGGAGGTAAAGTTGCCTACAACGGTCAAACGGCTGGCCCTTTCGAAAAGAAAATCGTAAGAAGCGCCAATGTTGAGTTGCGAGGGCAATTCGTAGGCGGCTGAACGGCTGTAGTACGTGATGGGATACTCGAACGTTTGTCCGGGGTTAGGACGTGGCTGGGCAAGACCTTCTCCTTTGAACTGCATTTTGGAGCCTACGTTGCGCAGGGAAATACCGAATTTGAAATTGTCTTGTTCTCCGGTCACGTACTGAACACCTGCATCGATGGCCATAGCGCTGGCGCTGGCATTCGAAATCGATTCGTTCACGAATTTGGCAGTAATACCCACCGAAACGCGGTTTTCGAACATGTGCGAATACGATACGCCGAGGTTGAAGATCGAAGGGCTGAAGGTAGCGCCCGATCCTTCGGGAACATCGGCGGTGGTAAGCGGAATGTCGCCCATATCAATGGTCATCAAACTGAGGCCAAAAGTACCGCCGCCTTTGCCGATACGCTGGGCAAACCCGAGCGCGTTGATGTTGACGTCGGCACCCTCCAGGTAGCGGGCATGACCGATTTGAAACTGGGTTTTCTTGATGCGCGACAAGCCGGCCACGTTGAGAAACAAGGCGTCGGCGCCACTTACATTCGCGGTGTTCATCGAATGCAAACCGGCGCTGCGGGCCCACGGATTGATCAGCAGCTGTGCCGCGCCGGCCTCACCCTGGCGGTCGGGGTTGCCAGCAAAGGCAACCGAAGCCAGCAGCATACAACAGGGCAACAGGTATGTAAACTTGTAGTTCATATCAAAAGATGGGTTGATAGAAATGAATAAAGGCCGATTAATGGATGATGGTCCAAACTTTTCCAATCAAACTTTTCAAATTCAACTTTAAAATTTTTAAAGTCAAATTTGAAAAGTTCAATTTGAAAAAGCTTGGCCAAACAACCTATTGTTTTACAAGCCCGATGGGTCAAACTGCCTGGCTATACCAAACCATTTTACGGTTCGTTCACCCAAGCCCGGAGCATTCACGTTGATCAGGTAAACACCTGATGCAACCGGTATGCCCTTGCTGTTCCTCAAGTCCCACTCCAATTCAGGCGAAATCTGATTGTACGGCTCGTAAGATTCATCGCGTTTGTACTGGCGGATGAATTTGCCGTCTAGTGAGTAAATGGTTACCGTACATCTGCCCGGCAAATTGGTGATTTTCACCACGTTGCTGAACTGCGTTGTTTCGTATTGCGAGTAGCCGTAGTACGGGTTCGGAACAACCTTGATCGAATCGAGTGCATTGGCTACCTCGTTGCTTTCCAACATACGGGGGCCTTTGCCATCAATACGGAACTGGTACTTCGGATGTGCCGTGTAACGCAAGTTGACGTTTGGATTGGTGTTGTTGTCGTCATACCAGGTGCCGTACGGGTTGTCTACACGCAACTTGATGATGGCATCGTTGGGTATAAGACCGTCGTTCAGTGGACGCATCTCGAAGCCAGCGTTCAACTGCAACATACCTGCCCAGGCAATGCGGGCAACTTGCTGTGTTTTGCGCGTAGCGGCAATTTGCGATGTGAAACCATCGGGCGTAAAGCGGCCGCGGAGGGTTTCGCAACGGTCGTAGGTGGTATTCATTACATACACATAATGCTGTCCACCCAAAATCAGGTCGTAGTATTCAGGTGCAAAAGTGAACGGACGGAAGATTTGCGACGTTGGGTTCCAGAGCATGTCACGACCTGTCCAGGTAGGATCAATTGTGCTGGAGTACACCGAGTTTTCACCGAAGAAGATGTTCAGCCTGCGGCCGGTTTCAACATCGATGGCATAACCCGGGAACCAACCCATACCAAGTATGGGATTACCACTGGCATCTAAACTGCCGTCGGGATCAGGTTTCCCATCTCCGTTGGCATCGTGTCTGGCTACCGATGGGCTGTAACGCACATCAAACATCAGACGTTGACGACCCGCAGGAGGACTTTCGGTCATCAGGGTCGGATCTTTCGGGAATTCCGAAGCCGGGCTGGTGTAATAGTACGAAGCTGTTTCAACAACGACGCAACGGCTCCATAGGCTGGTATCGCTGGTAAGCACGATGTCGATGTTGGGGATAGAAGCCAATTTTTCGTAGCGATCCTTGTCCGTCGGTCCAACGGCCGTGTTGTTGAGCTGGCCTTGTTGGGCTGCGCCTCTTTCGGTCCATGCCGGCGTAATCATCCTTTCGCCAACAGGCAAAGCGGATACACGCCAGTTTGCAAGAACGTAAGGCACAAACCATCCATTGCCCAAGCTGCTTAAGGCACCTGTAGGGTCGAATCGCTCGTCAACTTCGAGTCTGTTGGTACGAACAAAATTGAAAAAACCCTCATCTTCGTCCGGGAATCCTGTAAGCCAAGTTTGGTCAGGATCAGCATATTCTATTTCCGCACCGATGGCGCCGTTGCTGGCATCGCCTTTAATTTGAGGCGGTTGAATAGCTATGTTGGCGTTGTCGCCAACATCTGCCGTTTGAGCCACAGTAATCGAGAAGCCGTAAGCTGCAACGATTTGTTCGTTGAGGTCAGCAATGGTACGTTCAGAGAAAATGGTTTCCGTAACATTGCCACCATTGTCGAGCACACGCAGTTCCCAATGGGCCGTGTCATCGAGTTTGGTGTCGTTCAAATTACCGTCCACCAGAGCGAGTTCAAACAATCCGTCGCGAACTTCGAATGGATTGAAAATGGTCACGTTGATGGGGCCGCGACCTTGTTTGTAGGTCAGCGTACTGTCGAAACCGTTCTGGAATATACGTTCCCGTGTTTCGTCGGTAAGGTCAAGGAAGTTACCCCCTGCGCCCAAACCTTCCAGACGGGTGATCTCGGGTCCGTCGCCGTAAGCCGTTTGTAGGGCCTGATCAACTATTGGTCGTGGGATCACGGTATAAATCTGGATGTTGCGGCGGCCTGGCAGGTAAGAAGTCTGCTGGCCCGAAGCCGGAACCTTAAGCGGATCAAAGGTGTCATAATTGTTGTAGGCATAAGCCACCACGGAGTAGTAGTACTTTTTGTGGTTGATCAGCGTACGGGTGTTGCCACTGGCAAACTGATCCTGCTCGATGTTGAACGTGTGACGAATACCTTCATCGGCGCCGTCTACTGCCTGTTCAGGGAAGTAGATCTTGTCGCCATTATTGGGGTTCAGCACTTCAACCCAGTTGAAAATTTTACCGACGCCGTTTTTGCTGTCCACCTGATAAACGACGCGTGCTTTTTCTGCATCACTGTAGTCTGCGGTCGACACGTTCGGGTTGATCAGTTGATAAATCAGGTAGCCTTCAAATTTGTATTTGGCCAAATCTTTTACAGCGGGATCGCTGCTGTTTTTGAGCGAGTCGGGCGCAAGGAAGTCAATCTGGCTGTACCTTTCGTTGAAGTTGTTCGACAGTGAGTCGTTGCTGAGAACAGCAATGAGTTGACGGTTGAGTTCAACCCAATCTACCAATGGAGCATCCGGACCGTCGAGCAGTTCGAAGCAGTTATCGAACAAACCTTGGGCCAGTTTGTCGGCACGGAGCAGTTGCTCGATGTCGGGGCAGGGGTAGTCGATGTCGGCTACCCAGGGCACACCGATGATGAGCTCGTTTACCGCACCGGGTGTGAGTGTGAACGGACCCGAAGCCTGGATGGTACGGCGGTCGCCAAAAGGCAGGTTTGCCGTACACATCGACCAGCCAGCTTCAGCGTTTGGAGGGTCGGGGAAGGCATATTTAACCGGAATCGTTCCACCTTTTCCGTTGCCTCCGAACGTGAAGGGCGCACCATCGCGCCATGATCCTGTGATGTAGTTGAAATATTCGTTCGGGAGCGAAGGGTCGTCCGTGCCCGGAGGCGGGGGGCCTACGCCGCCGTTGTTGTAGTAGGTAAATGTCGACATGCCAATTTCGATCAGCGTATCCTTCGGATCGCCAGTTTCCCAGTCGGGAATTACGGCAGGTTTGAGCGGACCGCGGAAGTAGTCGACACCGAGAATGGGCACTTTTTCACAATATGTGGCTACACCTTGGTCGCAGTTGCAACCCGGTTGTCCGTCGGTGGCATCCTGGTTGTATATGTACA
>Ga0105048_10016308_pt1 | contig 11492 bp, 9 predicted proteins | sample MAT05_FD_78382 | JGI IMG/M metagenome (GOLD analysis project Ga0105048, IMG submission 78382) | Freshwater microbial communities from Lake Fryxell liftoff mats and glacier meltwater in Antarctica - MAT-05 | ecosystem: Environmental > Aquatic > Freshwater > Ice > Liftoff microbial mat | place...
ACCACATAATTAATATATAGTAAAAAATACTTAATGAAAAAAGTTTTTGAAAGAGTAAAGGCAGATAAAAGAATTATAATTGGTTATAGTACTTCACTTATTTTATTGATGGTTACCTATGTATTAACCATGATAGCTAATAATCAACTTAAAGATAGAACTGCAAGAGTTGAATACACTTATACAATAATTTCAACTTTGGAGGCTTTACTATCAAAATTAAAAGATGCTGAAACTGGCGTAAGGGGTTATGCACTTACCCGTGACAAAAGTTTTTTACAACCGTATGAAAATAGTAAACAGATTTGTGATTCAATTTACCAAAACATTAAAAAGCTTACTAAAGATAATGCTGTGCAGCAGGCAAGGCTCTTAGATATAAAAAACACGATGAACAGACGATTTGAAATATTTGTTTCAGCTATTGAATATTATAATGGTAATGCCCTTGATACAAACTATAAACTACGTGAAATTCAGTTAGAATCTAAAAGAGAGATGGATAAATTAAGGCTAATAGTAGCAGTTATGAAAGAGGATGAAAGACGGTTGCTTGAAAAAAGAGATTTTGATTTAAAATCAGCTTTTGCTACCATCAATAACATAACCATCATATCCCTTGTGCTTACAGTAATGCTGGTAGTTATTGGTTTTGTAACCTATACTAATGAAAATAAAGGTAGAATTACAGCAATGAATAACTTAAAAGAAAATCAGCAACAGTTAAGCAATAGAGTAGATGATTTAAATAATGCCAACACTGAATTAAAGCAAATGAAAAGCCTCGAAAAATTTGCAGCCACTGGCAGAATAGCCCGTACTATAGCGCATGAAGTAAGAAACCCTCTAACCAATATCAATCTTGCTACAAGCCAGCTAAAAACAGATATACCATCGCCAGACGAAAACATGCTGTATCTTTTTGGAATAATTGATCGCAATAGCAATCGAATTAACAAGCTTATATCAGACCTGTTAAACTCAACAAAATTCACCGAATTGCGCTTTACAACTATGGCTGTTAATGACATTTTAGATGAAAGTATCAATATGGCAAAAGACAGAATTGAACTAAACCAAATTACCATTAAAAGAAACTACACTACTAATTGTAAACTTAATATTGATGCTGAAAAGATTAAAATCCCTTTTTTAAACATGATAATCAATGCTATTGAAGCTATGGAACCAGGTAAAGGTATTTTAGAAATTACAACTAAAGAAGAAAATGGAAAATGTGTAATTGTAGTTAGTGATAATGGAAAAGGGATGAATACAGATGAACTTAGTAAAGTGTTTGATCCGTATTACACCAACAAACCAACCGGGCATGGTTTGGGATTAACTAATACGCAAAATATAATTTTTAATCACCAGGGCTCTATCAATGTAGAAAGTGAAGCGGGAAAAGGCTCAACATTTACAGTAAAACTAATTGTGGCTTAATTTATTTGAAATTGTTTATAATCATTATAGGGTAATTATTTACTCAACTGTGGAAATTATTGCTGTTTAAAACTACGAGGCATATAGATTTTCTAAGGCATTTTTAATTTGTTCGGAAGTAAATGGTTTTGAAATAAAAACATTAGCACCATTTTGCAATGCATTTTTTCTATCCTCGGGGGTATCATGTGCAGTTACCATTATGATTTTGGTTGCAACATGCTCTTTTTTTACGTACGTAATAAATTCCATTCCAAAACCATCGGGCAGGTAATTATCAAGAAACAAAATATTTGGTTCATGCTTTTTTAATGAAGCAATACCTGCTGTAAGTGAATGTACGTAATTGACAATTAAATTATTTTTTTGCAAAATATTGCTAAGCAAAAAACAAATGTCTTTTTCATCTTCAATTATCAATGCAGTCAGGTTTTTCTTGGATTTGTCTTTATGGTTCATTTTAATATTCTTAATTAATATCAATCAAATAGTTAGCCACATAATACTTTTACCGTTCTAACTATTATTACTTACTTTACAATAGTATATAAATGAGAAGGTTAAAAAATATTCAAACTAATTATTTTTAACTTCAAATATAAAAAATTGGCTTGCTTTAAAGAAAAAAATGTAATTAAATTTATGCTCTTAAATATTTATTATAATAGTTGGTTATAGGTTTGGTTTCAGTTAATTCGCTATCTAAATAAATCAATAAACATAACCAATTTAAAGTTATTAAATAAAAAAAATAAAAAGAAATTATAAGATGACTGATATGAAAAGAATATTAATAATTGATGATGACACAGATATGTGCTATTTATTATCCAGATTTTTACAGCGTAAAGGCTTTGATACAGATATTGCCACCAATGGTAGTAAAGGAATTTTAAAATTTAAAGAATCAAAATTTGATCTTGTACTATGCGATTTTAGACTTGGAGACAAAGAAGGTACAGAGGTATTAAAAGAAATAAAAGAGATACAGCATAATGCAATGGTTATAATAATAACAGCCTATTCTGATATTAAAACTGCAGTTGCAATAATTAAACAAGGTGCTTACGATTATATTACCAAGCCTTTAATTCCAGATGAGGTATTAAACCTTATTAACAAAGCGCTTGATAAAAATAATACAGAAAGTAAAAAGGGAGCACCTGGCAATAAAAATTCAGTAGCGGGAAATGGCGGTATAGCATTAGATACGCAATTTATGATTGGGAAATCGGCTGATATTGTTGAAGTATTTCAACAAATAAATACCATTGCACCTACTAATTATAGTGTTATCATTTATGGCGAAAGCGGTACCGGCAAAGAAGTAGTGGCAAAAACCATACATTCATTAAGTGCAAGAAAAGATAAACCTTTTGTAGCGCTCGATTGCGGCACACTTTCAAGAGAGCTTGCAAACAGCGAATTTTTTGGTCATGTAAAAGGATCATTTACGGGAGCGCAAAGTGATAAAGAGGGTATTTTTGAAACAGCCAACGGAGGCACGTTGTTTTTAGATGAAGTTGCCAACCTGCCAATGGATGTACAGATATCTTTACTTAGAGTAATACAGGAAAGAAAATTTAAACGTGTTGGAGATAATAGGGAGTTTGCTACAGATGTGAGAATTTTAGTGGCTTCAAATGAAAATTTAAAAGAAGCATATAGTGCAGGAAAATTTCGGGAAGACCTTTACCACCGCTTTAATGAATTTTCTATTCATATCCCTGCACTAAGAAACAGAACAGCAGATATTCCATTATTTGCAAAATTCTTTTTAGAGCAAACTAATGCAGAATTAAATAAAACTATTGAAGGGTTTGAAGAGGAAGTAATGCACCTATTTAATGATTACTCCTGGCCAGGCAACCTTAGAGAATTTAGAAATGTAATACGAAGGGCTTGTTTAATGACCAATAGTGGATTGATATCTAAAAACGTTTTGCCATGGGAAATTATAATTGGCTCAGACGAAGATTCAATTAAAAATACTACAATAGCTGAAAGAATCAATATACCAATTCCTGCTTTAAAAGATGCTGCTTCTCAAGCAGAATATGAAACTATTATAAAGGTGCTAAAACAGGTGAAATTTAATAAAACCAAGGCCGCTGATATTTTAAAAATAGACAGAAAAACGCTTTATAATAAAATTAGAAATTTTGAAGAAAATAAACAGTAACAAGCTATTATAACCTATATATTTAAACCCCAACTTTTACACAATCTGTAGAAAAAAATACTCAACAAAAACTACAACTATCCTAAAAACTATTGGCATTACTATTGTATTATTAAGATTGTAAACCATCTTAATAATACAATAATAAAAAAAATTATGCCCGATAGAATAAATCACATGCAAACGCTTAGTCAGATTTTAGAAAAACTCCGATTAAAGCGCCACGACAATGATTTTCAGATTGTTGATGGCCAGTTTACAACAAACAATGGTAACAAATACAAACCTGCTGACTTAACCATCATAAAAACCTATCGTTTTGAAGGTGAGTCTGATCCTTCAGATTCATCAATCCTATATATAATAGAAGCAAATGATGGGCTTATTGGGTATAGTATTGATGCTTATGGTGTGTATAGCAACCATGACAATGACTATGACGAATTTATAAGGCTCATCAAAGTTACCGAGAGGGATGAACAATTAATTTTCAGCATGGAGTCACAGAAAAACAGCCAATAATAATTACCCTATACCTCCAAAATAGTATTCCAAATCTTAACCAAAAAAATTTATTTTATGAAACTCGATAACAATCAAGACTTAAAAAGTTTTAAGGACCTAGTAACAAATATTGAAACTGGTATTTTTATCACCCGTTTAGAAAAGGACAAACTTATGGGGCGTAAACTTTCTACTACTGAAGTAGATGAAAATGGCCATCTTTGGTTTTTTACAGAAAAGCAAAGTGACCAGTTAAACGAGGTTTCCAAAAACAATGAAGTATATATAATTTATGAGAGCGAAGCTCATAATACTTATATGGTTGTAACCGGTACTGCCTCTCTTTCTACAGATAAAAATAAAATAAACAAACTTTACGGTCAAAAAAACCTGCAAGAAAAGCAAGACATTAAACAATTAAGCTTACTAATGGTTATTCCATCTCACATTGAAATTTAATTTTTTTGAAGGAATTTAAAATACAGCACTTGGATTTACCAATACAACATAAATCATTTTAACCATACTAAATACTACTGTAACCACTACAACAGTAGTATTTTTATTAAAACAATACCCGGTAGCATTGGTGATAAAATTGGTTATACAAGTGAGAATAAAAAAAATGATAATTGATCAAATTGCCACTAACATCCACCTAAAAAAAATTATGATTGTATTTACCCACTTCAAAAAAGGATATGGTCTCCTTCATCAAACTTTTAGTGAATTTATAGATGATAATGTTTTAAAATTAAGTGCCGCTTTATCGTACTATACTATCTTTTCTATAGCTCCCATGCTTTTTTTAGTTATCTCGTTTGCCGGTGCATTTTACGGGCAAGAGGCAGTACAGGGAAGGCTTTACGGTCAATTACAACAATTGGTTGGCAGCAATGCCGCTATTCAGATACAGGAAATGATAGCCAATACTCATTTAAAAAATGAAAGCACAGCAGGTGCCATCACAGGCGGCATTATTCTTTTGTTTGGGGCAACAGGAGTTTTTACTGAAATTCAGGATAGTATCAATTATATATGGAGCATAAAAGCCAAACCCAAAAAGGGATGGATAAAATTTTTTATCAATCGCATCATTTCCTTCTCCTTAATTGTAAGTTTAGGTTTTTTAATGCTGGTATCCTTAGTAATAAGTGCTGGTATGGATGCTTTGAATGCCAGTTTGCTTACTATATTTTCTGAAGGAACGTACTATTTTATGTATAGTTTTAACATTTTGCTGATGTTTTGCATTACAAGCTTTTTCTTTACCATTATTTACAAAGTATTACCCGATGCAACTATTTATTGGAAAGACGCAATGAAAGGTGCAATGTTTACAACAGTGTTATTTTTAATTGGTAAATTCTCTATAGGTTATTTTATAGGTAATAGTAGAACAAGTGCTGCATTTGGCGCTGCAGCCTCTTTAATAATTTTACTATTATGGGTATATTATACATCTGTTATACTTTATTTTGGCGCAGAATTTACCAAGGTTTATGCCTTACAAAAAGGAAAGGGAATTAAACCTCACAGTAATGCAGTATATATTTTAAAAGAAGAGAAAAAAGAAATGCCTCCATTTACCATTCAGCCTGAAAAAGTTATGGAAAATACTTCAGGTGAAAAAACGTAACACTTAGTTTTTACCATAATTTGCAATTCTATTTAATTTGAAGAACTTAAAAAAGCTATTTTTTAAATTATACAACTACTAATATTATGGTTTTTCTGTAAACTTAATGGAAATATCATTCAACATGGTTGACGATATTTATTTTAGAACCGTATTGGTCAGCATTAAGTCAAAAAAACTAAGTACTCAAAATCACTTATTCCACTAAAATAAACCGAAGAGCCAATTTTATTTTAAAATCACCAGCATGAAAAAAATTGCATTAACAGGATGCCTTTTAATAACTTTTGTTTTGCAACTTTGTGCCCAAAGCAAAAAAGTTAACCAGCAATTACTCCGGCATATCGTTATGTTTAGTTTTAAACAAGGCAGTACAGATGAACAGGTAAAAGCAGTTACAGATGCTTTTGCAGCCTTACCAAAAAAAATTAAACAGATTAAAACCTTTGAGTGGGGCGTAAACAATAGCCCGGAAAGTCTGAACGAAGGTTTTACCCATTGCTTTTTTGTAACTTTTACTTCCGAAAAAGATAGGGCCATTTATCTTCCCCATCCAGATCATGTGGCTTTTGGCAATATTCTTAAACCAATACTTGATAAAGTACTTGTAATAGATTATTGGACAAAAAAATAAAATTTTTAAAAACTTCCAAATAGTAAACAACTACTTTTTACCTTTTATATCAGTTGAATGATTCTTTATTTTAGATCAATTTGAACAGGCTGCTGCCAATTGAGTAAAGCTATAAGGCAGTCCACGCTGATTGATTTCATGTTTTTATTCACCATTTTACAGTCGGTAATTTTTTAAGCCACCTTCTTCCTATATTTCTCGCTTCAACCCAAAACCAAAACTAATGAGAAAAAATACACTAGTTAAGGTGTTTTTTGCAATGTTTGTACTAACCTTACAAGCAACTGCACAAACCACCTACCCCATCAATGATGTAGCCAATACCAGGGAAGGCTGCTACGCCTTCATCAATGCCACTATAGTTAAAGATGCACAAACGACCTTGCAAAATGCATCTATGATTATCCGCAAAGGAAAAATTGAAAGTATAGGGGTAACACTTGCTATTCCTGCAAATGCTGTTCTTGTAAATTGTAACGGAGCCTATATTTATCCCTCCTTTATAGATATGTATGCTGATTATGGCACTGCACCTGCAAGAGCAGAAGGAGGCGGATTTGGCCGTTCATCGCAAATGCTATCCAACACAAAAGGCGCTTATGGGTGGAACCAGGCTATCAAATCTGAATTTGATATGTCCGCTTCCTTTGTTGTAAACGATACAAAAGCCAAAGACCTCAGGGGCATTGGAATTGGCACCGTTCTTACCCACCAAATGGATGGCATATCAAGAGGTACAGGAGCGGTGGTTACTTTAGCCAACGAAAGGGAAAACAAAGTGATGCTGAAAGAAAAAGCATCTGCCAATTACTCTTTTGATAAAGGCAGCAGCACACAAGATTACCCAACTTCGCTGATGGGTGCCATTGCATTACTTCGTCAAAATTATCTGGATGCTCAATGGTATAAAACAAAACCTGCGGAAGAAGGTGTTAATCTATCATTACAGGCATTCAACAATAACCAAACCTTACCGCAAATATTTGAAAGCAACGATAAATGGAGTGATTTAAGGGCTGATAAAATAGGTGATGAATTTGGTGTTCAATTTATTATAAAAGGTAGTGGAAACGAGTACCAGCGTATGCAGGAAATTAAAGCTACCAATGCCACCTATATTTTACCAATTAATTTTCCACAGGCAATGGATGTAGAAGACCCCACAGATGCAAGATTTATTTCGCTGGCCGATTTAAAACATTGGGAAATGGCAGCCACCAACCTGGCAATGTTTGAAAAATCAACTATCAATTTTGCTATTACTGCCTATGGCTTAAAAGATATTAGCAGTTTTATAAGTAACCTTCGTAAAGCAATACAGGCGGGCTTAAGCGAACAAAAAGCACTAGAGGCCTTAACCAAAACCCCTGCTACTCTATTAAGTATATATGATAAAGTTGGTAGTCTTGATGCTGGTAAAATTGCCAATTTCCTTATCACCTCGGGGCCGGTATTTGAAGAAAAAACTGTGATTTATCAAAACTGGGTACAAGGCAATAAATATGTAGTAAAAGAAGAAGGCTGGAAAGATTACCGTGGCAATTACAACCTGGTAATTAATAAAGAAAAGTATCAGTTGGAACTTAAAGGAGATGCTGCTAAACCAACAGCTTCTATCATTGGAAAAGATACACTGAAAGCTGATTTAATTATAAACGATCGCCTGGTAAAACTTGCCATCAATTTTAAAAAAGATACTGCTTTATCGGTAAGATTAAGTGGTGTATTGAGCGACACTGCCTGGTTAGGCTCAGGCCAATACATATCTGGCGAGTGGATAAGCTGGACAGCCACTAAAACCAGCGAATTTAAACAACCAATTGATAGTTTAAAGCAGAAAAAAAAGGATGCTGCCGCTGTTAACACTGGCATTGTTACGTATCCATTTAATGGCTATGGCTACAAAACAATGCCCAATCAGGAAAATATTCTGATAAAAAATACTACCGTTTGGACGAGTGACGCAGCAGGCAAATTATTAAACACAGATGTATTAATTAAAAATGGAAAAATTGCTGCCATAGGCAAAAATTTAACCGATGGTACTGCAAAAATTATAGATGGTACAGGCAAGCATTTATCTGCCGGTATTATTGACGAACACTCACATATTGCAGGCACAGGCGGCATTAATGAATGCTCGCAAAGCGTTACATCCGAAACCAGAATTGCAGATATTATTGACCCAGAAGACATGGATATTTATCGCCAGTTAAGCGGTGGCGTTACCAGCAGTCATATTCTACATGGTAGCTGTAATACTATTGGCGGACAAACGCAATTGCTAAAACTTCGTTGGGGTGCCAATGCAGAGCAATTAAAGTTCAGTAACTGGGATCCATTTATAAAATTTGCATTAGGCGAAAATGTAAAACGTTCTTCCACACCCAATAATACTCGTTTTCCGGATACCCGGATGGGCGTAGAACAGGTATTAACAGATGCCTTTACCCGGGCGCAGGAATACCAGTTATTAGGTATTGGCAAAAGGAAAGATCTTGAGTTGGATGCATTATCAGAAATACTGAATAAAAAACGCTTTATCACCTGCCACTCTTATGTACAAAGTGAAATTAATTCATTGATAAAAGTGGCAGATAAATTCAAGTTTACCGTTAATACTTTTACCCATATTTTAGATGGCTATAAAGTAGCAGACAAAATGAAAGCACATGGTGCTGCTGCATCTACCTTTAGTGATTGGTGGGGATACAAAGTGGAAGTAATTGACGCCATACCACAAAACCCCTACATTATGCAAAAAGCAGGCATAAATGTAGCCATCAACAGCGATGATGCAGAAATGGCAAGACGCCTGAACCAGGAAGCAGCAAAAAGTATAAAATACGCCAATATGGACGAACAGGAAGCATTGAAGATGGTAACCATTAACCCGGCTACCATGCTGCATGTGGGCGACAGAACAGGTAGCATAAAAGTAGGTAAAGATGCCGACCTTGTTTTATGGAGCGATCACCCGTTAAGTATTTATGCAGTAGCAGAAAAAACAATGGTAGATGGTATCTTTTATTTTGACAGAGAAAAAGATAAACTGATAAGAGAAGACGTAATAAAAGAAAGAAGCAGGCTCATTCAAAAAATGATTGGCTCAAAAAAAGGTGGAGAAAAAACCGGCCCAGCTACACCATCTTTTCGTCAAAAAAATTATTGTGAAGATGACCATGCTCACAGCAATAGCCTTTGGGATAGAATTGAAGAAAGATTGATATCATTAGACAGTCAGTAAATGTTGAATTGTTGCGCCTTGGTTAAGTGACATCACCAAACAAACCAAAGGATAAAACAAACTGATAAAATAAACAAACAGCCGTTCTAAATTTTCAAAATAAATACCATGCGAAAAATACTTTTTTTATACCTCCTGTCAGTTGCATATACTGTGCAGGCACAGGAAAACATGCACCCATCACCGGTGCAAGATCATCCAATCTTAATAAAAAATGCAACCATTCATACAGGCAATGGCATTGTTATAGAAAATGGTTATATCCTTTTTGATAAAGGAAAAATTACCGCAGTTGGCAATGGCGATTTTAATGCCGCTGCCCCCACTGTGATTATAGATGCGGGGGGCAAACAGGTTTATCCGGGTGTAATAGCGCCGGCTACCAATTTAGGGCTTGTAGAAACCAGTTCTGTACGTGCCTCTGCCGACTTTACGGAGTTAGGAGATTTTAACCCCAATATTCATTCTATTGTAGCTTATAATACCGATAGTAAAGTGATCAATACGCTTCGCAGCAATGGTATTTTATTGGCCAATATTGTACCCGGCGGCGGCACCATCAGTGGCAGTTCCTCAGTAGTGCAATTAGATGCATGGAACTGGGAAGATGCAGCTTATAAAACAGACAATGGCATACACATTAATATGCCCGTGTTAATGAACAGGCCAAACCAGTTTCGCCGCAGAGGTGCCGAGCAGGTAGATCTTATAAAACAAGGCCTGGATAAAATTGAAGAAATACGCAAATTTTTAAGAGAAGCTAAAGCCTACAATGCAGAAAGTAAACATACCACCATCAATTTAAAATTTGAAGCAGTAAAAGGTTTGTACAATCAAAGCCAAACCTTTTTTGTGCATTGCGACCTGGTAAAAGAAATGATGATGGCTATTGATCTTGCCAAAGAATTTGGTTTTAAGTTAGCCATTATTGGCGGTAGTGATAGCTGGATTATTGCAGATATTTTAAAAGAAAATAAAGTTGCAGTTATTCTCTCACAGCCACACAGCCTGCCTTCAACAGATGATGACGATGTGGACCAGCCTTACAAAACCGGAGCAGTGCTGCAAAAAGCCGGCGTTGTATTCACCATTTGTCAGGATGAAGGCAGCGGCTATTGGCAGCAACGCAACCTACCTTTTCAGGCAGGCACCATGGCAGCTTACGGACTAACCAAAGAAGAAGCCCTTACCGCAATCACACTCAATGCTGCAAAAATTTTAGGTATCGACAGCATTACCGGCTCATTAGAGATTGGCAAAGATGCCAATATTGTTATCAGCGAAGGCGACCTGCTCGATATGAAAAGTAGCAAGGTTACCCAAGCTTTTATACAGGGCCGGGAGCTTAACCTCGATAATAAACACAAGCAGTTGTTCGAAAAATATAAGTATAAATATTCCATTCAATAACTACCGGAATCAATTCATTTCTTCACCCTCATTTTTAATTAAATGAGGGTGTTTTATTTTCTTCAAAGGATTCTTATCCCCCAATTGGAGAAACTATTGGCATCTAATTCCCCTCCCTTGGAGAAGCAATTGACTTCTAATTCCCTTCCATTGGGAGGGGTTATTGGCTTTAATTCCCTTCCCTTGAAGGGGTTAGGGGCTTTAATTCCCCTCCCTTGGAGGGGTTAGGAGTGGTTTTGAAATCAAATATTGTTTTGCATATTCCGCTACAATGAAGGGGTTAGGGGCTTTAATTCCCCTCCCTTGGAGGGGTTAGGGGTGGTTTTTCTAGTCAAATATTGTTTTGCATATTCCCCTACAATGAAGGGGTTAGGGGCTTTAATTCCCCTCCCTTGGAGTAATGGCACTAACATAAAAAATAATATAGTAC
>Ga0105048_10016313_pt1 | contig 11491 bp, 12 predicted proteins | sample MAT05_FD_78382 | JGI IMG/M metagenome (GOLD analysis project Ga0105048, IMG submission 78382) | Freshwater microbial communities from Lake Fryxell liftoff mats and glacier meltwater in Antarctica - MAT-05 | ecosystem: Environmental > Aquatic > Freshwater > Ice > Liftoff microbial mat | place...
CCTTCCTTCTCCGCGAACGCGGCGGAGGGCAGGATGTACTTCGCGTTTTTGGTCGCGTCGCTGCCGAACAGGTCGGCGACGGCCACGATCGGCAGTTCGGCAACCGCGCCCAGCAGCTTCGGATCGGGGAAGCCGGCCGTCAGAAACACCGCCTTGACCTCTCCCTTTCTGCCCGCTTCCAGCAGAGTATCGAAAGCGATCACTTCGCCCTGAAACTGCTTTAAGATTGCTTCCACACCAAGCCGATTGGGGCATTTCTCGGCACGAATGGTGAACTTCACCTCCGGCAGTGGTCGGCCGCGACGGTCTTTCGGGTAGGTGTCGTCTTCACCCAGGATCGGCACGGGGCCGAGCGAGAGCTTGACATCAGGCGACAGACTCTTGAACCACTTGGCGGCCAGGTATGCTTCTTCGCACGTCAGCATCGGCGACAGAACCAGCCAGGTCTTGCCGGCATCCCGATGGGCGACAGCCGTGAACTCGCTGGCCAATTCAGCCAACACATTCGACCAGAGGGCAGGCGTCGCAGTCCCGTCCTTGCGGACCAGCGGTCGGCCCAGGCGTCCCTTCGAATTCACGTAGTGATAGCCGTGCCGGCCTTCATCGCACATGAAATGGCCCTGCGCCAGCGGGTTCTCCCGCGGCCGCAGGCGGAACAGCACATCTTTGTTGGTATCGACATGAATGCTGCAGCCGGTGCTGCACCCGGCACAGACGCTGTCGTGCGACTTCATGTACCAGACGCGTTGCGTGTACAGAAAGTCCTTGGAGCCCAGCGCGCCCACGGGGCACAGGTCGACTACGTTCCCGGCCAGCTTGTTGTCGAGCGGTTCGCCGGGGAAGACGTCGATCTCGGCATGATTGCCGCGATGGATGATCTGCAGTTCCGCTTCACCCGAGATCTCACGCGTGAAGCGCACACAGCGTGAACACATTACGCAGCGGTCGGTGAACAGCGAGATGGTCGGCCCGAGTTCCGGCTTGTTCGGCGGCGTGTTCTTCTCATCGACAAGTCGCGTTTCGGCCCGGCCGAACTGGAAGCTGTAATCCTGCAGCTTGCACTCGCCCGCCTTGTCGCAGACAGGGCAGTCAAGCGGGTGATTCAGCAGAATCCCTTCGAGCGTGTCGGCCTGGGCTTTCTCGGCGAACTTGCCCGGGACATACTTGTCGGGGTAAGTCAGCGGCGCGACGTTCGTGTCGCGCTTGGCGTACTCGCCCGTGACTATGACAGTGCCGTCTTTCACCGGCGTCTGGCAACCGGGGAAAACCTTGGGCGGGATGAGGACTTTGCCGTCCTTCAACTCGCCGACTTCAACCAGGCACATCCGGCAACTGGCGACAACCGTCAGGGCAGGGTGCCAGCAGTAGTGCGGGATCAGCACGCCGGCGCGCTCGGCCACCTGAACGCAGTTAAGGCGTTCGGTGCCGATATCAACCGGTTTGTCGTTCACGTAAACGGTTGCCATGTTGCTCCACCCGGGCGACGCCGTGATGCGGCGAGGCTACTTCCCCAATCGCTTCTTCAAGTCCGCTGCCGTGACCCGGTCGATGCCGTTGCTCGAAAGCATCAGCCCGCCCTTTTCGAGGGCCGACTTCTCGTAGGCCCACACCTCTTCCCGACTCCCGGTGCCGGTCAGCACGATGACACCATCGGTGACCAACTTCACCAGATTGGCCGAGCCCTTGTCCATCTGCAGGGCCGCCAGTGTCGTCGCAGCGTCAGGCAGCTTGCCCGACTCGGCGGATGCCGCTTCCATGAAGATCTGAATGCTCTTCAGGTCGTTGGCAGTCACCGCGCGGGCGACAGCCTGGGCCTGCACCTGGGAACCGAATCCCAGCACCATCACGAGACCGAGCAGGAGTTTCATCGTCATCACTCCGGGTAAGCTACTTGCCGGCCTTTTCGACTTTCTTCGCCGGCGGTTGAGCACTGGGCGGCAGCACGGCTTTCAATGACTTTTGCACTTCTTCTTCCGTCAGATGTCGAATGCTGCCGTCCTGGAACATCGTGATGATTTTGTTCCCCACTTTGTTCCGAACCATTGAGAATGCCCGTTCGTTCGCACGGTCCGCATTCGGATCGATGAAGGCACCCCAGGCAACAACAATGTCCTCCGCGGCGGCACGATTCTGAACGCTCGTCGACTTAACCGCGAGGAACGGCTTCATCTCCTCCAATGAGCCGGGCGGCTTGCCGTTCTGTTTCGTCGTGGCCTGGTAGGCCGCTCCGAAGTCTTTCAGGTCCGTCGTGATCTCATCCATCTGCCCGCCGACCTTGACGGCCTTATAGATGAAGAAGCCGGCGATCGCGGACACAATGGCCACACCGACGATCAGAATCCGTTGCGATTTCTTGGTCATGAAGATTGCTCAGTGGGCGCCCACGAGAGTAAGCGACTTCGTGTTGCTTCTATATCCACTGCGGATCGCGTCTTCAAACTCCTGGCGAAACTTTCGGATCGCATTTTTCACCGGCCACCCGGCCCCGTCGGCCAAACCGCAGATGGTCGTGCCCGGCATGATGCCGATCCGGTCGGCCACATCCACGAGAATATCGAGATCCTCTTTGCGGCCCCGGCCACGCCGCAGGCGCTCCGTGATTTTCAGCATCCAGCCGGTGCCTTCGCGGCAGGGCGTGCATTGGCCGCACGATTCGTGGGCGTAGAACTGGCAGGTGTTGTGCAGCACATCGACCATGCTGGTCTGGTCGTCGATGACCGTGACCGCGGCAGTGCCGAGGCCCAGGCACTGGACGCGGCCGGGGCCGGCGAAATCGAGCGGTGTATCCAGCTCCGCGGCGGTCATGAAGCCCATGCTCAAGCCCCCGGGGACGATCGCCTTGACCTTGCGGCCCTTCCAGACGCCGCCGGCATAGTTGTCGATCAGGTCGCGACCGGTGACGCCCAGAGGCAGTTCCCAGCAACCGGGAGTGTTGACGTGCCCGCTGACGCAGTAGAGTTTCGGGCCGTAGCTGCCGGCATCGCGCGGGTTCTTCGGGTCGGGCGGAATGCCGATCGACTGAAACCATTCCTTGCCGCGCCGCACAATCTGCGTGACGCAGGCGAGTGTTTCCACGTTGTTGACGATGGTCGGCTTGCGGAAGGCCCCTTCAATGGCCGGGAACGGCGGCTTGATCCGCGGCCATGCGCGTTTGCCTTCCAGGCTCTCGATCAACCCCGTCTCTTCACCGCAGATATAAGCCCCGGCCCCGCGGTGCATGAAGATATCGCAGTTGAAGCCGCTGCCCTGGATGTTCTGTCCCAGCAGTCCGGCTGCGTACAGTTCATCAATGGCCGATTGCAGGGCCCGGTAGCCGTCGCCGTACTCGTAGCGGATGTAGTAGTATGCGCGATTCGATTTGATGGCATAGCAGGCCAGCAGCACGCCTTCCAACACCTGATGGGGATCTTTCTCCATCAGAATGCGATTGTTGAAGGTGCATGGCTCGGATTCGTCGGCATTCACGCAAAGATAGATCGGCCCGGGATGATCTTTGGGCAGGAACGTCCACTTCAACCCGGTGGGGAAGCCCGCACCGCCGCGACCGCGCAGTCCCGCGTCCTTGACGGCGTTGATGACATCGAATGGTTGCTGGTCTTTCAACGCGCGCAGAAAGGTCTCGTAGCCGCCATCGGCGCGGTAGCCCTCGAGCCGATGGCTGTCGGGCTTGTTGATCCGGGCAAGAAGGACGGGTTCGTATGGCATTGAAATCTCGGACGGATTACAGCGGATAGAAATCGTGTTGATCGATCCATTCTTCAGCGGTCATGCAACTCCACACCATGAGAAGTTCGTCTGCAATCCGGCCAGGCGACATCCACTGATTGGGAAAGTACAGCAACCCCCAAGTATGATGACCCAATTACAAACGCTTCGACACATGGATTGGCATGGTCGTCACATCGTGAGTTACGACTGCCAGACGATCGGTTTCGGCATACAAGAGAACCTCCGGATCTTCGGTGCCCTTCGGCAGAGTGACGCCATCTCCGACGAAGTTCGTTTGAATCAGCGGATTTAACCGACGCAACGCATCCTGAACGGTGTCCGTCATGCTTTCATCGATCAAGAACGCGATGGAACTCTCGACGCCTCCCGCGACTCCGCAAGTTTTCGCTGAGCTTTAGCTGCAAGTAATTTCAAAGCTACATCGGACGGACCTTTCGCCAGATGTGCGGCATAGTGAGCCGCCGCGATTGCCTCCCGTCGAGTCAAATACGCGTCAACCTCTTCACGGTTGTGGAGGTAGTAAGCCAAGGCTGCGCACGACTGTTCGAGCTCAAGGGGAGCGCAAAAATACTTCGCAATTTCTTCCGCCCGAAGCCCTTGGTGGAACAGGGCGACCACGAAATCCAAATCGATCCGCGTCCCCTTAAGCCGAATTCGTTCCACTGGTTCCGTCTCGAAATCAAAGTAGTCTTCCAGTTGCATGGCACTCTCCCTACGCCCGCAATTCTTCAATCAGCCGGTCCGCCTTTTCGTGCGTGATATCCAGCCGATGCTTGTCATTCAGCAGCACGCACGGGGCGCCCTCGCAGGCCCCGATGCACTCGGCGAACTCAAGCGTTATCTTACCATCGGCCGTGGTGCCGCCGGGGGACACGCCGAGCTTTTCGCTGAAGTGGGCGAGAAGCTCATCCGCCCCGCGCAGGTTGCAAGCCAGGCTGCGGCAGACCCAGAGTCGCGTCTTGCCGAGCTTGTGTTCCGTGTCGCGGAAGAAGCCGTAGAAGCTCATCGTGTCGTGAACTTCAGCGGGCGCGAGGTCCAGCATCTCCGCAATCTCGCGAATCGCTTCGGTCGGCACGCATCGCAACTCGTCCTGCACCATGTGCAATGCCGGCAGCGTGACCGCCTGCTTGCTCGGGTAACGAGGCAGGTAGTCGCGGATTCGCTGTTTCAATTCTTCCGTCAACGCGCTCATATGCTCGCCTTCGGCTCGCCGCTAACAACTAACAACTCTACCGATCCAACTCCGCCGCGATGATATTTAAACTTCCCAGTACGGCCGGGACGTCGCTGATCTGATGGCCTTCCACCAGCAACGGGAACATCGCGAAGTGGATGAACGACGGTGGCCGGGTGCGAGCCCGATAGGGCTTGCCTTCGCCATCGCTGACCACGTAGAAGCCGAGTTCGCCGTTGGGGGCTTCGACAGCACTGTACAGTTCTTCGATCGGCGGCGTCCAGCGGCGGTTCCACATGTGCAGTTCGAAGTGTTGGATCAACCCTTCGATACTACGGTACGTGGCTGTTTTATCCGGGATGGTGATTCGTTCGTCGACGTCGATGTTCACGCCGCCGGCGGGCAGGTTTTCGACCGCCTGGTGCACGATCTTGATGCTCTCGCGCATCTCTTCCATGCGCACCGTGAAGCGGGACAGGCAGTCGCCACCGCGGGAACAGATCACTTGAAAGTCGAAGTCCTTGTAGGCCAGGTACGGCTCATCCTTACGGACGTCGCGCACCACGCCGGAGGCGCGGGCGACAGGACCGGTGGCACCGCGGTTGATCGCTTCTTCCTTCGACAGGACGCCGATGCCTTTGGTGCGGTCGATGAAGATGCGGTTGCGGTTCAGCAGACGGCAGACGTCGGCATGTACTTTCTGGAACTCGGGGATGAATTGGCGAATCTGGTCGATCCACGATTCGCTGACGTCGATCATCAACCCGCCGACGCGCAGATAGCTCGGGTGAAAACGCTGCCCTGCCATGGTTTCGAAGATGTTGTAAATGCGTTCGCGCAGATTGAACGCATACAAGAATGCGGTGATGCCGCCGAGATCGAGCGCCGCCGCTCCGACGCACAGCAGATGATCGCTGATGCGGGCCAATTCGCCGATGATGGTGCGGATATACTTGCAGCGGGGCGTCAAGTCGATGCCCATCAACTTTTCAACGGTATTGAACCAGGCCACTTCGTTATAAATCGGCGAGATGTAGTTCATCCGATCGACGACGGTGACATACTGATTGTAATCGAGGTCCTCGCCCAGTTTCTCAAAGCCGGAGTGCAGATAGCCGATATGCGGGACCGCCTTGACAATCGTTTCGCCGTCGAGCGTCAGCACCAGGCGCAACGTGGTATGCGTGGCCGGGTGCTGCGGCCCGAAGTTCAGGGTGTACAGGTACTCCTTGTCCGAAGCGTCTTCGGCTTCATCCACGGGGTACGGTGCTGTGGCGGTCAGTGGCATTGGTGGACCTTATCCCTCGGCACGCGTCAACACGGGGAAGTTATGGCGTTCGCCGCGTCCCCGCAGCGGGTAGTCCTTGCGCAGCGGGTGGGCAACGAACTCGTCGGGCAACAGGATCCGCCGCAGGTCGGGATGGCCTTCGAACACGATCCCGAACATGTCGTAGACTTCGCGTTCCAGCCAGTCGGCCCCTTTCCATAAGGGGTAAACCGATTCGATCGACGGGTCCGGATCGTTGAGCATCACCTTCACCCACAGCCGTTCGCCGGTCGTGGTGTTGCTCAACCCGTAAAGAACGCCGAATCGGTCGGTGGCGTTCGGGTAATGCAGATAATCGACGGCAGTCAACTCAGCCAGCATATCGTAGCCAGCGTCGTTCTTGAGGGCGGTCAGGAACTCAATCAGCTTCTCCGGCGCGAGATGGACGCGCGTGTTGTCGCGGAACTTCGATGTCGTGAAGCGGTCCGCCCCGAATCGCGTTGTCAGAAAGTCGACGCTCATCGTGCTCACTCAATTCTGCAAGCGCGTGGCCGTGGTGTAATCGCCCGGAACCGTCATGGTTTCGGCCGGGTTGCCGTCGCCTACCAGTTTCAGGGGGCCTTCGAACTTACTGCGAGCGGTGAAATCCCTGCCGTCGATGGTGCCGCCCGACTTGATCTTTTCCTGCAGATCGAGCACGGCACGAATCAACTGCTCGGGCCGGGGCGGGCAACCGGGGACGTAGACATCGACCGGAATGAAGCGATCGATCCCCTGCACGACGGCATAGGTGTCGAACACGCCGCCACTCGATGCACAGGCCCCCATCGAGATGCACCATTTCGGCTCGGGCATCTGCTGCCAGATCCGCTGCATGACCGGGACCATCTTCATCACCACGCGCCCGGCCACGATCATCACGTCGCATTGCCGGGGGGTAAACCGCATCGCCTCAGAGCCGAACCGGGAGATGTCGTAACGTGACGAGGCAGTGGCCATCAGTTCAATGCCGCAGCAGGCCGTGGCGAACGGCATCGGCCACAGGCTGTGCGCCCGGACCTGGTTCGCCAGGAAATCGAGCTTGCTGATGATGAAATCGGGAAACTTCACCGCCATTGAAATACCCCTTTCCGCCACGCGTAGATGTACGCAACCACCAGGGTGAACATGAAAATGCAGATCTCGAAGAAGACGATCCGGCCGAACAGCATCCGCCATTCGGGTGACGACCCGTCGGAGTAGGCGATCGTGGCCCAGGGATACAGGAACAGCAGCTCCACGTCGAAGACCAGGAACAGAATTGCGATCAGATAGAACTTGATGTCGAACTGCATCCGCGCCGAGCCAACCGGATCGACGCCCGATTCGTAAGGCATCAGCTTCACAGCCGTGTCCTTACGAGGCTTCAGGAACAGCAGTTGCGACGCGGCGACGGCCCCGAATGCGAACAGCAGAACGCCCACCAGGTAAATGAAGACCGGCAGGTAGCTCGTCAACTCAAAGGCGGCCTCGTAGCCGGCCGTTGTTCGCACCGGAGTCAGCAGCGTCATCCCACCCCCGTCACACCGACTTCGTGATTTTTTTCACAAAGTCGCTCAAAAAGAATCCCCGACCTGACGGTCGAGGATCGGAATTTCTTTCACCGGTATCTTAGCCGAACTGACGGCCCCGTCAAGAAGTTACTTCTTCGGTTCGTCCTTGGCCGGCTCGAACTTCTCGAGAACCAGGGTGAACTTGAAGGTTCCCTTTTCATTGGTTTCCTCGAAGGCCTGCTTGATGATGCCGATGTCTTTGGCGTAGCTGATGCTAGCCTTGAAGGTGACGTCCTTGTTCGATTTCGCGTCCTTGTAGGTGTTCTGCGTGTTGACGACGACGGCATCCTTGAACTTGCCGGCGGGGACGTCGACGTCTTCGACCGTGGCGCTGTAGTCGGCCGAGCTCGCCGTATCGCCGATCTTGAACGTCTCTTTCCACTTCTCGCCCCTGGCGTTCGACTTGAAGAAGCAGATCGGCGGTTCGATTACTGCTTCGCCCATCTTGAAGCGGAAGATGCCGTCCTTCAGCACGGCGATGTGCTCGCTGCCCACCATTTCGCCTTTGACGCGGGCTTCCATCAGAACGCAATCCTGCGTGCCGACTTTTTCGTTCTTCGCGGCGGTCCAGACGAAGCGATCGTCTTGTTCGCCGATCTTGAAGGTCCACTTGTTGCCGATTTTCATCGGGTAGTAGTCCGCATCCGCCGCCGGGAGGGGCATGGCGATGGCGAACAGAACGAGCAGCGTTGCACGCATGAGAAGTCCTTTCAGGAAGTTTGGTACGTTGGGGGAGATGATACACACCGCGAGCGCGGATGTGCAAGTGGCTATCGCCCGCCCGGGGCGACATCGCGGATTTCGACTTGCGGTACCGTCAGGTCGACGATGACGTTCTGCTTGCTGATATCCCCGGCCACGTTGCCGGCCCTGTCGACCGCCTTGACGCGCACGTAGAAACTGTACGGTTCGGTCGGCGGCACGGCCCATGTGTGCTTGCCCGTGTTGTCGATCTTCTCCGCGATCACGCGCCAGGTGCCGTCCAGCTTCTCGGCACACTCGAGCGTGATCGGGGCGACGGCCATGTTCTTGTCGGTCGCGGTCCAGGTGATGTCGACCAGGGCCCCTTGAGCGACGGCACCGTTCGGGCGCACCTTCGGCTCGTTCATCTTCACCAGCGGCGGCGTCGTGTCGACAACGACGGTCGTCAGCGGCGGGTCGCCGGGGCGCGGGTCCCGGCCGCTGACACCAGCACGGCTTTCCACAACGATGGCGAAGCCGTACGTGCCGTCTTTCACAACATCGTGTGTCAGCGTCAGCGGTTCGGTGCGCGGCCGTTCGCCCGGCAGTACGGCCGGGGCATCGCGGTCGGGTTTCAGCTCCGTGCCGTCTTTCTCAAGCGCCTTGGACCATGTGTTCTTGTCGTCGAGCTTCCAGAGCGTGACCTTCTTCAAGCCCGACGGGCCGACGGTTACGTTGTAGTTGAGCTTCACGATGGTGCTGTTGACGAAATGCTGCGTAGCCGGGCCGCGCTCGCCGACTGCAGCGTTGGTGTTATTGCCGTTGTTGTTGCCCGTGCCCGTGTTCGATTCGCCGACGAACTGCCGGGAATCGCCGGCCGTGGAGGACGTCGTCACCGCTTGTGATGTGGCGTCGTTCTTCGCCATGTCGGATGCTTTGACGCGGATCTCGATGCGTTGATCGGGCTTCAGCACCCAAGTGCGCGAGTCGCGGGATTTGAATGCGACCCCTTTGTCGATTGGTGCCCAATCCACCATGCCGGGCCAGCGATACTCGAGGCGGACGGTCGATTGATCGACCGCATCGTCAATGATGTCCCATTCGACCCCGGCGGACCCTTCGGGCGTCGAGAACGGCCGAACATTGATGCGCGGCGGAATCGAGTCGATGACGACTTTGTACTCCGCGCGCAGTTGTTCACGGGACGGCTCGGTACTGCCATCCTGAAACACCGCCTGCACGGCCATCTGGTACTGGCCGTCCTTGCTGGTGGTAAAGTTAAAGCCCTTCTGATTCGGCTGCATGGAGGTCAGGTACTGCCAGGTGCCGGCATCTTCGCGGACGTACAGCCGCAATTCGGAGATCGGCCGTTTGGGATCCGCGGACGAAGGCAGGAAGAACTGGCGTTTATTGGTGTAGAAGACCCGTTCATCGGCAGGGCGGCTTTGCTGGCCGACGCTCAGTTGCGTGATCAGCGCAGCCAGCAGGAGTACGATCGGCAAACGAACTCGCACGATACGCCTCCTTCCCTGGATGCATCCCGCAACGGAAGATGATCGGCCGCGCTCGCAGGCGGATCGTCTTCATTCTTCATCGACCGATCTCGAAGGCGACTTGACCATCCGCGTCCGGCGGGCCGGTTTTTCCGTCAGGTCGGGGCGTACCGCGGCAAGATGGCGAAGCGGGGAGGATGCGTCCGGTGGTGTCGTTGCGGCTGACCGCACCGGACCTTCTGAACTCAGCTTGATATACTGGAGTTCGAATAACCAACGCTGGCCGAGCGTCGAACCAGATGCCAACCCTCATGCTTTCGGGGTCCCGAATGAAACTGTTGTCGCTTGTAGTTACCTTGATCCTGTCGATCGCTCAGGCGTCGGCGGCCGACTGGCCGCAATGGCGAGGGCCGAACCGCGATGGCCACTCGGCCGACAAGGGGCTGCTGAAATCCTGGCCTGCTGAGGGACCGAAGCTGCTGTGGACGTACAAGACGGCCGGTGCCGGCTACGGTTCCCCGGCCGTTGTCGGTGACAAGGCGTACATCCTCGGGGCGGAAGATCCGGAGAAGGGTGATCGCGAATTCCTCGTCTGCATCAACACCAACGACGGCAGCGAAGTCTGGCGGCAGAAACTTGACAACGGGGCTGGCAATTACAGCACCAATTGGGGCGGCGGCCCGCGCGCCACGCCGACGGTCGATGGCGACAACGTCTATGTTCTCGGGCCCCACGGCGACCTACAGTGCCGCAAGACCAAGGATGGCAGCAAGGTTTGGGCGATCAATCTGGTGAAGGACCTGGGCGGCAAGATCCCCAACTGGGGCTACTGCGAATCGCCGTTGATCGACGGCGACAAACTGATCTGCATGCCCGGCGGCAACAAGGGAACCTTCGCCTGCCTGAACAAGACCAATGGCGAGGTGGTGTGGCGCTCGACCGATCTGACTGAAGGGGCTTCCTACTCCTCGATCCTGATCAACAACTTCGGCGTCAAGCATTACGTGACGATCGCCCCTTCGGGACTGGTCGGCGTACGGGCATCGGACGGAAAGTTGTTGTGGAAGAGTCCGGCCGGCAAGAACGGCACGGCCGTCTGTCCCTCACCGATTATCAACGACAAGTTCGTTTTCGGCACATCGGGCTATCAGTCCGGCTGCGGGCTGGTGGAACTGACGGCAGACGGTGCGGACAACGTGAAGGCGAAAGATGTCTACCTCAGCAAGACGATGCAGAACCATCACGGCGGCGTGGTGCGTGTCGGCGAGCACCTGTACGGCTACAGCGACAAGGGCGGTTGGATGTGCCTCGATTACACGAAGATGGAACAGGACAAGGATGACCCGGTCTGGAAGAGCAGCAAGCTCGACAAAGGGTCGTTGACCTATGCGGATGGCCTGCTGTACTGCTACGGTTCGAAGGCGGGCACGATGGTCCTTGTCGAAGCAAACCCGAAGGAATGGAAAGAACTGGGCCGTTTCGAGATCCCGGCCAAGTCGCAGTTCCCGCGTCGCAGCGGCGCGATCTGGACGCACCCGGTGGTCGCCAACGGCAA
>Ga0105048_10016314_pt1 | contig 11491 bp, 8 predicted proteins | sample MAT05_FD_78382 | JGI IMG/M metagenome (GOLD analysis project Ga0105048, IMG submission 78382) | Freshwater microbial communities from Lake Fryxell liftoff mats and glacier meltwater in Antarctica - MAT-05 | ecosystem: Environmental > Aquatic > Freshwater > Ice > Liftoff microbial mat | place...
CCATGCCACTTCGGTCCTCGTCCTCGTCCCACTCGCGTGTACGCGCGCCAACCCGGGATTCGGTGACGGCGGCGGGACCGGCTCGGGCGCCGACGAGACAGCGAGCGCAACGCTCGATCCGTCGGGCGTCACGACCTCGGTCGACGCGTCCAACTCCGACTCCGACAGCGACTCCGACTCCGACTCGACACCGACCGATCCGACGGCGGACAGCTCCGACACGAGGGCGACCGTCGACCCGAGCACGACGGATACGGCTGACAGCACCAACAGCGACCCGACGAGCACCACCGAGAGCGAGAGCGAGAGCGAGAGCGAGAGCGAGAGCGAGACCGATGATCCGACCAGGGATACCGACACGACCGACACGAGCGATTCTGCGAGCAGCGAGAACACTTCGGACGGTCCGATGTGCGGCAACAACATTCTCGAGGGCGACGAGGAGTGCGATGGCGACGCCACCACGAACTGCATGCACTTCGATGCCGTGCCCGTGTTCGAGAATATCGCCGTGGTGGAGTGCGGCGGATACTGCGAATGGGAGGCGGTCGAGGAAACCTGCTGCTTGGCCGAAGCAGCGGCGTGCATCATGAACGAAGGAATCGCCTGCTGCAGCGGAGCGTGCGAAGACGATGTCTGCGTCCCACAATGACGCCTGCGGCGCGGGCGAGGAAGAGGTCTGCGGCGACTGGTCCGGCGTCAGGGGCCCGAGCTCTCGCCGATCTCGCTCGGGTCGGTGGGGATGGGCGCGATCGTCTCGGCACATCCGAGCGCGGGCTTGCCCGCGAGCGTGAAGCCGCGCGCGCGCCACTCGTCGGCGATCCACAACCAGTTGCCGCCCGCACCTTGGCCGACGAGGCCGACGACAGCGTCGCCGTCGCGCAGCACACCGAGGCGGGTGATCGAGTCGTTCTCGACGAGGCTCCACGCGTCGCGGTCCTCGTCTGTCACTTCGCACTGCGGCGGCGTCCACCGCAGTGTCGTCGGCACGCGCTGCGCGATGATGCCGAGCGGTGCCCATGGGCCCGGGCCGCACCCGACCAGTGGCCAGCGAATGTCGATGCGATGACCGCCGGTGTCGAGCGCAGTGACGACGGCGCGGCCGCGCTGCGCGAGACACGGACCGTCGGGACCGAGGAGCGCGACGGCCGACGCATCGATGTCGAGCCCGCGATCATCGAGGACGTCGTCGTCGATCTCGCCCCGCTCGCCCATGCGCGGGATGTGGACGCCGAACGCCGCGCGACGGATCCGCACGAGCAAGCGCGCTTGCTCGGAGTCGGTACTGCGATCGAGCGTCGCGGTGAGCCACGCGACCTCGCCTTGCTTCGCACCTTCGTCGTCGAGCCACGCGCCCGTGCCGTCGCTGATGCCGGCGAGCAGACCCTCGGTGAGAACTTGAATGCCGGTCGGCGCGGGCGTCGGATCGGCAGCGAGGCCCGGACCCTTCGGTAGCGGTGCGACGCGCAGCGGTCTGCTGGTCGCGACGCGCTTGGGCTTGCTGCGACTCTTGTTCAGCAGGCCGCACCCTGCCCAGAGCACGAGTACGAGCAGCACACCGCGCTTCATCGCCCGGCCCCGGTGCTGTCACCGCGTGCGAGCTCGAGCACCCACGGATCGACCTCGAAGCCGTGCTCCGCCGCGAGCGCCTTCGCGGCGCGAGCGTGGGCAAGCGCGCGCTCGCGACTGGCCGGATCCGACGACAGCGCGCGCGCGAGGAGCACGGTGGATTCGACGAGCTGCGCCGCCGCGTCGCGCCGTGCGTCGTACGTCGCGGACTTCGAAGCCGCACGCCAGGCGGTATCGTGGATCGCGAGTGCCTGCGCGAGCGGTGCTGCGGCCTCGCGATCGCGCGCGAGCATGAGCAGCGAGCGCCCTTCGTCGAGCAGCGCCATCGCGCGCAGACTCGCATCGCTGCCGCCGCGATCGATCGCATCGAGGGCACGTCGATCGTACTCGAGCGCGCTGGTCGAATCGCCGTGCTCGCGCAGTCGCGCCGCGATGTCGAGCGTCGTCGTGACCGTCGTCGTCGAAGAAGGGCCGTGCGCATCGGTCACGAGCCCGAGCGCGCGCCCCCACGAGGCGCGGGCGAGCGCTGTGTCGCCCATCCGGGCCTGCACGTCGCCGATCTCCAGCAGCGCCTCGGCGAGTACTGGGTGTCGCGCGCCGAACCTGTCGCGCGCCGCATCGTAGGCCCGCTGCAGATAGCCGAGCGCCGCGGCGTCATCGCCACCGGCAGCGATGAGCTTGCCCACCGTCAGCAGCAGCTCCATCCGCGCCCACGGTTGCTCGATCGTCCGATCGAGCTGCTCGAGCGCTTCATGAAAGTGCGGCAAGCCTTCCGCCGGTCGACCTCCGCCCGCGGCGACGCGCCCGCGTGCGGCGGCGAGGCGCCAGCGCTGCTCGTCGATCCGCGCGCGATCGATCACCGCACGCGCTTGCTCGAGCAGGTGCGTCGCCTCGGTCTGACGCCCGGGCACGACCGCGAGGACCTCGGCGAGCTCGATCCACACGAGCACGAGGAGATGGTCGAAGCCGCCGCGCGTCGCATGCACCGCCGCGTCGTGCAGCGCCGCCTCGGCCTGCGCGTGGTGCCCGAGCGCGCGGGCGATCGCGCCGCGCACGTGCAATGCCGCGACGTGGAGCCCCGGAGCGCCGAGCTCCTGGGCCGACTCACTCGCGAGCGGCGCGACGACGTCGCTCGCAGCCTGCGCGCGACCGAGCCGCAGCAGCACCCACGCGCGATCGACCTGCGAGCGGGTCTCGTCGAGCTTCGCGACGTCCGCGTCGGCCCCGTGGCGGAGCTCGGCGAGGTCGACCGCCCGCGTACAGGCGTGAATCGGTGTGAGGCCTTCGACCGCCGACGAGGCGCGATCGAGCGCGGATCGATCCGCGCTGGTCAGCACGCCGAGCAGCGCGCGCAGCTCGCCCTGCCGCGTGTCGAGGCACGCCGATTTCTCCGCATAAGACTGCTCGGACGCGGCGCCGATGCGCCTCGCTTCGCACAGCGCGACCTGCTCGTCGATCCACGCATCGGTCCAGCCGTCGAGCAGCTCGGCCGTCGCGGTGAAGTTCTCCGTCGCATAGGGCGTACCGCCGACGACGAAGACCTGCTCGAGCTCGGCGCGGCGGGTCTGATCCCACACCGCATTGAACGCCTCGTGGGTGCGCGCGCACGTGGACGCCGCGCGGTGCGCCTGCCATGCGATGACTGCAGCGACGCCAGCGACGACGGTGACCGCGGCGAGACCACGTTGCCATCGACGCAAGCTCGCGGCGGGATCGCGATCGAGCTCGCGCACGAGTCGCTCGGTCGATGGCCAGCGATCCGCGGGCCGGATCGACAGGCCGCGTAGCACGACGGCACGCAAAAACGCGGGCACGCGCGCGCCTGCCGGTGCAGGGCGGGGCTCACCTTGGGTGTACGCGGCCGCGAGCGCGGCGCGGTCGGTGCCGACGAACGGCAGCTCGCCATACAGCGACTCGTAGAGCGCGACGCAGAACGAGAACTGATCGCTCCTGCGATCCGCGACACCGCCCGCGAGCACCTCGGGCGGCGCGTACTCGAGCGTGCCGACCAGCGGCGGCACACTGCCTTCGCTGCCGAGTCCGAGCCGCTCGCGCAGCGGCTGCAGTGCGTCCGCCATCGCCTCCGCGGTCTCCTCGGGCTCATCGGTGGTCGCCGCGAGCCCGAAATCACCGACGTGGATCTGGCCGCTCTCACCGATGAGGATCTTGTCGGGCGACAGGTCGCGGTGCAGCACGCCGATCGCGTGGGCGGCGACGAGGCCACGCCCGACCTCGCGGAACACCCGCAGCACCTCGCGCCAGGGAAACGGCTCGTCCCGCGCTTCGATCCACGACCGCAGATCGATGCCCTCGACGAACTCCATCGCGACGTAGACGCCTCCGCTCCACATTCCGACCGCGTGGATCGGCACGACGCACGGATGCGAGAGCCGGCCGATCGCAGTCAGCGACTCGACGAGTGCCGTCTGCCGCTGCGACTGCGGATCCTCGAAGTCGAACGGGATGAGGCGCAGTGCGACCTTGCGATCGCGCGTGCCGTCGTACGCGACGTAGATCGGCCCTAGCACGTCCTCGCTGTGGCGTGCGAGCAGCACGTGCCCTGCGATCGTCGTCCCGCGCACGAGATCGTGGATGTCGAGCAGCTCCGGGAGCTCGAACGTGACCTCGTCGGCGGTGCCGAGGATCGTCTCGAACTGCGCGGGCGGTCGGATCATCAGTGCCCCGCCACTGATGCTTCGCACCGCCGGCTGCGGCGCGTCGGGCTCGGCGGTGATGGTCGGCTCTTCGCACGACTGATCGGCACCCGCGTCGGTCGGCTCGGCAAGGCCAGAACCGGAGGTGCCGCCCTTGCTGCCGTCGTCTCCGCCCTCGACCATCCGCGCGGACTATAGCGCAGCGTCGCCCGGCGGCGCCGCTTCGACCTGCACGCGCGCGTCATTGAACGTCGCGCCGCCGCCGAGATCGGCGAGTGCGTCCGAGCACAGCGCGTTCGCAGTCGCGCCGTTGTCGGTGCGTCCCGACCACAGGCCTTTCGCCAAGCTCACGACGCCCGGCCGCATGTCGGCGTCGACCGCCAGCCGACAACGCACGTCGCCGAGGTCGTTGAACACGCGGATGCGCGCACCATCGGCGAGCCCGCGGGCCTGCGCGTCCTCGGGGTGCATGTGCAGCGCGGCCGGTCGGGCATCGAGCTGGCCGAACGTCGAGCTGACCTGCCGCGCGAGGGCGGGCGACACGAGCGCCAACGGATGTGCCGCAGTTGCCGGATCCTCGCGATATGCGTAGAGCGGCCCCGCTTCGGCGTCGAGGTCGGCGGGCACCAGGTGGACCTTTGCGTCGGCGGTGCCCGGGAGCATGTCGATGAACTGCACGAGCCCGGGGCGGGTCTGGGCGATGTCGTCGCGCTCGAGCGCACGGGTTGCCTCGTCCGGCAACGTGCTCGCACCGATGATCGCCGCGACGAGCGCCTCGGCACCGCGCGGATCGGTCGGTCGTGCGAAGCCGAGTCGATCGCAGAGATCCGCGAACACGTCGTAGTTCGGTCGCGACTGGCCGACCGGCCGCACGATCGGCCGCGAGCGCTGGACGGCCATCGCGCCGTAGCTGCTGCGCAGTTCGTCGTGCTCGAGAAACGTCGTTGCCGGCAGCACCACGTCGGCGAAGCGCGCAGAGTCCGTCATCACCTGATCGAACACGACGGTGAAAAGATCCTCGCGCAGCAGCCCGCGCTTCATCGCATTCTGATCCGGCAACGTCGCCAGTGGATTGCAGTTGTAGACGAACAGCGCCGAGACACCGCCGTGTGGATCGGTCAGCACGCGGCCGACCTGGTTCATGTTGATCTCGCGGGTCGGTCGCTCGGGCTCGGCGATCGCGGCCGAGGCGTCGAGCGCGAGCGCGCGGCCGTTGCTCATCGTGTAACCACCGCCACGCACCCCGAATTTGCCGCCGATCGCCGGCAACGCGAGGATCGCCGCGACCGCGGAGCCGCCGTTGCGGTTGCGCTCGACACCCCAGCCGCAGCGGATAGCCGCCGGCGATGCGTCGGCGTACATCGCCGCGACGCGCTCGAGTGTCGCGGCGTCGATCTGCGCGACCGCAGCGGCACGATCGATCGTCCACTGTGATGCGCGCTCGCGGAATTCGTCGACACCGGTCGCGTGCGCGGCGAGGAACTCGAGGTCGGCGCGACCGTTGCTGAACAACCACCGCGCGATCGCGAGCGCGACGACGACATCGGTACCGGGGCGCAGCGCGAGGTGGACATCCGCCGTGCGACCGAGCGGTGTGCGCCGTGGATCGACGACGACGAGCTTCGAACCTCGGGCGCGCGCGCGCTGCAGCGGCGGCACGAGGTGGATGCCGGTCGCCGACGGATTGCATCCCCACAGCACGACGAGATCCGCGTGCTCGTAGTCCGGTAGATCGATGCCCGGCATCTTGCCGAACAGGCCCAGCGCCGCGCTGCCGGTCGGCGCGGCGCATACCGTGCGTCCGAGGCGGCTCGCACCGAGTCGGCGGAACATGCGGGCGTCGACGCAATCCTGCGTGAGCGCACCGTTGCTGCCGCCATAGCACACCGGAAGGATCGCTTCGCCGCCTTGCTCACGGACGATGTCGCGAAGTCGCGTCGCGATCCGATCGAGCGCCTCGTCCCACGACACGGCCGTGAAGTCGCCCGAGCCCTTCGCCCCGCTGCGCACGAGCGGGGTGTCGAGCCGATCGGCGCCGGTCATGTGCCGCCCGAAGTTGCGGACCTTGCTGCAGATGAATCCGTCGGTGAATCGATTGCGGCGATCGCCCTCGAGCGAAACCACGCGATCACCGTCGACCTCGATCGCGAGACTGCACGCGTCGGGACAGTCGAGCGGGCACGCGCTGGAGCGGATCTCGCCCACGTGCCTACCGCCGTGCAGCCGAGCGCAGCGTCAACACCTCGACCCCGGCATCCGTGACGAGCACGGTGTGCTCCGCCTGCGCCGAGAGTCGCCCGTCGCGCGTCACCGCGGTCCACCCGTCCTCGAGGATCTCGCAGTTCGGCGTGCCTTCGTTGATCATCGGCTCGATCGTGAACGTCATGCCTTCGCGCATGCGCATGCCGGTGCCGCGGCGACCGACGTGCGAGATCTGCGGCGCCGTGTGGAACTCGCGGCCGATGCCGTGCCCGCAGAACGCCTCGACCACGCCGTAGCCGTGATGCTTGTTCGCGAACTCGACGATCGCGGCCCCGATGTCGCCGATGCGCTTGCTCGGCCCGACCTCTTGGATCCCGAGCCACAGCGACTTGCGCGTGATGTCGATGAGCTTTCTCGCCGCGTCGTCGACCTCGCCGACATGGAACATCTCGGAGGTGTCGCCGTGATAGCCGTCGACGATCGTCGTGATGTCGATGTTGATGATGTCGCCCTCGACGAGCCGACGATCGCCGGGGATGCCGTGGCACACGACCTCGTTGATCGAGGTGCAGATCGACTTCGGGAATCCCTTATAGTTCAGTGGCGCCGGATAGGCCCCCTTGCCGACGATGAACTCGTGGCAGCGGCGATCGAGCTCGAGCGTCGTCACCCCCGGCTGGACGTGGGGTTCGATCATGTCGAGGACGTCCGCGGCGAGCTGGCAGCTACGCCGCATCTTCTCGATCTCGGGCTTGGACTTGATGTCGATCGCCACGGGGAATTGCGCGCCTGGCGCGGTCGCGCTCGGAGTCTAGCAGCCAAAGCCGCTCGGGTGCGCTGGCACCAGCGTGTCGGCTGTGCCAGGCTGCGAGCCGCGATGTCGGACGGTGCGGCGGGGCGCGCGGTGCATTCGCCAGCGGGCGTCTTCGATGACCTCGCCAGACGCACGTTCGTCGTCGTCAGCGGCAAAGGCGGCGTCGGTCGCACGACGGTCGCTGCGATGTGTGGGCTCGCGCTCGCCGAACGTGGCAAGCGAGTGCTCGTCGCGACGACCGGCCACGATGATCGTCTCGCGTGGATGCTCGGCGCCGACAAGCTCGGCGACAAGGCGACTCGCATCGAGCGCGGCTTGTTCGTGCAGCGGCTCACGGCGCAGGCGTGCATCCGCGAGTACGGTGCGCTGGTCTTGCACAGCTCGCGGCTGTCGAGTGCGGTGTTCGACAACCGCGTCGTGTCGCGGCTGATGCGGGCGATCCCCGGGCTCGACGACTTCGCGCAGATCGGCAAGGCGTGGCACGACGCGTTCCGCAGCGGCGACTACGACACGGTCGTCTTCGACGGGCCCGCGACCGGGCACCTGCTGTTCACGCTCGGCGTGCCGCGGGCGATTCGCCAGACGATCGCGCCCGGGCCGCTGGTTCGCGAGGCGGAGCTGATGTGCGCGCACTTCGAGGACTCGTCGCGCACGTGTGCGGTGCTCGTCGGCCTGCCGGAGCGATGGCCGCTCACGGAGCTCGACGAGCTCGGCGTCGCGCTCGGTCGGCAGGCCGGCATCGACGTCGCGGCGGTGGTCGTGAACGGGCTGTGGCCGGCCGATGTGATCCCGGCGGCGAGCGGTGACCCAACCGCGGTGGCGACGCGCGACCTCGTCGAGCGCGCGTGTGCGATCGGTCGCCGCCACGAGCACGAGGTGCTCGCGTGGATGCGCGCGCATCCGTCTGCCCGACGCGCGATGCTGACGCTGCCGTGGCGATTCGAAGGCGTGCGCGATCACGCTGCGATCGCGGCGTTGCTCGCATCGACGCGCGTGCGCGACTACGCGGAGGCGGGAACGTGAGGCTCGAGCTCGAGCAGCACTTGTCCGGCATCGACCGTCGCACCGGCGACGACCGCGACGCGCACGACACGGCTCGCCCGCGGCGCGCGGACCTCGTTCTCCATCTTCATCGCTTCGACGATCACGACGGGTGTGTCGGGCGCGAGAACGTCGCCTTCGCTCACCATCACGCGGACGATGCGACCGGGCATCGGCGACGTGATGGTGCGGCCGTCGCCGCCGGCGTGGCCGGTGCCGCCGAGTGCCGCGAGCGCGGCCTGCTGGGCGGTCAGCACCGTGATCGCGTGCACGAGGCCGTCGACGACCGCGTGCTGTGGATGCGCGCCGGGCTTCGCCGAAGGCTCGATCGTCACGAGCGTGTGCGCAGCGGCGCCGGCGCGACGCACCGCGACGCGACCCTCGGGGCCGAACGTCACTTCGTATGCCTCGCCGTCGACGTCGACGCTGCCGTCTGCCGCGATCGCGACCTCGTGGTCGTTGTCGCCGACGCGAACGCGGAATCGCTGGACGCCACTCACGCGGAAGACGCTACGCGATGACGCACGCGACGTCCACGCTCGATCTCCAGCCCGGTCGCAAGGTCGAGCTCGTCGTCGGGCCCGGCGGCGTCGGCAAGACGACGGTCGCCGCGGCGCTCGCGTTGCGTGCGGCGATCTCGGGGCGCAAGACGGTCGTCGTCACGATCGATCCCTCGCGCCGCCTCGCGCAGGCGCTCGGCATCGAGGCGGCGGCCGCAGGCACGATCACCCACGTCGATCACGGCGGCGCGACGCTCGACTGCCTCGTGCTCGACACGCAGCGTACGTTCGACACTATCGTCTCCGATCACTCGCCGACGCCGGCCGCTGCCGAGGCGATGCTCGTGAACCCGATCTACCGCGCGATGGTTCGCTCGCTCGGCGGTGCGCTCGAGTACGCCGCGACGGCGCAGGTGCAGATGCTCGCCGCTGCGGGCGCGCACGATCTGATCGTCCTCGACACTCCACCGACCGCAAGCGCGATCGAATTCCTCGAGGCGCCCGAGCAGATCGCCGAGGTCGCGAACAACCCGGCGTCGAAGTTCCTTTCGCAGTCGAGCAGGATCGGCATGCGCTTTCTCGGCCTCGGCAGCGGGCTGATGCTGAAGGCGCTGGAGTCGATCGGGGGCGGCGCGTTCATCGGCGATCTCGGGCGGTTCCTCGCCGACTTCGGGCAGGTGCTCGTCGAGTTCCAGCGCCGTGCCGGCGTGCTCGCGAGCTTGCTCGAGTCGGACAGTACGGGTGTCGTGCTCACGACGTCGGCGACCGAGCTGAGCGTCCGCGAGGCGCTCGCGTTCCTCGGGGTGCTGCGCGAGCGCGGGCTGCGGATCGATGGTGTCGTGCTCAATCGCTTCGACGATGCGGTGCCGCCGTGGCCGGGCGATGCGGCGATGCTCGCGGCGGTCGGCGATGCGCGAGCGGCGGGGCGGATCGCCGAGCTCGCGCGGGCGCTCGGCGGCCAGGCGAGCGTCGCGGCGCAGGCGGCTGCGCAGCTGCGGCAGGCGTGGCCGGACACGCCGATCTGCACGGTGCCGCGCATCGATCCGCCGCCGGTCGGCCTCGCCGAGCTGCACGCGCTCGCGACGATGATCTGGCCGCACGTGCGGCGCTAGCAAGCCCCCGCGCACTTCCACCACGGGCTGCTAGTCCACGTGCAGCGCGGCGCCGAAGCCCGCGTCGACGACGATCGCGTCCGAGCGGCCGAACGCGCGCTGCTCGAGTGCGCGGGCAGTCGCCGAGATGTCTGCTGGCGGCGCCTCGGTGCACGACCAATCTCCGGCATCCATCACGATCTCCGCGGCGCGGCCATGCGCCGAGTCGCCCTGTGATCTCGTGACGCACGCGTCGAGCAGCTCCACCGACGGCGACTCCGACCACGCGAGCTCGGCGAGGTACGCAGACACCTCGGCCCGGACCGTCAGGGGCGTGCCGACGGGACAGATTGCGCAGGGCAACGCGTCCTCGTCGTCGAGATCGAGATCGTCCGCGACGTGGCGCAGCTCGTGGACCGCGACGCCGCGCGCTCGCCAGCGTGCGAGCTCGGCGAGCGCGTCTGCGAGACCGCTGGCGCCGCGGAACACCGGCGTCGCACGGCGCAGGCTCGCGACCTCGCTCGCCGTGATCGCTGGACACTCGCCGTCCTCGATCCAGCGGTCGAGACCGTCCAGCGTCGCGGGATCGTAGCCATTCCACGGCAGATCGGTGATCACGAAGCGGCTACCGCACTCGCGGCGAAGGACGATCGCCTCGCGGGCGAGCGCTGCGTCGGCCCTCGCAGTCGCGCTGGCACCCAGCACGGTGATCGTCGACGGCGAGAGCGCAGTCTCGGCCTCGCGCACGATCGCGGGACCGAAGGCTCGCCACAGTCGCGCCATCTCGGTCTCGCCGACCACCTCGCCGAACGCCGGCCAGGTACGGTCGAGCGCGAGCGCGATCGTCCGATCGCCGAGCACCATCGCGCCTTGCTCGGCCGAGCTGACGTAGCCGCTGTACAGCTCGCGGAGGTTCAGTGTGTCGACCCGCTCGAGCACTCGCACGCGCTTCGCCTCGCCATCGACCTTGCCCTCGCCATCACCGACGATCCGGTACGCCATCGCGAAGAACCTGACGCTCGGCTGCAGCCGGATCGACGCATCGAGGAACCAGCCCGCGCCGTTGTAGTCCAGGTAGTCGTTCCAGGCGCCGACGACCCAGAGCACGCGCTCGCGCGCGCGATCCTCGGTGAGCTCGGGACCGACGAGCCTCGCGAGCTCGGCGAACAAAGCCGCGAGATTCGCGTCGGCGGCGATCGCTGTGCGCAGTGCATCCTCGGCACCGCGACGCTCATCTGCGTCGTCCTGCGACGCGGCGATCACCCAGTCGGTCCACAGCTCGCCGTGCACCGCGGCGAGATCGATCGCGTCGAGGTTCGGCGGATGCGCGGGACGGTACGGCACCTCGAGTCCGGCGAGATCGCGCGCGGTGTCGGCGATCTCGGTGCGGAACCACGCAACCAGGCCGATCGCACACGCGGCCGCGACGAGCCACCGCGGCGGAAACGATCGCTCCCGCGTCGGATCGTCGTTACCTGAATCGATCGGCGGCTCGGTGATGGACGCGTCGCTCATGCCCCGCTCGGCGAATCGAGCGAGGGTGCCAGACACCGGCGACCGGCGGTTGGTTCCCGAAGCGCACCGTCACGCGTCAGTCGTCGCCGCCGTCGTCGCCGCCGC
>Ga0105048_10016317_pt1 | contig 11489 bp, 7 predicted proteins | sample MAT05_FD_78382 | JGI IMG/M metagenome (GOLD analysis project Ga0105048, IMG submission 78382) | Freshwater microbial communities from Lake Fryxell liftoff mats and glacier meltwater in Antarctica - MAT-05 | ecosystem: Environmental > Aquatic > Freshwater > Ice > Liftoff microbial mat | place...
CAGTGCGATCTCGGGCTCCGCGAGCAGGCCATTGGGACCGGGCGTGTCGGGCATCTGATCCGGCGGCGGGGCCTGATGCTCGAGGCCCGGCTCGACGACCTGGAACGACGCCGCCATCGTAAAGATCGCCTCGCCGTCCTGGATCGCGACGACGCGGCGCGTCGTGAAGCTCTTGCCGTCGCGAATCCGATCGACCTCGTACACGATCGGCTTTCTCGCGTTGCCGACGCGCAGGAAGTAGCCGTGCATCGAGTGGGCGAAGCGCTCGCCGGTGATGGTCTGTTCCGCGGCCGACAGCGCCTGGCCGACGACCTGGCCGCCGAACACGTTGCCCCAGCCGAGGTCCTGACTCTGACCGCGGAAGAGATCGTGCTCGATGCGTTCGAGGCCGAGCAGATCGAGCAACTCGCCGAGGACGTTCGCCATGCGTGGCGACGGTAGCATGGTCGGCAGTGGGTCCAGCTGCGCCTTGCGTTCGATCCGTACGGGCCGTACACTCCGAGAATGCGTCCGAAGACCTGCGGTGCCGAGGAGGCTCGCGCGACGTTGCCCGAGCTGCTCGAGCAGGCGCACGGCGGTCGCGTCACGGTCATCACGAAGCGGGGCCGGCCCTACGCGGCGCTCGTCCCGGCGCAACGGCTCGGTGCGGGCACGCGACGAGTCTCGCTGCTCGCGCTGCGAGGCTCCGGCGCGGGCCTGTGGGGGGACGCGCGGGCATCGATCGCGGGCATGAGAGACGAGTGGGAGTGACGCTTGCGGACGCGATTCCGGACGGCGCAGCGGTGCTCGTCGACACCGCGCCGATCATCTACCTGCTCGAGGGGAATCCGCTCGCCGCACCATTCGAGTCGATCTTCGCCGCCATCGATGCCGGACGGATCTACGCAGTTGTCACTGCGGTCACGCTGGCCGAGGTCGTGGCGGGTCCGCTGTGTGCGGGGCGCGATGACCTCGCCGAGCGCTACCGGCACGCACTCACAGCGTCCCCCGCGTGGACGTTACGTGAGCTCGACGCCGAGCTCGCCATGCTCGCGGCGCGGCTGCGATTGCGTCACCATCTCCGGCTTCCCGATGCGTTTCAACTCGCCGTTGCGGTGCACGAGGGGTGCTTCGCGTTGGTGACCCACGATCGCGACTTCTCGAGTGTCACGGATCTACCGGTTCTCGGGCCGCCCTGAGGCCGACCCGTGCGGCGCCTGCGTCGAGCACCGCCTTTGCTACCGTCGCGCCGACGAGCGTCGCGCCGCCGGCGATCGCGAGCGCGCCTGGAACCTCGTCGTGAACCGCCCACGCCCACACGCTGCTCAGTACCGGCTCGATCAAGAGGATGAGCGAGACGTCGAGTGCGGGGAGATGACCGACGGCGCGACTCACCGCGAGGTAGGGCAGGGCGATCTGGAAGATGCCGAGATACAGCACCACGACGACATCGCCCAGATCGGCGTGCACCGGGAAGATCCACGGCACGCAAATCGCGAACGCGAGAGTGTTGCCGGTGACCACGGCGGCGATCGGCGCCGACGCGCGTGGACCGGTGCCCATCCAGCGCAGTCCGAGGATCGTCCCGGCCCACGTCACCCCCGATGCGACGGCGAGCAGGTTGCCGGTCGTCGGATCGGGTGCGGTCGTGCGCGGCGGTTCGACGCCGAGCACGAACAGCGACAGCCCGATCGCGCACACGCCGACGAAGATCAGATCGCGACGCACGATGCGTTCGCCGAGTAACAGCGGCGCCGCGAGCAGCACGTAGACTGGCGCGGTCGACTGCAGGAAGATCGTGTTCGCGGCCGTCGTCATGCGATTCGCGATCGCGAACAGTACGACCGTGCCCGCGTACGCGATGCCGACGAGCCAGGCGCGCGGCGGTGGCAGCCGGCGTGCGGTGCCGGAGAGCACGAGCACCGCAATCGCGCCGACCAGCGAGCGCAGGCCCGCGATCTGGGGACCGTCGAGCGCCGCCGCCTTGATCGCGGTACCGCCGGTCGAGAACATGATCGCGGCGAAGACGAGCAGCAGTCGCGCACGGGTGATCTCGGCGGCATCGGTCACCGCAACGCGCCTCGGCTCGCCACGGCCTCGCGATAGATCTCGCGGTACGCCTGGGCGCTCGCGGCCCAGTCGTGACGCTCGGCCATCGCACGTCGCTGCATCGCGACGAACCGCGGTCGATCCGCGTATGCCACCGCGGCGCGGACGAGCGCGTCGGCACACGCCGCCGCGGTCGGCGGGCCGAACACGAAGCCGGTGTCGTCGTCGGTGACCGTGTCGGCGAGGCCGCCGGTCTTGCGCACCACCGGCGGCGTGCCGTAGCGCATCGCGTACATCTGCGTCAGCCCGCACGGCTCGAAGCGCGATGGCACACACAGGCAGTCGACGCCGGCGAAGATGCGATGGGACTGACCTTCGTCGTAGCCGCGCACGAACGCGACGCGACCGGGATGCGCGGCCGCGAGCTCGGCGAGCGCGAGCTCGAGCCCGGCCTCGCCGCTACCGAGCACGACGAGCTGCGCACCGACGGCGAGCGCGGCCGGCCACGCCTCGAGCAACAGATCGATGCCCTTTTGCCACGTCAACCGACTCACGACGCCGAAGATCGGCGCGTGGGTCTGCGGATCGAGCCCGACCTCGCGCTGCAGCGCCGCACGAGCGAGGTGCTTGTCATCGAGGCGGCTCGCGTCGTAGCGCACCGTCAGCGCCTCGTCGCGCGCGGGATCCCACACGCTGGTGTCGATGCCGTTCAGCACGCCGCGCACGGCCTCGCCGCGCCAGCGCAGCAGGCCATCGAAACCGATGCCGCCGGCCGGCGTGCGGATCTCGTCGGCGTACGTCGGGCTCACCGTCGTGACGCGATCGGCGTGAACGAGCCCGGCCTTGAGCAGCGACACCTCACCGAAAAACTCGAGCTCGCTCGGCGACCACGCCGATGCCGGTGCGCCGATCGCCGGCAACACCGAGTGCGGAAACCGCCCCGCGAAGTGGAGGTTGTGCACGGTGAACACGGTTGCCGGCCGACCCGCGCCCCACCATGTGAGATGACCGATGGCGAGCGCGGCCTGCCAGTCGTGCGCATGCACGAGATCGACGGGGCGGTCGAGCGCCGGCGACGCGAGCGCGAGCTGAGCCGCGACGCGTGCGAGCAATCCGAACCGCAGATGGTTGTCCGGCCAGTCGACGCCCTGAGGATCCCCGTACAGGCCGCCGTCGCGATCGAACAGCGGATCGCACTGCAGCAAGCACAGCGTCGCACCGGTGTCGGCGAGCGGCGCCGTCCATACCCGCGCGGGATGGCCGAGGCCGAGCGGATCACCGAGCTCGTGGCGCAGCGTCGCGCCGGTGCGTTCGATGGTGCCGCGATACGCGGGCAAGAGCACTCCGACGTCGTCGCCACATTCGACGAGCGCGCGGGACAGCGCCGTGACCACGTCGGCGAGCCCACCGGTCTTGCACACCGGGACGGCTTCGGACGCGACCTGCAGGATCCGCATGGACGAGCGTGGCGTCGAGCGTACGCGCGACAGGCGTCGAGACGCAAACATCTCCGCGTACAAGCCGGCAGGTGGGCATCGACGCGCATGTCGCGGGTGCATCGCCAGCGCTGGGCGATCGCCGGCCGATGCGACACTCTTGGCGCGCATGCACGGATTCGGCCCCGCGACTGCGACGTGGTTTCGGCGCGCATTCGCGTCGCCGACCCCGGTTCAGACCCGCGGATGGGATGCGATCGCGTCGGGCAAGCACGCGTTGCTCGTCGCGCCGACCGGCAGCGGCAAGACGCTCGCGGCGTTTTTGTCCTGCATCGACAAGCTGGTGCACAAGCCGCCCGTACACCCGGGCGTGCGGGTGCTCTACGTGTCACCGCTCAAGGCGCTCGTCTACGACGTCGAGCGCAACCTGCGGGCGCCGCTCGTCGGGGTCGCGCACGCGGCCGCAGAGATCGGCGCACCGATCGTGGTGCCGCGCGTCGGGGTGCGCACCGGCGACACCAAGCAATCCGAGCGTGCGGCGCTCGCTCGCGATCCGCCGTCGATCCTGGTCACGACGCCGGAGTCGCTGTTCCTGATGCTCGCGTCCGCGGTGCGATCGACGCTCACGACGGTCGAGACGATCATCATCGACGAGGTGCATGCGATCGCGCCGAGCAAGCGCGGCGCGCATCTCATGCTGTCGCTCGAGCGGCTCGCGGCCGACTGCGCGGTCGATCCCGTGCGCATCGGGCTGTCCGCGACCGCGAATCCGCTCGAGGACATCGCGCGCTTTCTCGGCGGTGATCGTCCGGTCGAAGTCGTCGACTGCAGCGCGCCGCCGGACATCGACGTCCAGATCATCGTGCCGGTGCCCGACATGACGCGGCCGTCGTTCGGCGCGATGCCGGTCGCCCAGCCGGTTCGTCCGCGGGTGGGCTCGACGCTCGCGCCTGCACCTGCGCCTGCACCTGCGCCCCCCGGTCTCGGCGAGCCGGTCGACAACAGCATCTGGCCCGCCGTGTATCCGCGGCTCGTCGCGCTCATCCGCGGGGCGCGGTCGACGATCGTGTTCGTGAACGCGCGCGGGCTGTGCGAAAGGCTCGCGCAGCGGCTCAACGAGGTCGCGGGCGAGCCGCTGGTGCGTGCGCACCATGGATCACTCGCGCACGGACAGCGCACCGAGATCGAGGAGGCGCTCAAGCGCGGCGAGATCAAATGCATCGTCGCGACCAGCTCGCTCGAGCTCGGCATCGACATGGGCGCGGTCGATCTCGTGGTGCTCGTCGAGTCACCGGGCGCGGTCGCTCGCGGCCTGCAGCGCGTTGGTCGTGCCGGCCACGGCGTCGGCGAGCGTAGCCACGGCCGCCTGTTCCCGAAGCACCGCGGCGATCTGCTCGAAGCCGCGGTTGTCGTCGCGCGCATGGGCAGGGGCGAGATCGAGTCGCTCGCGATCCCGACGAACCCGCTCGACGTGCTCGCCCAGCACATCGTCGCGATGGTCGGGCTCGGCGACACGACGGTCGCGCGCATCGAGGCGATCATTCGCCGCACGTCGACCTACGCGAAGCTCCCGGCCGATGCGCTGCGTGGCGTGCTCGACATGCTCGCGGGCCGCTATCCATCGCAGGCGTTCGCGGATCTGCGACCGCGGATCGTATGGGATCGCGCGACCGACCAGCTGTCGCCGCGCCAAGGCGCACTGAAGATCGCGATTCAGAACGCGGGCACGATCCCGGATCGCGGGCTCTACCCCGTGCACCTCGGCGAAGGTGGCCCACGCGTCGGCGAGCTCGACGAGGAGATGGTCCACGAGTCCGCACCGGGCCAGGTCGTCACGCTCGGCGCGAGCGCGTGGCGCATCGAGCGGATCACCCGTGACCGCGTGCTCGTCGTGCCCGCGCCGGGCGAGAGTGGACGGCTGCCGTTCTGGAAGGGCGAGGGGCCCGGTCGTCCGCTCGAGCTCGGGCGCGCGCTCGGTGCGTTCACGCGCGACGTCGCTTCGCGCGAGCACGACGACGCGCTCGCGTGGCTGCGTTCCGAGCATCGGCTCGACGAGTGGGCGGCGCAGAACCTGCTCGCGTATGTCGAGGAGCAGCGCACGGCGACCGGCGTGCTGCCGACCGATCGGGCGATCACCATCGAGCGCTTCCGCGACGAGGTCGGCGACTGGCGCGTGTGTCTCTTGTCGCCGTTCGGGGCGCGGGTGCACGCGCCGTGGGCGATGGCGATCCAGGCCGATCTCGCCGCGCGGCACGAGTTCGACGTGCAGGCGATGTGGAACGACGACGGCATCGTGCTGCGGCTCGTCGACACCGAGGAGTTGCCCCAGCTCGATCTGCTGGTGCCGGATCCCGAGGCGATCCACGATCGCATCGTCGAGCAGCTCGCCCACTCGGCGATGTTCGCGGGCGTGTTCCGCGAGAACGCCGGGCGTGCGCTGCTGCTGCCGCGCACGCGCGCCGGCGTGCGTACGCCGCTGTGGGCCCAGCGGCTGAAATCGCAGCAGCTCCTCGCGGTCGCGCGCGAGTATCCGGCGTTCCCGATCGTGCTCGAGACCTATCGAACATGCATGCAGGACATGTTCGACGTGCCGGCGCTCATCGACATCCTCACGGGTATCCGCGCGCGGACCATCCGCGTCGATCACGTCGAAACCACGTCGCCATCGCCGTTCGCACGATCGTTGATGTTCGCGTACGTCGCGGCGTACATGTACGAGGGCGACATGCCGCTCGCCGAGCGTCGTGCCGCTGCACTGACGCTCGATCGGGCGCTGCTCCGCGAGCTCGTCGGCCACGAAGACATTGCACAGCTGCTGGATCCAGGCGCGACCGACGATCTCGAGGAAGAGCTGCAGCGCACGGCCGAGGGCTACCGCGCGCGTGGGCCTGACGAGCTGCACGATGCGCTGCGCCGGCTCGGCGAGCTGACCGAGGACGAGCTCGTGCTGCGGTCCGAAGGCGATCCGGCGCAGTGGATCACGGTGCTCGAGGACGGCCGTCGCGCGATCAGGATGCGGGTCGGCGGTCGCGCGTGCGTCGTCGCGATCGAGGATGCCGCGATGTATCGCGACGGGCTCGGCAGCATGCCGCCCGGTGGCATCCCCGAGACGTTTCTCGCGACCGTGCCCGACGCGCTCGCGCAGCTCGTGATGCGGTGGGCGCGGACGCACGGCCCGTTCACGACGGACGCGCTCGCGGCACGTTGGTCGATACCGGCCTCGGCGATCTCTGCGGTGCTCGCAGGCATGGTGCGCACGGGCGCGGTCGTGTTCGGGCGCCTGCGTCCCGGTGACGACGGCGAGAGGTGGTGCGATGCGGAGGTGCTGCGCCGGATCAAGCGCCGCTCGCTCGCGCGGCTGCGCAACGAGATCGCCGCGGTCGATGCCCAGACCTACGCGAAGTTCCTGCCGCAGTGGCACGGCATCGGTGATCCGTCGCGGGCGCCCGGTCGACTCGCCGAGGTGCTGACGACGCTCGAGGGCCTGCCCGTCGCGTACAGCGAGCTCGAGCAGCACGTGTTGCCTGCGCGCGTCGCCGGCTTCGGGCCGCGCATGCTCGACGAGCTCGGTGCGATGGGCGAGCTGTGCTGGGTCGGCAAGGGCGCGATGGGCCCTGATGACGGCAAGGTCGCGCTGTTTCGTCGCGATCGCGTCGGGCTGCTGCTCGATCCGCCGGTCGTGCCCGACGATCTCGATCCGCTGCGCCGCGCGATCCTCGATCACCTGGCGCTGCGCGGCGCGTCGTTCGTCGTCGAGCTGTTGCGCGCGGCCGGCGATGTGCGCCTGGGCGAGCTCGAGTCGGCGCTTTGGGATCTCGCGTGGGCGGGCCTCGTCACCAACGACACGTTTTTGCCGCTGCGCGCGCTCGCGGCAGGAGCTCGCGCGCGACCGGGTCAGCGCAGCGGCGGCGGACGGTGGTCGCTCGTCGCCGATCTACTCGGACCCGAGCGGTCGCCGACCGAGCGTGCACTCGCGCGCGCAACGATGCTCGTCGCACGCCACGGCATCGTCAGTCGCGACGTGCTCGCGACCGAGCAGATCGAAGGTGGCTTTGCGCCGATCGGTCGCGTGCTGCGCGAGCTCGAAGAGGCCGGCAAGGTGCGGCGTGGCTACTTCGTCGAGGGCACCGGCGGTGCTCAGTTCGCGGCACCCGGCGCGGTCGATCGTCTGCGTGCGGCGAGGCAGCCCGAGCGTGCGGCACCGGTCGTGCTCGCGGCGACGGATCCGGCGCAGCCGTACGGCGCGGTGCTGCCGTGGCCGCATCGCTCGCCGGACAAGGGCGGTGCCCGTCGCGTCGCGGGTGCGACGGTGGTGCTCGTCGATGGTGCGGCGGTGCTGTTCGTCGAGCGCGGTGGTAGGCGGTGGATCACGTTCGCGGCGGCCGACGATCCCGCGACGTTCGAGATCGCCGCGCAGGCACTGGGCAGGATCGCGAGGGAGCGTCGGGGCAAGATGCTGCGCGTCGAGTCGATCGACGGCGAAGCGGCGCGCGAGACGAAGTACGCCGCGGCGCTGCGGGCGGTCGACTTCCGCTCGGACGTGCGCGGGCTCGTGCTCGAGGTGCGGTGACGCTCAGATCGGCGCGAACGTCAGCGCCGCGTTCGCCGGCCGGCGTCGGTGTCGGCGCCTTCGCGCACGCGAGCACCAGCGCAGCGAGCCCGCCCATCACGAGCCTCGAAAACGTCGTCACCCGCGCGCGCACGCACCGAAGCATCGCCGATCCGCGCGCAGCACGGCAGGGATCCCCGCGCGCGTCGCCGCGCGGCACGCAGCGTTCACCCGGCGTACCCTCAGCCGACCGCCGTGCCCGAAGGCGACACGATACATCGACTCGCTCGAAAGCTGGCCGCGGCGCTCGTCGGCCAGGCGACGACGCGCGTGTGGCAGCGCGATCGCGGTGAGGTCGCAGAGCTCGTCAGTCAGTCGATCGGCGCGGTCGAGGCGGTCGGCAAGCATCTGCTCGTCGGTCTCGGCGATCGCTACGTGCTGCACACGCATCTCGGCATGCCGGGTCGCGTCGCCCAGATGGAAGGCGCGTTTGTCCCGACATGGGAGACCAGCGCGATCATCGGTGTCGAGGGCACGACGTTCGTGTGGCGCAACGCAAAAACGGCGGCGCTCGTGCGCCGCGACGAGCCCGCGTTCATCCGCGCGATGCAACGCATCGGCCCCGACCTGCTCGCGCCGTCGTGCGACATCGACGACGTCGTCACGCGCGCGCTCGCCCGTGGTGGCAGCGAGCGACCGATCGCCGACGTGCTGCTCGATCAGTCGATCGCCGCGGGCATCGGCAACGTGTTCAAGTCCGAGATCATGTTCACGTGCGGCTTCGATCCGTTGCAGGCCGTCGGCACGATCGATCGCGAGGCGCTCGCACGCGCGTACGAGCTCGCGCGCACGATGTTGCAGTGCAGCGTGCGCGACGGTCACCGCGACACGGTCGGTGTGGTCACGCCGTGGCGCGGGCGCGCGAACGGGACCCGGCTGTGGGTCTACGACCGCGCCGGCGAGCGATGTCGCGTCTGTGGCGGGGCGATCTTCCGCACTGGCGTCGGCGAGGACGCGCGCGTCACGTTCCAGTGCCGCACGTGTCAGGCCCCCGAGACCGGGCGCCGCAGGGTCACGGCCTGAGCGCTCGCGTCGCGTTATGATCTTCGCGATGTTCCGCGTCCTAGTCGGCGCGACGGCCGCCGTCGTCGCACTCTTCGCCTGCAGCAGCCCCGATGCGACGGTCCCCGGCGAGACCGGCGACGCGAGTGATCCGAGCGGCACCGCGACGATCGTATCGATCTCGAGCGCGACGACGACAGCCGAGACGTCGCTCACCGATCCGTCGACGTCGAGCGAGACGTCGAGCGAGGAGAGCGGTACCACCGGACCAGACACGCTGCCACCGGTACCGATGCTCGTGTCGCCGACCAACGGCTCACTCGACGAGCCGCTCGAGACGGCGCTGTGCTGGGAGCCGGTCGTGGATCCCGACGGGGATGCCGTCCGCTATCACGTGTTCGTCGACGACATCGACCTGCAGGGGGGGGTGCAGGACGAGCAGGAGGGCTACGCGGGGCCGTGCACCGATCCGCTGACGTTCGACTACGACCGCACCTACGCGTGGCGCGTCAAGGCGTTCGAGGTCGAGGATCCGACGCGCGAGTCCGAGTCGAGCGACACGCGGACGTTCACCGTCGAGGGTGAGGCCGGCGCGCACGTCGTGTTCCTCGATCGGTTCGACGACGACATGGGCTGGCAGGTCGGCGGCGACGCGACCACTGGCGCGTGGGTGCGCGGCGATCCGCAGCTCGCATTCGATGGCGAGGATCGCTCGCAGCCGAGTCGCTGCGACGGCGGCGCGGCCTGCTGGTTCACGGCGGACAATCCAGCCGGTGACGCGAGCACGGACGACGTCGACGGCGGCAGCGCGACGCTGACCTCACCGCCGTTCGATCTGTCGCGCGCCGCCGCTGCGACCGTGGAGATCCGCCGCTTCTTCTATCGCTCGGATCCCGATCCTGGCGCGGAGCTCCGCATCGACCTGCTCGTGCCCGACGACGCCGAGCCCAGCGGCTTCGCGGTGCACCCGCTCGAGCTGCTCGATCAATCGACATCGGTCGATCCGCAGAATCTGTGGACCCCGCGCGAGCTCGCGGCGTGCGGGGTGCCGATGCTCGACGGCTCGCGGCTGCGCATCACCGCAACTGACGCCGGCGACGGGGTCCTCGAGGCTGCCATCGATACGGTGCGCGTGCGGGCGCACGACACCGCGACCGTGTGTGGCTCGGGTGACGGTGGCATGTGCGATCCAGCGCTCGGCTCCGCGGCGTGCCCCGATACGTCGCTGTGCTGCGCGAAAGGCAGCGTGCAGGCCGGCGTGCATCGCTGCACCCTGCCGGTCGCCGGCATGGATCCCGACACGCCGCCGCCGTTGCCCGACTCGCCCGGCAACGGCCCGCTCGGCTGCGATGCACCGGATCTACGCATCGATGAGACCTGGATCGATCCGGTGTTCACCGACATCATGGTCAACCAGAACACGTGCGAGCTACTCGAGGGCTGCGTCGACGACACCGGTATCCGCACGATCCTCCGCTTCTCGCTCGCTGCACAGAACAACGGCAGCAAGGATCTCGTGCTCGGCGTCGCGGCGAACAACCCCGATGTCTTCCACTACAGCGAGTGCCACGATCACCACCACTTCGACAACTTCGCGATCTACGAGCTGCTCGACGGTGACGACGTGATCGCCCGTGGCCACAAGCAGGGGTTCTGCCTGCTCGACTCGTACAGCTGGGCGTGGCCGAACACGTTCGGCAACTACGACTGCGGCAACCAGGGGATCACGCGCGGCTTCACGGACATCTACGAGTCGGATCTCCCGTGCCAGTGGATCGACGTGACGGGCGTTCCGCCGGGGGAGTACACGCTGCGGGCGGAGATCAACCCGGTGCAGCCGGAGGCGACGACGCCGCTGCTGGTCGAGCGGGATTACACGAACAACGTGGTCACGGCGCCGGTGACGGTGCAATAGCGGGTCGACCGGTCGCAAAGTTCCGCGACCGCGGCGTGCACGTCGAGAGCAGCTGCCGCGTCCGTGGCCAGCCGTCAGTGCGTCAGCTTGCGGTACTTGATGCGCTTGGGCACCAGCGCGTCTTCGCCGAAGCGCGCCTTTCGATGCGCCTCGTAGTCCGCGAAGTTGCCCTCGAACCACGTGACCTGGCTGTCGCCCTCGAACGCGAGGATGTGCGTCGCGACCCGATCGAGGAACCAACGGTCGTGGCTGATGATCACCGCGCACCCCGGGAACGCGAGCAACGCCTCCTCGAGGTGGCGCAGCGTGTCGATGTCGAGATCGTTGGTCGGCTCGTCGAGCAGCAGCAGGTTACCGCCCTTTTTGATCAGCTTCGCGAGGTGCACGCGGTTGCGCTCGCCACCCGACAGCTCGCCGACGCGCTTTTGCTGATCCGCGCCGGTGAAGTTGAACTTGCCGACGTAGGCGCGCGCGTTGGTCTCGACGCCGCCCATCGGGA
>Ga0105048_10016320_pt1 | contig 11488 bp, 12 predicted proteins | sample MAT05_FD_78382 | JGI IMG/M metagenome (GOLD analysis project Ga0105048, IMG submission 78382) | Freshwater microbial communities from Lake Fryxell liftoff mats and glacier meltwater in Antarctica - MAT-05 | ecosystem: Environmental > Aquatic > Freshwater > Ice > Liftoff microbial mat | place...
GGCTGCGTCGTCTCTTCCGCGTACGGCCGCTCCGGCGTCTCACCGCGCGAGAGCGCGCCGACCATGAAGTCGACCTGCCGACGATCGAGCGAATACGTCATCGTGAAGCCGCCGCCGAGCCGCTCGCGCAGCTGCGTCGAGCCGATCTCCGCGACCTGCTCGCGCGCCATATCGCTTGGGCTCGCGCCGAACACCGGCAGCACGCCGCCGATCACCGACGAGAAAAATCCGGTCGCCTCCGCCGTGACCAGCCCGCGCGGCGTGACGTGCGCGCTCACCTGCCCGCCCGGCGGCGGGCGCATCCACAGCGTCGCCATGCGCCGCGTGCGGTCGTAGCCGACGGCGACATCGACGCTCAGCTGCGCGTCCATGTCGACCAGCAGATATTGCCGCACGCGAAAGCCCGACGACTCGCGATCGACGTACGTCCAGCCCATGCCGCCCATCGCGAGCTCCAGGTGCCCGTCGCGGATCTGCGCCTCGCAGCGACGGATCCACCAGCGACCAACGCTCGGCAATCTCCCGGCCGCAGGGCCGCGCGCCTCACCCTCGCCAGGCAGCCCGATGTAGCTACCGAGCAAGCGCGGACAGAGCTGCGGCGTCAACACTTCGGTCAGCAGAGCGCCGATCTCTTCGTCGTGCGCCTCTGCATTGCTGACGGCCGTCTCACTGCCGCTCGTCGTCGTCGTCGTCGCGGTCGTCGTCTCGCTGCCCGCGGTCGTCGTCGTACCGCCTCCGCCGCAGGCAGAAGCGAGCAGCGCGGACGCGACGGCGAGACCAAGCGAGCGGAGTAGGGTGCGCATCGGAGGGCGAGGGTAGCAGCCTGTTTACAGTCGGTTCATCAATCGATCGCGCGTGGCGAGAGCGACGTTCGAGCGCGCGGCCGCCGCAGGGACACACGAGCCCCCGCGCTGCCTTCCCGCGAAGCGCCGAGAATCGGCTATAAGACGCGGCCGTGGACCTCGCTTCAGTCATTGTCGCGGAAGGACTCGTCGCGCCGACGGCGTTCGAAGCGGCGCGCCTCGAGTCGGTGGCCGGTGCGCGCCCGCTGGTCGAGGTGCTCGTCGATCGCGGGCTCGTCGGCGAAGACGTGCTCGCCGATGCGCTCGCCCGCGCCGTCGGCAAGACCGTCGTCGATCTCGCCACTGGCCCGCTCGACGCCGAGGTCGTGCATCTCGTCCCCGAAGAGGTCGCGCGGCGTTATCTCGCCGTGCCCGTCGCGCCCGATCCGCTCACCGCCTCGCTGCGCGTCGCGTTCGTGAACCCGCTCGACAAGATCGCCATCGCCGCCGTGCAAGAGGTGACGGGGCTCGACGTCGACGTGCTGGTCACCACCGTGTCCGCCGTCCGCGCGATGCTCGATCGCCAATACGGCCGCCTCGAGCGCACCAGCCGCTTCGTCGTCTCGCTCGACAAAGACGATCTGCCGCCCGAGACCACACGCCGCACCGACGGCGTGCGCGGCGAACGCAGCTTCTCCACCGCGCCCGCTCATCGCATCAGCGAAGACGCGACGCCCGAGCAACGCCACGAAGCGCTGCTGCTCGCGCTGATCGAGGCCGGCGCGCTCACCCGAGCCGACTACGTCGCGGCGCTGCGCCGGCTGCTCGGCTCACGCGACGTTTAGCACAGCGCGGCGTGGCTTGGCTTGGCGTGGCGTGGCGATCGCGCGCTGATCGACCGTCGCACGATCGCTGCCTGGGCCAGCACTGTGCCGCCGCTCCGACGCAGCGCGTCGCGTGCATTTCCTGACGCGCGGGGCACGACCGCGACCAGCGCGTCACCCCAACGGCCGCTTCACACATCGCCATACCCATGAAATCGCAACGTTTCCGCCGCGGCCTGGGTTGTGCTTATTCGCGTCAGTGCCTCGTACGCACGGAGCCCAGGGTTTCTTCCCTGCCGTGCGCTGCCTCGATGGTGAAAAGTCTGGGTCGGTCTGGTGAACACCTGACCGAAGCCATCCTTGACACCGTCGCGGGACCCCAATACGGTTCGCGGCTCGTGTTCGCGGTCGACATACATCACCGCACCCTGAGACTTTCGGAGGTTCGCGCATGAATAAGCAGTGGCTCTCGCTTGGGCTGTTCGCGGTGCTGGCAATGGCCGGCGTAGGCTGTGACGAGGACGTTCGTTCGACGCCTGATATGGGCCGCATCCTCGATATCGGCTTCGGCACCGATACGGGTGCGAGCGACGCTGGTGACGCGGGCCTAACGCGCGAGGACGCAGGTGCGGGCTGCACGACCGGTCGCTCGTGCGATGAAGCGCGCGGCTGCAACGGTCGACTCGCCTGTCAGGGCGAGATCGCGTTCACCCAGGGCGGCGCGATGGGCGAGCCGGTCTACCTGCCGGACGGCGGCACCACGATGTTCGGCGGCCTCTACTTCCAGGACGGCTACTGCACCAACGCCGCGATCTCCGATACCAGCTCACGTGAAGGTACGGCCGGCGCGTGCGACCCGACGCCCGACGTCGAGACCCCCGGCATGGATAACTGCCCGGCATGCGCGAAGTGCATCTCGATCGGCCCGGACCAGATGGGCAACAACATCGTGCAGTGTTATGCGCGCTGCGCGCCCAGCGCCACCGGCAACCCCTGCCGCGACGGATACACCTGCGACTTCGGGAACCAAGTCTGCACCTTCGGCTGCCAGACCGACCAAGAGTGTCAGCTCTACCGCGCCGACACGAACGGCGACGGCATGGTCACGAACGATACGCCGGACGGTGGTGTTCCTGATCGTCTGATGCTCGACACCAATGGCGGCGCGACCTGCAGCGCGACCACCGGCCGCTGCACGCAGCCCGGCACCACTGGTGTCGAGGCTGGCGCGACCTGCGTGCTCGACAGCGAGTGCGAGGCCGATGGCCGCTGCCTCAGCGAGCTCAGCTTCGATGGCTGGACCGACGGCTACTGCACCAAGTTCGGCTGTGACGTGCTCGGCTGCGAAGGCGATGGCAAGTGCCTCGACGTCGGCGGCGGCACGAACATCTGCACCGCAGGCTGCAAGATTGGCGAACCGGGCGACGAGGCCACCGGCGCCGGCGCCGGTGACGACGACTGCCGCCCCGGCTACGCCTGCGTCTGGGACAACACCAGCACGCCCGCCGCTGTCGTCAACGGCGGCTGCCTCCCCGGCAACTACAACGCAGTCGCGACGGAGAATATCGGCGCGGCGTGCAACGACCCCGATGGCCCCACCGGAGACCTCGGCTCGGACGAGCAGTGCTGGTCGCCCTACGGCCTCGGCCGCTGCATCTTCGCCGATGCGATCGCGACCTGCTCGATCCTCGGCTGCGCACAGCTGCCCACGGGCGCATGCGGCGTAGGTAACGTCTGTGCTCCTGTCGGCGGCACCACCACGGCATGCCTTCGCTCTTGCACCACGCCGGCAGACTGCTCCGCCGACATGGGCCGCGCCGGCCAAGGCTGCGTCGACCTCACCGGCATGGGCGGCACCGCCCGCGTCTGCTTCCCCGGCTGCCAGGTGGACGCCGACTGCAACGCCGCCTACCGCTGTGACGGCGGCTCGGCGATGGCGTTCGGCGACTGCATCCTGCGCTGAGCTGAGCTGATCAGCCTGCGCTGATCAGACCCCACGACGAGGCCCTGGCGCTTGACGGCGCCGGGGCCTTCTGTCATTTAGCGACTCCCTTTCGTGGCGAAGTGCGCTTCGCCCAGCATCACCCGCAGCCTCACGAGGAACGCACCATGTATCTCTTCGGATCAAAGAAGCCCCGCAAGAAGGACCGCGGCCGCACCAGCCGCAAGACCGCCGCCCACAAGGCGAAGAACCGCCGCCGCGTGAACCGCATGCATGGTTGCAAGCTTGGCAAGCGCCTGCCGAGCAAGTGAGCTCGCGCTAGCTGCGCTGTTCGAGATGAAGAGGCCCCGCACGCGCAAGCGTCGCGGGGCTTTTTCGTCGGCCGGTGCTCTCCCCCTCCCAGCCTCCCTCTCGAAGGGGTTTTCGGACGCCACCGCTGACGTGGTTTTCGCCTACTCTCGCCACCAGCGCCGCCGCGCCGGGCGGGAGCGCGCATGGCCTACCCTGCACCGCGAGATTCCATTACAACGCGCGGTACAAGTGAGGAACCGATGACAGACAAGAGAGCGCCGATCCGCACGGGCACCCCTCACGATCGGCGGATTGCAGGCTCAGAGCCTCTCGCCATCCCGCCCATCACGCTTGCTGCTACCGCCGACGAGCTGGCGTTACCCGCCGATGCGCCATCGTCACAGAATCGCCCGTTGATGGCCCCGGCCACGCGCGTCTTGATCGAACAGTTCGGCGCGTTCGCCCTCTACGCCGATTGGCTGCCGCTGCCGACCGACGTCGTGCAAGCGCCGTGCGCCGCCAGGCGCAATCAACTCGTGGTGCGCATGGCTCACCCGGACGTCCTCGAGCCGTCGTTTGGCGAGCAGCTCGCCGAAGCGCTCGATACGGCGGGCGTCGGCCGCGCGATGACCGCGTACTTCCTACCGGTCGTTCGCGCAGCCGTGAAGCGCGGGCCGAACCCCTAGCGCGGGCGTCATCGCGCGACGATCGTGCTGGCTGACAGCCGACGTTTTTCGCCACCGAGCGACGCGAGGCGATCGAAGCGTGGATCCTGCGAATTGCCGCGCGCAGGCTGCTATCGACTGGGCCCGCCGCGCGCGTCGTTGGTATCGCCGGTCCCGTCTGCGTCGTAGACGCACGGAACGGGAGACGACCAGTGAACACTCGATATGTCCGATCGTGGATGGCAGCGCTGGGCGCGGTGATGGCGCTCGCCGGCGGCAGCGCGGGCTGTGGCGACGACGACGACACGACGATGGCGTGCATCGCTGGGACGGCGACGGGGTGCATGGACGGGCTGGTGTGCGAGCCGGTGGTCGGTGCTGAGCCCGCGTGTTTCCCGCCGGTGCAGCTGCGCGGGCGGGTGCTCGACTTGGAGACGGAAGCGGGCATCGGCGCAGCGACGGTCGTGGCGCTCGACGTCAACGGCGGCGCACGCTCCACCGTCGCTATCACGGCAGCGGACGGCGCTTACACTTTGCCCATCTCGATCACGCGTGATGCGAGCGGGAACCCGGTGAGCGAGTCGGTCACGCTGCGCGTCGCCGCCAGCGGCTACCAAGTGTTTCCGACGGCGCCGCGCACCGCTTTGCCGATCGATCTCGCGAGCGCCGCACCTCTCGCGGGCGGCGCGCGCGTCGTCATGGACGCATCGACGGATGTCGGCTTGCTCGCGCTGCCGAGCGGCGGTCCGCGCGGCATCGTTCGCGGCGAGGTCGACTTCGCGGAGCCAGGCGGCGTGCTGGTCATCGCGACGCAGGCAGGCACGGCGGTGTCGTCGGCGGTCAGCGATACGGGCGGCGACTTCGCGCTCTTCAACGTTCCTGCGGGAGAGACGCTGGTGAGCGGCTATCGCGTCGGCGTGCGCGTCGACCCGGCGACCGTGATTGCGACGGCTGGCGAAGTCGGCGGCGTCGTGCTGGTCGGGCACGGTGACGGCCTCGGCAGCGTCAGCGGCTCGGTCAACGTCGTGAACGGCGGAATGGGTACGACGACCAGCGTCATCCTCGTCGTCGAGTCGACGTTCGTGCCGACCGCAGCGCGCGGTGAGGCGCCTGCTGGCCTGCGCGCGGCGCCCGTATCCGGCGCGTTCTCGATCGCCGATGTGCCGCCGGGCCGCTACGTCGTGCTCGCCGCGTTCGAGAACGACTTCCTCGTGCGTGATCCCGACACGAGCATCGGCGGCACGGCGATCCAGACGGTGGAAGTGCCGGCGAGCGGCGGGCCCGTCACGCTCGCCGACAGCTTCAAGATCACCGGTGCACTCACCGTCGTGTCGCCCGGCGCCGACGGCCTCGAGGTCATCTCGGGCGCGACCCCCGAGCTCGTCTGGGCCGATGACTCCTCGGAAGACGGCTACGAGCTGCGCGTGTTCGACGCGTTCGGCACGATGGTTCACGAGAACATCGCCGTTCCGCGCGTCACCGGCGGCGATGACGTCGTTTACACCTGGACCGGCGCGACGCTCGAGGCCGGCATGATCTATCAGTTCCGCGCGCTCAGCTATCGCGACAGCGGCGGCGGGCGGACGTACATCAGCGCGACCGAAGACCTGCTGGGCGTGTTTCAGTACGTGCCGTGACGCTCGCCCACGCCCCTACCAACCCATCTGCCGAGAGACGCGATCCGCGGCCACGCGCCGCGGTGAAGGACCTGTGCTCCATGCCACGCAATGCGATTCCCATGACCATGTCGGCGGTTCTCACGCTCGCGCTCACGAGCGTCGTCTGTGCCGGCTGCGGGAGTGACCCGGTCGTGCCGCCGCCGTTGACCGCGACGTGCACCGGTGGAGATTGTGCGTGCGTTGGAGCCAACGTGTGCAGCTGCAACCTCGACGCCGATTGCAACGTGATGTGTGGCGTCGAGGGTTGCAGCCTCAGCTGTGACGCGACGTCGAAATGCAACGCGAGCGGCGAGGGCGCGATCGTCATCGCGTGCGCCGACGACGCGGACTGCAAAGGCAACGGCGGCGACGACAGCACCATCGTCTGCTCCAATACTTCGAATTGCGATCTCAAGGCCGGCGACGATTCTTCGGCGCGCTGCGAGCAGAACGCCGAGTGCAAGATCAACATCGGCCTGCGCGGATCGGTGCAGTGCGTCGATGACGCATCGTGTGACATCAAGTGCGACGGTGCGTGCGACGTCACGTGCGCGACCACCGCGCGCTGCGCGGTCAACTGCGGCACGGACGACGCCGGCGTGGCGGGCGAGGTCTGTCCCGATGGCCGCATCGTCTGCGGCGGATGTGCCTAGAGACCTGAAGGACCGCGCTACACCGTACGTTCTCGCTTGCCCGGTGCGCGCGCGCGGAGCAGCGTTGCGCCCATGTCGGACCCGATCTCCCAAGAGCTGTTCGCGCGCGCCAAGCGGCTGATCCCTGGCGGCGTCAATTCGCCGGTGCGCGCGTTCAAGGCGGTCGGCGGTGATCCCGTCTTCGTCAAAGGCGCGCGCGGCGCGACCCTGATCGGCGCGGACGGCACCGAGTACGTCGACTATCTCGGCTCGTGGGGGCCGATGATCCTCGGCCACGCGCATCCCGAGGTCGTGCGCGCGATCGCGGAGGCGGCAGCGAACGGCACCGCCTACGGCACGCCGTCGCCCGGTGAGGTCGACATGGCGGAGGCGATTACGCACGCGTTTCCGTCGATCGAGATGGTGCGCCTCACCTCGAGCGGCACCGAGGCGGTGATGGGCGCGCTGCGCGTCGCGCGCGGCTTCACCAAGCGCGATCTCATCGTGAAGCTCGAGGGCTGCTATCACGGCGGCGCGGACTATCTGTTGGTGAAGGCCGGCAGCGGCCTCGCGACCTTCGGCGTGCCCGACAGCGCGGGTGTGCCCGCGTCGGTCGCGGCGACGACCTCGACGATCCCGTTCAACGATCTCGACGCTGCGCGCGAGCTGTTCGCCGAGCGCGGCAGCGAGATCGCCGCGCTCATCCTCGAGCCAGTCGTCGGCAATATGGGGCTCGTCCCGCCGGCGCCGGGCTATTTGCAAGGCCTGCGCGATCTCACGCGCGCGCATGGTGCGCTGCTCGTATTCGACGAGGTGATGACCGGCTTCCGGCTCTCACGCGGCGGCGCGCAGGAGCTCTACGGCGTGACGCCGGACCTCACCACGCTCGGCAAGATCGTCGGCGGCGGCGTGCCTGTCGGCGCGTATGGCGGGCGGCGCGAGATCATGGAGCTGATCGCGCCCGCCGGTCCCGTCTATCAAGCGGGCACGCTGAGCGGCAATCCGCTCGCCGTCGCCGCGGGCTTGACGACGCTGCGCTTGCTCGGCGAGCCAGGCACCTACGCGAAGCTCGAGAACATCTCGGCGCAGGTCGAGCAGATCCTCGTCGAGGCGGCGCGGGAGGCGTCGGTCGCGTGTGTCGTGCAGCGCGTCGGCTCGATGCTCACGCCGTTCTTCATCGATGCGCCGGTGCGCAGCTGGAACGACGCGGATCGCTGCGATCGCGCCGCGTTCGGCCGCTTCCACTCGGCGCTGATCGCGCATGGCGTCTACTGGCCGCCGTCGCAGTTCGAGGCCGCGTTCGTCTCGCTCGCGCACGACGACACCGCGCTCGAGAAGACGCGCAAGGCCGCCCGCGCGGCGTTCCGCGCGGCGGCCACGAGCGCGTGAAGCGGAGCCGCCTCGTCGCGTCGCGGCCGCCGTCTCGCTGCCGAAGAGTGCGCGCGGCGCTCACGCACGTTTCGCCGGTGTTTCTCGGCGAATTCTGCGGGCCGGGCGGCCTTGACCCCCTCTGGCGTGCGTGCTAGATGGGCGCCGCGTTTACGGACTGAACATCGTCCTAGGCGCTGCAGTGACGACCCGCTCGCGGACGAGACCGTCAGCTAGCGGACAGGACAGTACCCGAGGGAAGCGATGCCGCTGATCGGTCCCGAAGGGAAAGAGCAGATGAAGCTGATCGGGCGCTTCAGCTCGATCGGCATCGAGATGGTAGTCGCCATCTGCATCGGCTTCTTCGGCGGGCGGTGGCTCGATGTGCACTTCGGCACAAAGCCCTACCTGATGTACATCGGCCTCGTCTTCGGGATCCTCGCCGGCTTCCGCGGCCTCGTCCGGATCGCCCGAAGCACCGACCTCGACAAGCTCTAGACCCCGCTTCCCCTCCTTCGGAATCAAGAGCCACCCAGCCCTCATGGACCGCCGAGCCCTCGAGCGAATCACGACGTACATCGCGTTCAGCGCCGCGATCGCCGTGTCGTCGTCGTTTGCGTTCGGCGGCCTGCGCTTCGGCACCGGCGCGCTGATCGGCGCGGTCGTCGCGCTGCTCAACTGGGCCTCGCTGCGCTGGATTCTGCGCCGCGTCCAAGAAGGCTCGGCGCGCACGCGCACCGTCCTGATGACGCTGCTCGCGGGCAAGATGGGCGTGCTCGCGGCGATCGTCTGGCTCGTCATCGGGCGCTTCAACGTAGATGCGGGCGGCTTCGGCCTCGGCCTCGGCGCGCTCGTCGTCGGGCTCACGCTCGGCGCGCTGGCGAGCCACACGCCGGATGGCGTCGCCATCCCGGATGCAGTCGACAACGCGCGGAAGGAGCACTGATGCCGCACGGCGAATCTTGGCTGACTCTTCTACTCCGTTATCTCGGCGTCGATCTCGAGCACGCGGGCACCGTCTTTGGCGAGCCGGTGCGGCATGACGGCCTCAGCTGGTACGCGCACGAGACCATCGGTCTCGATCACGTGCTGACCACGCTGCTCGTGTTCAGCCTGATCACCACGGTCGCGCTGCTCGCGTACGGCAAGGTGAAGGACGCGAGTAAGGCGATCGTCCCCGACGACAAGCTCACCGTCCGCACCGCGATCGAGATCATGGTCGGCGCGATCTACGGCCTGATGTCCGACGTCATGGGCCCAAAGGCGGCGAAGTTTTTCCTGCCGCTTATCGGTACCTGCGCGTTCTTCATCCTGTTCTCCAACGCGCTCGGCCTGATCCCCGGCTTCTCGCCGCCGACCGGCAAGATGAACACGACGCTCGCGCTTGGCGCCGTCATCTTCGTCACGACGCACGTGTACGGCGTGAAGGAGAACGGGCTCGGATACTTCAAGCACTTCTTCGGCCCGATCATCAAGTGGTACGCGCTGCCGCTGATGCTGCTCATGCTCGGCATCGAGATCATCAGCCACGTCGCACGGCCGATCTCGCTGGCGATTCGCTTGATGGCGAACATGGCCGCCGACCACATGGTCGTGTCCATCTTCCTCACGCTCATCCCAGGCGTCCCGTTCCTGGTTCCCGTGCCGGTGATGCTGCTCGGCACCATCGTCGTCATCGTGCAGGCGCTCGTTTTCTGCCTGCTGTCTACGGTCTACATCGCCCTGGCGATCGCTCACGAGGAGCCTTGAGGCCGGGGAGGTTCCCGGTCTCACACGCTCTCACTCGTTCACACACGCATGCGCGAATGACAATCGAAGGAGGCTTTCCGATGAAGAAGAAGATGCTCGGTCTGGTGGCGCTACTCACTCCTATGCTGGTCGCCTCCACGGCGTTCGCGCAGGACGCCGGGTCGAACGAGAACGACGTGGTGATGGCCAAGTCCATCGCAGCCGCGCTCGCGATCGGCCTCGCCGCCTTCGGTGGCTCGCTCGGTCAGGGTCGCGCCGCGGCGGCCGCGCTCGAAGGCATCGCGCGCAACCCGAACGCGTCGGGCAAGCTGCTCGTCCCGATGATCCTGGGCCTCGCGCTCATCGAGTCGCTCGTGATCTACGCCTTCGTGATCGCGCTCGGTCTCGTCTGAGCCGATCCTGTTGGGCGTTCGCGAGCGAGAACTGAGTGCGCCGGGGGTCACCCCGGCGCTTTTTTGCGTCTGGCGCGCGCAACTTTGCGGTCTCGTGTTGAGAAACTAGCTCACATCGAATTGACCAAAATTTGGGGACGGTGATACGGTGCCGTCACTCGCTGTTAGAGGGCTGCAGGGGAGCAGAGCCTGTCGATGTCGGAGCCGTATTTTCCGAACTCCTGGAGCTCCATGAGCGACCACCGTCGCAACCCCCGCATCCCCATTCGGCAACGTATCTGGTGCGAAGGTGACCACGTCACGCTCTACGTTCAAGCGCTGAACGTCAGCACGGGCGGCCTGTTCGTGCGCACCGCCAACCCACCGCCCCCAGGCCAGCGCTTCCGCGTCTCCTTCACGGACTTGGAGGAGGGCGAGGTGGTGGCGCAGGTCGAGGTCGTGTGGGCACGCCAAGACTCGGGCGAACCGCTGCCCGGCATGGGCCTGCGCATCATGAATTTCGAGAAGGGCGCGGCCAACTTCCAGCGCTTCGTCGAGCGCAAAGAGATCGCGTCCCGCAGCGACGACGTCGGCGAGTCGAGCTGAGCGCAGCGACGACTGCGCATCGGCGCTGGCTGGCGTTCGCTCGTGATGGCGCGCAGAATCGAGGCCGATGTCCGACACAAGGCAGTCACCGCATATGGCGGCGCCATCCGACGCGCCGAAGTCGACTGAAGCCGAGCCCTCTGCCGTCGAGGTGCCGGACGCCGCCGAGAGCGCTGCGCCGTCGCGCGCCGCGCGTGGGCTCGCTGGGTGGAAGATCGGCATCGTCGTCGGCGGGCTCGGCGCGGTCGTCGCGTTCTTGCTGCTCGGCTCGGGCGCGCAAGATGCGTTCGTCTACTCGAAGCTGGTCGACGAGGTGGTCACGCATCCAGCCGAGTGGCGCGATCGCGAGCTGCGCGTTGAGGGCCTGCTCACGCAGGGCTCGATTCGCTTCCGCGAGAGCCCGTGCGAGTGGCGCTTCACCATCGAGAAGAACGGCCAAGAGATGCCCGTGCGCTACCCACAGTGCATCGTGCCCGACACGTTTCGCGATGGCGTGAACCTCACCGTCACCGTGCAGGGCAAGCTACTGGCAGACAACAGCTTCCTCGCGTCGCAGGTCGTGCCGCGCTGCCCGTCGAAGTACGAGATGCAGCAGCGCCA
>Ga0105048_10016323_pt1 | contig 11486 bp, 5 predicted proteins | sample MAT05_FD_78382 | JGI IMG/M metagenome (GOLD analysis project Ga0105048, IMG submission 78382) | Freshwater microbial communities from Lake Fryxell liftoff mats and glacier meltwater in Antarctica - MAT-05 | ecosystem: Environmental > Aquatic > Freshwater > Ice > Liftoff microbial mat | place...
CATGGGGCATCCCAGTGAGGAAATTACGAGCCGGAAGCGTGAGCGACGGAGACTAAACGAGCCGGAAGCGTGAGCGACGGTTCTTATCGAAGTCCGTCGCTCACGCTTCCGGCTCGGATGGAAGACGTGGACAGAGTTAGCGGCCGCCGGCCGGCTTGGCCTTGTCGGCGGTCTTGATGTTGATGTTGTACTGCTTAATCAACTCGCGGAACTCGGCCGGGAACGCGGCTTCGGCGTTCTGCTGCACCTTCTCCCGCTCCTTCTTTTGCAGGTTGATGAACCCGCTCGACCCTTCGGCCGCCTTGCCCGCCGAGGCCGCGTTCTTCAATTTCGCTTCTCCCTGGCGGTCGCCGTTGCCGGTGCCCTCGTTCTTCTCTTGGCCGTCACCCTTGCCCATCCCCATATCTTTGCCCATGCCCATATCTTTACCCATTCCCATTCCCATCCCCATCCCCATGTCTTTGCCCATGCCCATATCTTTACCCATCCCCATTCCCATGCCGGGGGCTTTCGCCATTTCGCCCATGCCGGGTTGGGCACCCGGTTCGCCCATCGCCATCGCGGCGGCGTTCAGCGCGTCGAGGGCCTGCTGAAGTTGCTGCGCGGCCTGCTGCTGGTTCATGCCGGCCTCGGCGGGTTGCCCCATGCCGAGTTGCTGCTGCGCCTGTTGCAGGTTCTGCTGCGCCTGTTGCAGTTGGTCTTGAACGGCCATCGGGGCCTGGGCTTGCGCCTGCTGAAGGGCGGCTTGCGCGGCCTGGTTGGCCTGTTGCGACTGCTGTAGAGCCTGCGTGGCTTCCTTCAACTTCTCTTGCGCCTTGGCGAGTTGGCCAGGGTCTTTGGCCTCCCCCGGCATCGGCTGCCCCATGCCCATACCCATCATCGGCTCGCCCATCCCCTCTCCCTTCATGGGTTCTCCCTTCATGGGTTCTCCCTTCATGGGTTCTCCCTTCATGGGTTCTCCCTTCATGGGTTCGTTCTTGGCGGCTTCTTGAAGCTTCTCCAACGCCTTCTCTTGTTTCTCGATTGCCATCGGGAGATCGCCCTTCTCAAGCGCCTTCGCGGCATCGGCGGCGTCCTTGGCGGCCTCCGGCTGCATCAACTTCTCGGCCTGCTCCGCGACCTGCTTCTGCAGGTCGGCCAAGTCCTTCTTGGCGTCCCCCTTCATCGGGTCCATCGGCTCGCCCTTCATGGGTTCGCCTTTCATCGGGTCGCCTATCATGGGGTCGTTTTTGGCGAGTTGGTCGGCGGCTTTCTTCGCCTCGTCGGCGGCTTTCTTCGCCTCGTCGAGGGCTTTCGCCACGTCCTTCGCGGCCTGGGCGGGGTCCACCTTGTTCGGTTGCAGGGCGGCCTGGTCCGCGATCTCCTTCGCCTTCAGGTCGTCAATTTTCTTGGCGATGTCCTTTTGCGCGTCTTCCAACTTGTCGGCCGCTTTCTTGGCGTCGGCGGCGGCGGGCATCGGCTTTTCGGCCTTCAGGTTGTCCTTCGCCATGTCCTGGTTCTTGGTGGCCTCGTCGATCTTCTTGGCCGCGTCCGGGGCGGCGTCCTTCACCGCGTCCGCGACTTCCTTGGTCGGCGGGGTGAGCTTGTCCTGCTTGTCGGCGATGTCGGCCGGCTTGGGCGCGTCTTTCGCCATGTCGGCGGCCTTCTTGGCGTCCGCGGCGACTTTCTTCTCGTCCTTGACGATCTCGTCAAGTTTCTTCTGGGCGTCTTCGAGTTTGGCGATGTCGTCGCGGCGCTTCTCGATGGCGGCGGCTTGGTCTTCCAGCGCCTTCTTGGCTTCGTTCAGCGCCTTCAGGGTGTCGTCCTGCTTCGGCTCGGCGGCCTTGGCGTCTTTCTTGGCGAGGTCGTCGGCGGCTTTCTTGCTCTCGTCGGCGGCCTTCTTGATGGCGTCCTTCACGGCCTTGTTGTCCGGCAGCGGCAGGGCTTTGATTTCCTCCGTCTTCTTGGCCACGTCTTTCTGCGCATCGGCGGCTGGTTTCAGCGCGTCCGGCTTGTCCTCGTTCTTCTTGGTTTCTTCCTTGGCGGCGGTCTGGTCCTTGATCGCCTTCTCGACTTCCGCGATGGCCTTCTTGGTGGCCTCGAGCGGGTCGGACTTCTGCATCTCGGCGGCGGCGATCATCTTCTCCAACTGCTCCTTCGCCTCTTTCAGCCGCTCGGTGGCATTCTCTTGGGCGTCGGCGGCCTGACGGGTGTCCTCGTTCTTCCGCAGCTCGTCCTGTGCGCGGCGCATCTCGGACTCGGCCGGGGCGAGTTTGGCGGCGACTTCCTTCGACACTTGCTCAATGGCTTTCTTCGCCTCGCGGGTGTCGAACTCGATCTTAGCTTGACGGTCGGCGAGTTCCTTCGCTTCCGCCTTGGAGGCCTTCTCGGCTTCCGGGTTCTTCTTCTCCGGCGGCTTCTTGGCCTCGGTGTCTTCCTTCAACTTTTTCTCGGCCTGAATGACTTTCTCGATCTTGTCGCGGGCCTCCTTCATCACCGTGAGGTCGTCCTTCGGGGTGCGGAGGGCGGCGGCGAGGTCTTGCAGTTCCTTCGAGGTGGACAGTTGCCGTTTGGCGGCGGCGGTGAAGTCGGAGTTCCGCAGCGACATGACGCACAGTTCCATCTCGGCCACCAGCCGGCCACTCCGGGCGGTGGTGTTGGCCGCGTCGAACCGCTGCTTCTGTTCCGTGTTCAACTTCCCGCGAAGGACGGCGGCGTCGTTCAAGAAGGCGGACATGCCGGCGCGGAGGTCGGATTGGGCGTTGGCCATCTCGTCCTTCTCGGTGACGATTTGCCGCCGGCGGTCCCGCTCGCTGCTCGTGTTCGCGGACACGGCCCGCAGGTGCAGGTCGAGTTCCTCGCGGGCCATGCGGTCCAGCCGGTCGGCCGCGTGGTCGAGCGACTTGAGCATGTCCATGCGCAGGTACAGGCCGAGTAGTGCCTTGACGATCTCCCGGTTCTTGGCGGCGGCGAGTCGCTGTTCGGCGGTGGCGGACTCCGGCGTCTTGGCGGTGGCGACCGCTTCCAGGTGCTTCAGCACGACCGGCATTTGGTCTTGGCTCAAGCCCCGCAATTGCTTGGCCACGTCGCCGAGGAGTTCGGTCTGCTTGGACCCGCTGTCCGGGTCAGCGGCGACCGCCCGCAGGGTGGAGGTGATCCGCCGGGCGGTCTGCTCGGCGTCGGCGATGGCCCGCTCTTGCAGGCGTTTCTGAACGACCGGGTCGAGTTCGGCGGCGAAGGCGGGGGCTGACAACAGGGTCGCCACGGCGAGGGCGGCCAGCGGGCGAAGGGTCATCGCGTCACCTCGGGAATGGGCGGGTGGAGAACTCCGCCGCGGGGGTCACTCGGACTAGTATCCGGCAGTTCGGGACGGAAAGCAATGGCGTAAAGCGTCGTTGAGCCGGGTTCGCCGGGAATTCCCAATCGCGTCCGTGGTCATCTCACTTCCGCTGGCCGAAGACGCCACGCTGCAGGTCTTCGATGCGGCGGAGGCTTTCTTTGCTGCGGTCCCGCTGGTCCAGCCACGCCTGGAACTCGGACGCGGACACCACCTTCTTGATCCGCGACTCGGACACCCCCGGCGGGCGGAGGGTGGAGTTCACCTCGGCCGGAGGGCGATCCCCGGACCCGCCGCCCGCGCCGGCGGGCGGGGTGGTGGGCGGCAGTTCCTTCCGCCGCCGCTCCGGTTCCGGCAGCAGCGCGAACTTCCGGTCGTACACCGCGATGTAGAATTCAACCCGGTCGCCGACTTCCAGTTTCGTTTTCCCGGTCTTGCCCGGTAGCCACTTGGTCAGGGCCTCGACTCGGAACGACACCTTGCCCCCGGCGGCCAACCCGGACGGCTCGGAGTCCGGGTCCGCTGATGGAACGGGGTAGAACTCCACCGATTGATCGTAAGTGTAGTTCTGAAACAGGCCCAGTTCGGGCAGGAACTTGCCCACTTTGAATTCGTCGGCGGTGACTTGCGTTAACGGTAGCGCGGACCAGTCGGCTTCGTCGTTCACCCGATACACCAGATGCGCGTGCATCAGCCCCAGCGGGGAGGTGGCGCGGTAGCCGATGCCGACCCGCGCCCCCAACCGGAGGGGGATGCCGCGCACTTCGTAATCGTCGTTCGGGCCGGTGTCGTCGCGCGGCGACTTGTTCACCTCGTCGAGCAACGCCACGCGGGGCGGGTCGTCCGGCGTGACGGAGATGCCACGACGCGGCGGCGTCAAGTTCGTCAGGCGGGTGTCGCCGATGACATCCTCCACTTCGATGCGGTACGCGGACGGCAGGCGGGCCGGGGTTTTCCCCGCGGCGGGCAGCACGATATCGAACACCAATTCCGCGACCCCGTAGGCGGTCGAGAGGGTTTGACCGTCCTTGTCGAGTTTCGGCGCGTTCGTTTCCGGGTCGAGGGTCGGCCGCTTCTCCACGCGGAGCGTCATCGGCTTGGCCGCGAGAACGATCTCGGCCCCGGTCGGGTCGCGGCCGAGCAGCGAGAGGGTGGCTTTCGTCACCGGGCGGGACACCTCGGCGATCACGCGGACGGCGCAGTCGCGGTGGGCGGTGACTTCGCCCTGCGGGGTGATCCGCTCGTACCGCCGCTTGCCCGCCGGATCGACGTACTCCGGCAACAAGACATAGGCGACCACGTTCGTGACCACGGGGCGTGGGACGAATTTCACTTCGCCGGGCGCGCGGGTGCGGCCGTCGCGCAGGCGGGCGTGGAAGGTGAACGGCTCGGACGACGGCGGCAACTTCGCCTCGAACAGCGCCGTCTCGCCTTCCACCTCCCATTTGGCGAACTTCAAATCGTAGCTCTCGGTCGGCCGGCGGCTCCCGTCCTCGGTGGTGGCGGACACGAGCGCGACGCCGGTATCGTCCTCGTGAATCGGCCCGGTGACGCGGACGGCGAGCGTGACCACGTCACCGGCCGGCCACAACTCGCGGTGCGCCGCGACCAGCCCGGTCGAGCGGGGTATGTCCACGTTCACATATAACTGCCGCTGAATCAGCACCCACAGAAGACTGCCGAGGAGCAGGACGGCGGCCCCGACGACGAGCAGCAGCGGGACGGCCACGATCGCGGCGGCTTTCAGCTTGGACGTATCCGCGAGCGCGGACAGTCGCTTGCGCGCGGCCATGTCGCCGGCCTCATCGACTACGGCGTCGATCAACTGCGTGGACATGCCGGCCGTCTTCGCGCCGGGGCGGCGGAGTTGAATGCTGGTGACGAGCCGGTGATCCAGTTCGGGGAATTCCCGCTCGGCCTTGCCGGCCAAGTCGTCCAGGGCCGGCGCGCGGACGGCGCGGAACAGCAGGACAGCCGCGCCGAGGGTGCCGACCGCGAGTAGGGCGGTCAGCGGCAATTTCAGCCAGAGCGGGGTGTCGGCGTACCGGTCGTACACCCAATCCGTGGCGCACGCGGCGGCCAACAGCACGACCGCCACGGCGAGCAGCGCGACGACGGCGAACGTGGCGGCGTACAGCCACTCGCGGAACTGCCACGCCCGGAGTTGTGCGATCAACTGATTCATGGGAGGACTCATCAGAGCCGGAAGCGTCAGCGACGGTTCCGGGTTGGGTGTTTTGTCTTGGGAGGCGAGGCTCCCGCCGAGCCGTCTTTCTAACCCCGGCTCGGCGGGAACTCGCCCTCCCAAGAAGCAGACTCCGTCGCTGACGCTTCCGGCTCGGACTAGCTCAGGCTGTTGAACTTGCGGACGAACCACTCCAGCGCGAACAGCCCGACCACCACCGCCAGCGCCCACCAGTTCCACAGCAGCAGTTCCTTCCGGACGACGAACGGCGTCATCTTGGGCGTCACGGTCTTCGCCAGCGTGTACAGGTCTTCCTCGCGGTAGAAGCCGCCGCGGGTGGCCTCGGCCAACTGCCGCAGTTGTTCTTCGGACATGCCGCCGGGAGACTGCTCGTCGTCGGGCGGCAGCGTCACGCGGTAATCGAGAACCGCTGTGTCACCGCCGTTGTCCACTTTCAGGACGTACCGGCCGACGCGGTTGAACGGCAGCGTCGCCACGAACTCGCCTTCTTGCCCCGGCACGGCCTTCAACTCCACCGGGAAGGAGCGGTCCTTGTCGCCGGGGTCCACGTCCAGCCGTTCGGCGCGGGCTTCCAGGCGGTCGGTCTTCAGCGGCTTCAAGTCCGGCGTGTACAGGCGGGCGTACACCCGCCCGGTCGTGCCCCGCACGGCGTCCGGCTTGTCCAGGCTCAACTGCGTCATCTTCGTGCCCATCGTCCGGCGCACCCCGGAGATGTAAATGGCCTGGCTCCAGAAGCGGCCGAAATACTTGTCCGCCTCGTTGAACCGCCACCGCCAGGTTTCGTCCATCGCGTCGAACAGGACGTACCCCTTGCCGTAGTAGTGCGAGGCGAGCAGGGGCATCGGCTTGCCGTCGGCCGTCTTCTCGGTCGGGTGCGTGAGAAACACGTCCGACGCCGGCCTCAACTTCGTCACCGGGTAATGCCAGTACATCACCGGCAACGTCTTCCAAATTTCCTTGCTCACTTCCGGGTTGTCGTCCAGGCCGAGCAGGAGCGACCGCGCCCCGGTGGTCGTCAGTTGTGGGCGATATCCTTCCTGCCGACGGCCGGTGTCGGTGACGAACTTGTGCGCGGTGAGATCGACCGGCAGCAGGTCCGCCAGCGGAGTGCCGACCCACGACGCCGGGCCGCTCCCGCGCCCCGCGATGTGGATGAGACCGCCGCCTTCCTTGACGAACTCGACCACATGATCTTGCTGGTCGCGGGACAGGTAGTCGGCCGGGACATCTCCGAGGATGAGCAGGTCGTACTCGAACAATTCCTGCCGGTTGGCCGGGAACTTCGGCAGGAATGGCGGTCCCGCTCGCATGGCCGTCGGGTCGCCTTCCAGCAGGATGAACTGGGCGCTCACCCGCCGGTCGCGGAGAAGCGCCCGCTGGATGAACTTGAAATCCCAGCGGGGTTGGAAGTCCACGAACAGCACTTTCAATTTGCTCTCGATGACGCGGACGGACTTCACGATCTCGTCGGTGAACACCTCTTCCGCCGTCGTCACTTTCACCGACACCGTGAGTTCCTGCTTGCCTTCTTTCGCGTCGGACTTCTTCGGCTCGAACGTCAGTAGCCGACGGATGTCGTCGCCGTCCTTCACCGTCTCCGGCTTGATGGGCTGGCCGGTGGTGGGGTCGGTGAGCGCGACTTCCTTGCCGTCCAACTTGGCGGTGAACTCGACCTTGCCTTCCTTAAACCCCTTCGCGCGGTAGCGCACCGGGATGACGGCGTTGTCCTCGACGAACAGCGTGTCTTGCACCGGCACGTCGCGGATTTGCAGGCTGCTGAAGGCCGAGCAGCCGACGCCGTACAGATGCAGTGGCACGCCCCGCCGCTCGCACTCGCGGGCCAAGTCGGACAGGCTCCGCGTGCTGGCGTTCTCGCGGCCGTCGGTGGCGATGACGATGGCGGCGGGCAACTCGTTGTCGTCCCGGCGAAGCAGGGCGAACGCGGCGTCAGCGATGGCCGTGTGGTCCTGCTTGCCGGTCAGTTCGGCGGTCCAATCCCGCCCGCGGGTGTCCACGGCGGTGCGACTGCCGCCGAAGCTGGCCGTTTCCAGCGGGCCGACGGCGCGGAGGCTTTCGAGCAACTTCAATCGCGGGTTGGTGAACACCTTCCGCATCATTTCCAGTCGCGTCGGTCGCTCGGCGTCGCGGGGCAGGGCGGCGGGGATGCCCTCCACGGCCGACGGGTCGGGGATGCCCCGCGCCGGGTCCGCGAGGTCGTAGGCGATGGCCGCCCGCCAGTTGTCGGCGAAGTTCGTGCGCGGGTCGCGGTACTTCATGCTCTGGCTGTCGTCGAACAGGATGCCGATGGGGCGGGGCCGCTCGCCGCGCTGTTCGGTCAGCCACGTCGGGCGCAGGAGCAGGAACAAGATGAACGCCAAAGTGAGGCCGCGCAGCCCGGCCAGCACCAACCGCACGGCGCGCGGCACCCGCCCGGACTCGCGCAGGTACAGCAGCACCACGGCGGTGACGGCGCACACGCCCATGGCGAGCGCGAGCCACCACGGGAAGCCGCCGCGGAGGGCGAGGCCGGCGAACACGGGAGGTATTGCGGATGAGGTCATAGTTGGTCTTTGCTTTGCTAGTTTCCCCCTCTCCTGGCGGGAGGGGGAACAAAACCTACTTCGCCCGGCCGCAGTGCCACGCCCACGCGGCCTCGGCGCAGGCGACGAAGAACAACGCCAGCAGAATCCACACCGTCCATTCGCGCTTGTTCCGCTGTTGGCCGACGGCGTCGGGATCGACGGCCGCGACAATGGCCGGCGAGAAGCCCAAGGCCGCCGACACCTGCCCGTCGGTCAGGCATTCCAGGTTCTCGGACTCCTTCAAGTCGGGCACCACCGCGAATCGCCCGCCCGTGCCAGCCGCGTTCCCCTCGGCGACGATCTGGTACTCGCCCGCTTCGGCCGTTTTGTCGGTCATCACCGCCAGTTTCTTGTCCGTCGCCCCTTCGGTGGCCTTGGTCAGCAGCATCCGCAACCCGGTCGGCGGAATCAACTCGAACGGCTTGGCCGGGTCGAAGGAGCCGGGTTTGGCCGAGTCGGTGGGGAAGTACGTCAGCGGTTCCCCGGCCACCTTGTTCGCCCCGCGCGTGGCCCGCGCGCTCAGGTGCGACAGCGTGAACTGCACGACGGCCAAATACGACGCGGCCTTCGCCGGCCAGTTCGTCCACTTGGCATCCAGCGCGGTGTGAACCACGATCACTTCGCCGGAGCCGATGGTCTTGGCCGAAATCAGCGGCTTGCCGGTGTCCAACCGCAGCATCACCCGCCCGCCGCCGGAGCGGTCGCCCTCGTTAACGTCGAATGCTTGCATCACGTCCACGTCGGCCGTCAGGCTGGAATACGGCTCGTCCCGCAGGCGGGCGAGGAACGACGGCGTTTCGGTGGTGTCCGGAACCGGGCGGAACGGCGTGTCGGGCGCGGCCTTCACCACGTTGGTGAAGTCGAACGGCAACAACTCCGCGCCGGCCTTGCCCAAGACGGCATTGTACCCCTTGGGGAGGATCAAATCGCCACAGCCGATGAGCAACCCGCCACCGTCGTTGACGAATTTCCTCAACCGCGTCACGAATTCGGGACTCAGGCCGGGCAAGCCGGGGCGGTCGGCATCCGATGCCGGCACGTTTGTCAGCACCACGAGGTCGGCATCGCCGAGCATCGCCGGGGTGGCGAGGTCGGCCGTTACGTCCGTCACCTTGACGTGATATTCGGGCCGCTGGAACTCCGGCACCGGGACCAGCGCGTTGCGGATGTAGTGGCCGGCGGATTCAATCGGGTCGCGCGGGCTGGGGCTGCCGTCCACGAGTAGCACGCGAATGCGGTCACGCACGGGGATGAGCTTGTCGAAGCGGTTATCGCCGGGCAGGTCGTCCGGTTGGTTGCCGCTGAGGGCCGGCTGACCTGGGGCGGCGTTCTCGGCCGGTTGACCCACCTTTGCCGTGAGCAGCCGCACGCCCGCTTGACTCAGCTTCGCCGTCAGCGTGACCGGGAACGTGCCGCCGGGCGGAATCTCCGCCGCCAAACCGGTGTCGATGTCGTCCCGCTTGCCGTCCACTTCGAGGGTGACGGCGACGTTCAGGATCGGCTCCTTCCCCGTGTTCTTCAGTAGCACGGTGAACGGCATCCGGGTGCCGGTGTGTGGGATGCTGCCGGGGAAGGTGATGTCGGTGATGGCCACGTTTTTCACCGCCGACTGCGGGTTGCCGCACCGCACCAACACGAACGCTCCACGGCCTTTGAGTTCCTCGGCCTTGGCTTTCACCGCCGCCGCCTGCCGCTCCCAGTCGGTCTTTTGCAGGTCGCTGAAGACGTACACTTCCTTGTTCGTCCCTTGCGTCTGGTCGAGGACCGCGCCGGCGTCGGCGAGGCCGGGGAGGATGTCCCCGGCTTCGCTGGTGGTGGTCAACTGCCCGATGACGGTGCGGGCTTGATCCAAGTTCGTTGGGGTGAAGTCGGCACGGGTGGACTGCCCGCCGGCGCAGGTGATGACCCGCACGGTGGAGTTGGCCGGCAGGTTGTCGATGACGCCGAGGGCGGCTTCCTTGGCGCGGGCGAATCGCGTCTTCTCGCCGTCCTTCGCCCCCATGCTATAGGAGGTGTCGAATACCAGCACGGCGTCCACGCTCTCGCCCCGCCCGCCGCCGCCCCAACTGACCGTCAGCCGCGCGAGTGCCAGCGCCAGCAGCAAGAGTGCCAGGCACCGCAGCGCGAGCAAGACGTATTCCTGGAACTTCACCCGCCGGCTCGTCTGCTCGATGCTGGCGCGGAGGAAGTCCATCGCCGCCCACGGCAGCGGCCGGTAGCGGGCTTTGTAAAAGAAGTGCAGGGCGATCGGCACGGCGACGGCCAACCCGCCGAACAGCAGCATCGGGGACAAAAATGTCATGGGCGGGGTCGTCTCGGAGCGGGTTAGGCGAGCCGCCCCTGTGAAGGGGCGGGTTTCGGTTCACCCGCCCCTTCACAGGGGCGGCTCGCCAAGAAACGATGTTTCCAACTCCTACCGCTTGCTAAACTGCAACCGGCGGATCAGGTATTCGCCCAGCGCCACCCGCAGCGGGCGGTCGGTGCGCATCAGCACATACTCGACCCGGCTGCCGTCGCATCCGCGTCGCAACTCGCTCAGGTAGCTCTCCACCGCCCGCAGGTACGCCGGCCGGAGCAGGTGCGGGCGGGCCATCAGTTCGTCCGCGCCTTCCAGGTCGAGGAAGCGGATGTTGCCGTCGAGGGGGAACTCGATTTCGTCCTTGTGCAGTACGTGGAACAGCACGACTTCGTGGCCGCGGAACCGCAGGTGTTGCAACCCGGCGAGCAACCGGGCGGGGTCGTCGAAGCAGTCGGACATCAGGAACACGATGCCCCGCCGCGACACCTGATCGGCGAACACTTCCAGCAGCGGCCCGACGCCGGTCTTCCGCGCCGGCTCCACGCTTTCCAATGTCTTGCAGATGTTGTTGATCTGCATGAGCGAGCTACTCGCCGGCAACTCCGCCCGCCACTGGCTGTCGAACACCCGGAGGCTGGAACTGTCCCGCTGCTTGATGATGGTGAACGCCAGACTCGCGGCCAGCAGCTTGCAGTATTCCAGCTTGTTCTGGTCGCCCTCGCCGTACCGCATGGAGTTCGACCCGTCCACCAATAAATGGCTGATGAAGTTCGTCTCTTGCTCGTACTGCTTGACGGTGTAGCGATCGCTCCGGCCGTAGCTCTTCCAGTCGATGTGCCGGATGTCGTCGCCGGGCACATACTCGCGGTGCTGGACGAACTCCACGCTGAACCCGCGGAACGGCGACTTGTGGTCGCCCACCCGCAGCCCCTCGACGATCTGACGGGCCTTCACCCCGAGCGCCTCCGCGCGGGCCAGGATGTCGGGTACGAGGAGGGAGTGCATCTTTTTCTTCGGTTTCAGGTTTCAGTGTTTCAACTGTTCAGGAGTGATCTCACGCAAAGTCTCTAAGTCGCAAAAAAG
>Ga0105048_10016325_pt1 | contig 11485 bp, 8 predicted proteins | sample MAT05_FD_78382 | JGI IMG/M metagenome (GOLD analysis project Ga0105048, IMG submission 78382) | Freshwater microbial communities from Lake Fryxell liftoff mats and glacier meltwater in Antarctica - MAT-05 | ecosystem: Environmental > Aquatic > Freshwater > Ice > Liftoff microbial mat | place...
GAGCTGGATGTGTGTCCGACAGGAGAGCATTTGAAGACATACCAGGAAATTCATACCCTGGCTAAAGCGTTGATGATTGATTGCGAGAAGGGGAAACCGGCAGGCTTCGATGGGAGGATCAAAGAGATCACAGAGGTGGCCAATAAACTGCCCGGCGATCCTAAAATCGAGAAGGAAGCGTCAAAAGACTAGTGCTACTCTAGAGGGATGGTAAATATCCCCCGAGTAAAACTCGGGGGCATTTCACCATTCGTTTAGCGGTTGATCGTTCAGCGGTTGATCGTCCAGGTCGTTCCTTCTTTGCCGTCTTGCAACGCGATACCAATCTGCGTAAGTCCATTGCGAACCGAATCGGACATGGCGAAATCTCGTTTCACTCGGGCTTCCGCCCGCACTTGAATCAAGAGTTGCATTAGACCATCCAGGACTTCCGTTGTTCCGTCGTTGTTGTTCGACTGCTTCGGTGGCTTGATGAAAACGCCTAGAATGGATCCTAGCTCCTTAAGAATACTCATGCCGCTGACGAGCAACGCAATGTTCACAGGGGTCCGTTTGGCGGCCTCATCGAGTTGTTCACCATCGATGAAGCGATTCATCGACCTAGCGATTTCAAACAAATCGCCAGTCGCTCCGCCGGTATTAAAATCGTCGTCCATCTTGGTCAAAAACGACTCACGCAAACGCACGACTTCCGTGATTGCTTCGCTCTTGGTAATGGGGGCCTTAAACGTCTCGCGATGTTGGTTGTACGGCAACTGGCTTGCATCGTAGAACGAAAGCCCCGAAAGGCGTTCGAAACGTTGGATCAAGCGATAAAAGGTCTCTAGAGATGCGCCTGCTTCGGCCAGTGGTTCTTCGCCAAAAAGGGTTGTGGAGCGGTAGTGGGATCGCAACAGAAAGAAACGTATGCGTTCGCCCGTATGACGTTCGATCAGTTGGGCCAGTCCGCCCGCACCCTTGCTGCGGGAAATTTTCGTACTGGCCGTGTCGGCTGGCTCAGAAGCTGCGACAGCGACTGTTGTATTTGTTGGAGCCTCATTGCGGTCGTTCTTGCCGCCGACTTTGCCTTTGGCGTCAGCCGCTTGCATGAGACCATTGTGGAGCCAATAGGTGACCATGGGTTGCCCGTGGCAGCAGCGACTTTGGGCCAATTCGTTCTCGTGATGGGGAAATACGAGATCCAGACCGCCTCCGTGAATGTCGAAAGTTTTGCCCAAGATGCGGCGGCTCATGGCGGAGCATTCGATATGCCAGCCTGGCCGGCCTAGTCCCCAGGGGCTATTCCAACTCGGCTCGTCCGGCTTGGCCGACTTCCATAAGGCAAAATCCCCAGGTGAACGCTTACGAGAAGCGGCATCGCCACCGTCCCCTTGTTGCGAATCGGCTGAGCGGTTGCTCAAGCGTCCGTACTCATGGTCTTTCAAAACATCGAAATAGACGTCGCCACCACTCACATACGCGAAATCAAGTTCGATGAGTTCCTGGACGAATTTGATGATTTCGTCCATGTTATCGGTTGCTCGGGGCAAATGATCGATTTGATCGACGCCGAGCGACTGAAGATTGGCCAAGTAATCGGCGGTCATGGCGGTCGCGAGTTGGAACATGGAGATTCCCTTTTCGCGTGACCGATTGATCAGTTTGTCGTCAACGTCCGTTATGTTGACTACCCAAGTCACCTCATAGCCGCAATATGCCAAAAACCTCTTGATCGTATCGAAAATAACTGGACCGACCATATGTCCGATATGGGCTTCTGCGTAGACGGTCGGGCCGCAAAGGTACATGCCGACTTTGCCAGGCTGCAACGTTTGGAACGGCTCTTTGTTTTTGGAGAGGGTGTTGTAGATTCGAATCGTGTTGGGTGTCACGGTGGCGCAGGCAATTAAGGTCAAGAGGACTGTAAAAAGGATCACTAAGTCTAGCAAATCCAGAGCAATCCAGGATGGTATGCCCAGGCCATTGCAAAGTACAGGTCATTTTCGCTCAAATCACTCATCGAAATAGTTGCAAAAACGAGCCTTGGGAAGTCATACTCTCCATCGATGAAAACGAATGTGTCGAAACGGTACTTACACGCCTCGCATTGAACCATCGAAACCATGTCGCAATTTGACCCAAAGAACCCCCAAAATCCGTATGCCGGATCTGTCAACTCCAACACTCCGATCGGCAACCGACCCCCTGGTTCCGCCAGCGAAGGGGACGCAACCGGCGGAATCATCCCTTACAAAAACCCGAAAGCCTTGATCGCTTATTATTTGGGGATCTTAAGTGGACTACCTCTCATCGGTTTCCCGCTTGGGATTGCAGCCTTTGTCTTAGGTATCATGGGGCTCAGGGATCGCAATCGCAATCCCGTGATCAAAGGGAGCATTCACGCAGGCATCGGTATCGGATGCGGCTTGCTATTTACGTTGATTTGGGGCGTTTTGATTTTGATGATGATTATTGGGATTCTTAGCGGTGTTGCGAGTAGGCGATAGTCATTCATGATCGGCCAAGAATCGATAAAAGCAGACCATGGTCCAGTTCAAGTCTTAACGCGGAATCTGGACGAGATATCGGAAGGCGCAATTCCGCCGACTGGCGCAGCATTCCTACACGGATGGGATCGATTTAGCCTAAGGCACTTGCTCCTTTGGATGACCGGGATTGCACTTGCAACAGGTTACTTTCGAGGGTTGGGGGCGATGCGTTTGGCGATGACGGACAGGGTTCAACGCTCGCAAGGTGGATTTCTCTTTGATTTTTTTAGTGCATGGCTTATCGGTACCCTTGATGTTCACGACATGACACTTGCTATCGCCGCTGGCTCGATACTCGGTTTGGGGACGCCGGCAATATTGACAGGCCCCGCGAACTCAAGATTTTTCGAGCATCCTGCACGCATTCTCTTTTCGGTATGCATTGCACTTGTCGCTACGGCAATCGCCTATGATTTGATTTGGTTGGTGGGCGATAGCTCCTTCTTGCATCCCGATCCAGTGATTAGTTCGATGGTGGCAGCGGCTGTCGGTTTTGCTTGGTCTCTTTATGCGTTGATTCGATCGCGGGTAGGCTGGGCTTGGCGAGTGGCTGTTTTGTTGATTTGCATTTCCTACGCATCGAGTTTTTGCTTGGACGGTCAGTTGGCGTCTGTGTTTTTACCGACATCAAGCCTCGGAGCTGGACGCACATATGCTTCGTACGTTTTCTATACGCCCTACTCCATAGAGAATTTCAGGGTATCTGGCGTTGTGGAAACGCTCCTAGGCTGCGGAATTGCGTTTGCAATCCTAGTCGCTGGCATCATCGAGATTGCCGTCGGACGATTTAAAGACTGGAGGACATGGACGGCAACCTTGGTCATCCCAATTTGCATTGTGCTGATTGCGACTCCATGGATATACGAGATGGTCCGGAGTTATCGTCTTGATCAAAGTAGTGGAGTGTAACGTGACGTTTCTCACGGCGGGGACCGTCGTGCCACTTTGGCTTGGCTTTTTCGAAGATAATCCTCGAGCGACTGCTCATCTGGGATGATCCTGTTGGCACACGGTGAATTCGCCAGTTGGTTCAATAGTTCGTCTTTGGAAAGACCGGAGAGGTCCGTTTTGTTTTGGCTATTCGTATTACTATCCTTGCTAATAGGTAGAGGATTGTCGCTTTCAGGATCCATCGTAATGGCAAAGTCCTTAATGTAAAAGTCATTGATGACGTGTGGCACGTCCCAGAGCGATTAGCGTTGGGCGTGGGGATTGTGGTAAACGTTTCTAGCGATTCCCACGCCCTTCGTAACCTCAGGGACGTGCCACACCGCTACCGCTCGGCACCATGTGCGTTATCCTATCCTATAGGCTTTGCACTTACGGCACCACTCAATACTTCATCGACGAGGTCCAAGCATGCGATCCAAATTTCCACTCGTTCGAACACTCGTAGCTACAGGGCTTTTGTTGGCTGGTTCTAACGTCGTTCTCTTTTCCCAGCCTCCACGCGGAGGTGGCCCTCCCGGAGGCCAACCCAATGAGGACGGACCGTTTATTCGGTCGACGATTCCGAATGGCGGAAATGGGATAATCGACATTCTCCCAAACGCCAAGGGGTTGGCTCCCATGAAATGTCGGAAGTGCAACGCAAGCTCGCCTTTGAAATGCTAACCCAAAGCTTAAGCGCCAAAGGTCTAAAAAAGACCCAAGACATCATGAAGCTAAACGGCAATCTTGCCGAGTTGGCCAACAATTTCAAAGAGTATGGAACAATCGTCCTGCAGGATGAACAAAGCAAAGGCCTGAAGTTGATTAAGGCCCTCAACGCCGAGCAGCAGTCACAAGCCATCGTGATGAACAAAAAAGATGGCAACAACAATCTATCCGAAGCCTACAAAGACAATATCGTGTTGGACTATGCCGGTATCCCCGCCTCAAAACTTGATGCAGCTCAAAAGCAATTGCTTATGGAACTGATCGAGGAATATGTTGGAAATATGCGCGACGGTCATGCAAAAATTCGGATGTCAGAGGTTTTCGAACACTTCGATAGAACGCATTTCGCTTGGATTGGTGGAGCAACAGCGGAGAGTGTCTACTACTACCGGGTGCACAGCCCAGTCATCCTCATCGAGTTCGACCACCAACGTCGAGTTGCACCATTTCGAACAACGGAGCCGACACGGGATCATATCCATACAGTCGTTCGAACCCCCAACGGCAACGACTACGGCAAAGATGTCTTGCGTCAGCATTATAAACAGCATGCGCATTGATGGGCTTTGCTTTAGTTGGCACGGGGGCAACAGTGTCGCCTTTTGCTCCGCAAAAGTGCGTTTGCTAGGCGCACTTTCGCCGAGCGATAATGGTGATAATGGCTGTAATGGTGATAATGGCGGTAATGGTGATAATGGCTGTAATGGTGATAATGGCTGTAATGGCTGTAATACGGCACGGAGTGCCGTGCTACACTGAGAGACAATCGATGAAACGGGGCGATGCACTTCTAGGATTGATCGGAAACACACCCCTTATCCCTTTGTTTTTCGAAGCGGAAGAATGAGCAAGCGATTGTTCCATTGTTAGCGGCAAGGCGGTCATTTTATTCGCGATCGCTGGGCTATCGACCACTTGGCAACCGGCTAATAATGGGACACATCTCGAAATGTAAGCTTGTCACCGCTAGGAATGCACCAGTGTCGCCTTTCGCCCCGCGAAACTGCGCCTCGTCAACGCACTTTTGCGGAGCAAAAGGCGACAATAACTCCACGAACCAGTGAACAGATCTGCTCTATGTCCAACGTACCGACTACGCCCGCTTGTCCAACGTCCCCATTGCCGCCGTTGGACGAACTTCCAATCGATTCGATCTTGTTCGTTTCGTTTGGAGGTCCAGAGGGGATGGAGGATGTCATGCCGTTCCTGGAGAACGTGTTGCGGGGCAAAAACGTGCCTCGTGAACGAATGATTGAAGTCTCCGAGCACTACAACCAGTTTGGCGGCGTCAGCCCCATCAACGAACAGTGTCGGCAGTTGCTTGCGGCCATTGAGCAAGAGTGCTCACGCCGAAAATTGGATTTGCCGATCTATTGGGGAAATCGCAATTGGCATCCCATGCTGACCGATACGCTCGGCAGGATGGCCGGCGATGGACGCAAGCGTTCGATCGCCTTTTTTACCTCGATGTTCAGTTGCTACAGCGGATGTAGGCAATATCGGGAGAATATCGCGGCCTCGCAATCTGCGGTCGGCGACAAGGCACCGCTGATCGAAAAAATTCGGAAGGGTTTTAACCACCCAGGGTTCATTGCCGCACAAAAGGACTGTTTGGAACAGGCATTAGCCAAGCTGCCTGAGGAAGTCAGGGACGAAACGATTGTTCTCTTCAGTGCACACAGTATTCCCAAAGCGATGGCGGACAATTCACGCTACGAGGAGCAACTGAGAGAAGCTGCCAAGCTAGTGTGTCAGGCGGCTAACCATGGACCGTGGGAGTTGGTATTTCAAAGCCGATCTGGTCCACCACAGCAGCCCTGGTTGGAGCCGGATGTTTGCGACCGAATCGAGCAGTTGCATGCCGAACGAGGGATCAAGCAGGTGGTAGTACAGCCTCTGGGCTTCATTTCCGACCATATGGAGGTACTTTTTGACTTAGACCACGAAGCAGCCGAGGTTTGCAAGGAAAAGGGGATTCTGTTTGTTCGTGCGGCCACGGTAGGTGTCCATCCGCGTTTTGTTGAGATGATCGTTGACTTGATCGAAGAACGATTGAGCTTAGATACGGAGCGTCCGTTCATCGGCGCATACGGCCCAAGTCACGATCTCTGTCCAGCCAATTGCTGTCTCTATCCGCAGGTGAGACGAACGTAGGCAAGGAATGAGGAAGACTCAGTCAGGATATTTCGTAGAGGACATTGGTCGGCGGAGCGACTGATCTACGGCTCGCGGTCAGGATCCATTTCGGCTCAACGGCTTCATAGGCATGTCGCGTGGTGAGGGAAGGTTTTTACTAGCGCCCGGACCAGCGGGACTGGATTTAAGTGGACCGGTCGGAGCATTGGCGGGTTGCAAGCTTTGAGGTAATGTGCCTTCGATGCTAATTCCCTGCAGATCCATTTCGCCAGTCTTGAGTCGAATGGCGGCCGATTTTACTTGAATATCGATTGGAGGCGTGTTTATCTGAGCTTTGTTAATTCGAGCAGGCTGTTGCTGAGAACCTTCCACGCGAACTGTATCGCTAATCGCCGCGTATTTCAGTGCGTTCGCAAGAACAATTACATCACCGGTTTCCGTGCTGGATTGCATTTGCACTCGACCGCTGGCTGCGATTTCCCAAGCGGCGTTATTGGCTGCCCCTAGATTTCTGTCAGGTGATTGATTCCAACTCAGTCCAGACGCATCGAAAATATCGAGTTGGTCCGAAAACAATAGGCTCTGATTGCGTCCAAGTCGATCGACCGTGTGAACGTTTAGTGCATCGTCCCATGAAGCTATAGGACCGATTAGGGCTTCGATCCGTTCGTAAAAAGTCGCACTTCGACGTTCCATATTCCCCTCCATTCGCCCGATGAAGCTCAGATGGATACATTGCTTTACGTTCTCGGCGAACCGATCGGCAACGGTTGGATTGGAGGGATTGGAGGGATTGGCAGATCGGGAGACTCCGCCGATCGGATTGTCATTTCCTAGGCGACGACTCCATAATTCGCCCGGGCCGTGACCTAGCCAAGTCTGCGAGGCAACCATGATGTCGAGTTGAGGTATTTTCAAATGCTCAATCGATCGGCGTTTCGAATCCAAGTCGGTTTGAACGGCTTGGATATCGACGTTGTCTTCCAGTCGAATCATGGCTATCTGCGATTGTGGTGATGGATTGGTATTATTGGCATTTCGCAACGCCACGGGCTGATCCATGACTACCAGCATTTGGTTGGAACTTGCCTCGATATGCCACAGGGTCTTGGGGTCGGTTTCCATCCGGCAGTTCAGTGTTACGCCACCGCCAAATCGGGCGGTTCGTCCATCAAACGTCATTCGTTTGCCCCACTGCAAGCGAGGGGGCACATGCCATCGGATACTATTGCCGCCTTCTTTAGGAGCAGGTCGCGAAGGACTGAGTCCATTGACCGGCAACGGGCTACTGAAAGTACTGGGTAAGCTCACCAAATTCGTGTTGCTGGTTGGAGTTGCCAAGCTCTTTTGAAGCGCTTCTACGGGTATTACCAATTCCCCCGGGTGATCGATCCAAAATTGACTTTGGCTTTGTTTCAATTTCAGTTCGGGTGCAATGACCCAGCCGCTGCCCACTGTGACCTTGGCCGGCTGGCCAACGATCGTGATGTCGCTGGCGTCGTTTTGCATTTGACTCAGTTGCAGTTGATCTCCTGTGATGGTGAATGGCCATGGGGATTCCTCGGACAATTGGTTTTTCGTGAGCTCTATACTACCTTCCAGAATCAAGTCCTCGATTCGATTCTGGCTGCCGCTCCTCAATACCTTTGCCCGCATTGTCTTCGCGGTCACGATCAGCGGCGACGATGGGTTAGCGGTCAAGAAACCGTTTTTGACAGAGGGGTTTGATGGCGAAATAGGCTGTTTCAACGGAGGTGCAGCCATTCCTGTCGAAGGCAAAAGGCTCAGTGCTCCGGGGAGCGTATTCTGGATTGGAGGGAAAGCTTGGCCTGTTGGAATCGCTGCCACGCTCGTAAGCGGATTATTGCCTATCCATTTATTGCCTATCAGTGGCGAGGGGCCGTTCCGCGTATCTGAAGCTTCAACCAAGGTGGATTGAGGAGATTGAGAATTGATTGCTGCAATGGGCTGCTGGTAGGCGAACCAGACCTGCATCTTCTCCACTGTCGCTCGCAAGATGGGGGAATTGACATCCACCCTACCATCAGCCTCCATACGATCCGGCAACGCCTGAGGCACTTTTCCGTCTGGGTATTGGGAGGCGAGTTTTGCGGCGAGTTCGGGCGATACGGGTGTCAACCAAAGGTAGAGCTGTTCCGCTCTGAACCTTCCATGCGCCGTACAGCTTATGTTCGCACTCCCCTTGATGTCTACAACGTCTTTGGAAAGGTCATTGGGATCGGGACGTACGATGAGCCGTTCGCCCCATGAAAGTTTCCATGAGTCATCGTTACTGTCCATTTGGGCTCTGCCGGCACCGTCCGCAACAAGTGCACCGAGTCGATTTTTGTTTATCGGTTCGTTCGAGCGGCCAGGGTCGTCGGACGAGTTCGCCAGGGCGTCGGCGCTTTGATAATGAACCTCGGGCGACCAGACTTGAACGGACTCGTGCCGCAAGTAGACGGGAGTCATTTCTCTTGCTGTAGCACCGGGCAGCCTGTTGCTCAAGGTGACGATCCCATTGAGCATGTCCATTTCTAAATGTTGACCCACAGCCTCGGCCTGCATGCCTGGCGCGATGAGTTTTAGCCATCCGGAATGATCCCGGTTGTCCTTGCCCGCTGCGCCCAATGCCACCAGTCGTTCTACCGTCCAATTCGAGCCGGATGTGTTGGTACGAGAACTTGGTTCTGGCGTTTGTTTTCCTTTCCATCCAACGAACATGTTCAATTCTTCGCAGTCGAACGTATCTACTGGAAGCCCGTCGACACGGTGTTCCATGTGAACGCCTCTTTTGAGCGTCGCTTGCGACTGATGGAACTGGAATTTGAATGATCCTCCGCAATTCAATGTGGCATGGGCAGCGCGTTTCGAAATGTCAGGAATGTCTTTGCGGGGCCACAGTCCGCCGGGTTCTAGGCCGATATACACTCGTTCAACATACGTCAATTCGAGACTGTCGAGGCCATTGAAAGGAGACTTATTGCGTAGATTTGGCTGTTCAGCGGTCAACAGATCTTTGTCCAGAAAAATCTGCAGGTATCTGCCTTCGACGATCGAGTTGCCGAGCTGAAGTTTTATTTTTTCATTTGTCCAAATTTGCCGTTTGTTGATAAATAAACCACGCGCATTGATAAGCATTCCATTGTTTTTGAAAGCATCCTCAGGAGGGGAGTAGATTGTGATTTCACCGAGGAGTTGGCCACTTACGACGGGAGGCAGTTCCTGAGTCCAGTCAACCGCCGTCTCGAACTCAATTTCTGCGCCTTCCTCGTTCTTGATGAGTATGGCTTGTTTTGCCGTTCCAGAATCACGTTGCGGGATCAAGATCGTAAGTGGTTTGACGAGCCAGCGAGTCTCCGACTTTTGTTCACGTGTTTGAAAGAGAAGCGTGGCTGAATCTGTTTTGACGACACGGGGTGGAGTTTTTTTGTCTCGTTGCCAGTCGCCTTCCAAAAAAAAGGCTTCCCACCAGTCCTCACGAGGTGAGAGTGTGGTTCCCTCGTATTTACGTCCCTGATGGTCTGACTTAGGTTCCAAGAATGGAACGACGGCAACGTGATAAGCTGCAAAAGCCAACAAGAGAGGAACCAAGACTCGGAAATAGTCGCGAAGGTACATCATGTGAGTCGATTGGGGACGAAGTCCTCCCATCGGCCTTTGGCTTTGAGTAACCGCTCGATCAATTCCCGAACGGCACCTTTCCCACCCGCCGCGGTCATCGTCCAGCGTGCGGCTTGTTTTACTTCCGCCGCTCCATCGGAAACGGTTGCGCTCAGTCCAACCTCGTACATCACGGACAAATCCGGCAGGTCGTCACCGATGTAGCAGACTTCGCTCATCTTGAGGCCTGCTTGTAGGACCATCTCTCGAGCGGCTAGTAATTTCTCAGCGAATCCCTGACGTACCAGAGTGATACCCAGTTCGGCGGCCCGAATTTTGACGATTTGCGAATTGCGGGCCGTAAGCAACCCAAATTGGAAGCCGGCTTTTCGCCAGACCTTGATGGCATGTCCGTCACGGACATGAAACGATTTGCTTTCCACGCCTGCATTATCGATAGTGATCAAACCATCGGTCAAAACGCCATCGACGTCCGATAAAATAAGCTTGATTGGTTTTGCAATGTCAGTATCGCGCGGCGCCATGAATAGACCATCTCTTTAGGTGTTTGGGCCAAATAAACGCAGAGTCGATGGTCCATCGTGCCAATCGACTTGATCTTTTTCCTCATCAACCGATTCCGACGTGGATTCGCTCGGATGTCTTTGCAAATCACGGGCCGCCTCATGTTCTAGCCCGAGCACGTCTGTGATATCGATCATTCCTAAAGGCTTGTCATTTGCATCTACAACCGGCAATTCACTAATTTTGTGTTGCACCATGATATCGATAGCATCCATCAATTTTGCCCCGGATTGAACGGCCGAAAACGTTCGTGTCATCAAATTCGAAATTTCCATGTCCAAATCGCCATCACGGCGTTGTTCCAATAGTCTCGCCAAATCGCTGTCGGTAAAGATCCCCTCAAGTTTCCCCTCAACGTTGACAAGCATGACCGCTCCCGTCCGACGGCCCGGCCGCGCTACGTCGACCAACATTTTCCGAATCGTGGTTTGTGATGAGGCGAGTCTACAGTCGAGGGCTGGACGCATGACGTCGTTGACGATCGCCAGTTTTCGCCCAAGCGATCCACCTGGATGCAATTCGGCGAAATCTTGGACTCGAAAGTCTCTCGCTTCGCTAACCACCAAGGCCAACGCGTCTCCAATAGCCAGCATGGTGGTCGTGCTCGTGCTGGGTGCCAAGTTGTGCTGACAAGCTTCGCGACAGGGGGGTAAAACCAAGACAATATCGGCGACCCGAGCTAAAGGGCTATTGGCTCCGCTAGTAATCGCGATCAAACCGGCCGATCTGCGAATCATGAACGGCAGAATACGAACAATTTCTTCGGTTGCTCCGCTGTTGGAAAGCATCAACACGACGTCGGATGGTCCAATGCGTCCAAGGTCACCATGCACCGCTTCGGCCGGATGAAGAAAGTGCGCGCGCGTACCCGTCGACGCAAAGGTAGCGGCAATCTTCTTGCCGATGAGTCCTGCTTTGCCAATCCCGCAAACGATTAGACTGCCGCGCATGCTCAAAAGCTTATCGACGGCGAC
>Ga0105048_10016327_pt1 | contig 11483 bp, 9 predicted proteins | sample MAT05_FD_78382 | JGI IMG/M metagenome (GOLD analysis project Ga0105048, IMG submission 78382) | Freshwater microbial communities from Lake Fryxell liftoff mats and glacier meltwater in Antarctica - MAT-05 | ecosystem: Environmental > Aquatic > Freshwater > Ice > Liftoff microbial mat | place...
ACGACACAGGTTGCGAAACAGATCGCACGCGGGTTTTTCAAGGGCAAGGCCATCGAATACGCATATTTCGAGGGTTGCTCGACCGGTGGTCGACAGGCCATGATGGCGTCGCAGCGGTACCCGGAGGAATTCGATGGCATCGTCGGCGGCGCGCCAGCCTTCGATCTGACCGGACTGGCCGTCGAGCAGAACTGGAGCCTGCAGAAATTCCGTGGCGCCGGCAGCATCTCCGGAAAATCCTCCAACCTGTTCAAGGCGGTCATGGCCAAATGCGACGCGGTCGACGGCTTGACCGATGGACTGATCGAAGACCCTCGGGCATGCCATTTCGACCCGGCTGTGGATTTCCCCGCGTGTGCTCCTGGAACTGACCTTGCCACCTGCCTGACACCGGCGCAAGCGAGCGCACTGGCCGACGTGTACGACGGCCCGCAAACATCCCGCGGCAAGGGCAAATCGCTGTACCCGGGCAAGCCGCTGGGTTCCGAGTCCTGGTGGAACTTGTGGCTGCTGCCCGACCTGACCGGTACCCCCGCACAGGGCGGATTCACGTTCAGCTTCATGAACTACCTGTTCTTCAAAAACGACCCGGGGCCGGGCTATAACTGGTTCGACTTCAACTTCGACAAGGATCCGCAAAAGGCCGGCACCATGTCCAAGATCCTCGATGCGCTGGATCCCAAGCTCAAGGACATGCAGCGCCAGGGCGGCAAGCTGATCCTGTACCACGGGGCGGCCGATGGGCTCATCACGCCGCTGCGCACCATCGAGTACTACGAGGAGGTCATGGACAAGAACCCCGCGCGCCACGGTCGCGGCCGGAGCGACTCGGATGGCGGAGCTATGTCGTTCGCGCGCCTTTTCATGGTTCCCGGCATGGACCATTGTGGTGCGGTTGGCGGCGGCCTGAAAGATTGGGACCGCCTCGCCCCACTGGTCAACTGGGTCGAGAACGGCGTGGCGCCAGACGCCATCATCGCCTCGCAGAACCTGTCCGGTGGCCTGACGCGCACGCGTCCCCTGTGCCCCTACCCGAGCCAGGCCCAGTGGAATGGCTCCGGCTCGAGCGACGATGCGGCAAACTTCGCCTGCGTCATACCGGCAACCGACAAGAAGGGAAAGGCGCACCACAAGCGCGAGCACAGCAAAGACGATTGACGATCAGCTGCAGTCCCAACGCCGACCAGCGATGGGACTGTTGTCGTTGACGCGACCTCGAACTTCAAGACTCGGCGCGAGCGGCGCATTTGAAGCTGCGTCGCACGCATCATTGCAATCCGACCTCCCACAAACGCTGCGCCAGCGGCAGCATCCGGCGCAGGTTCTCCAGCCGGCTGGCCATGTCGGGATGGGTGGAGACGATCGACTGCCGTGGCAGATCGCGCGCCAATGCCTGCTCGAGGAATCGCAGCTGTGCGTGCGGCGAGTAGCCCGCCAGCGCCGCAAGCTGCAAGCCGAGTTCGTCGGCCTCGCGCTCGACCTGGTGGAACACCAGCTGCATCGAGTCGGACATCGCGAAGTAGTTGAACTCCATCTCGACATAGACATCCCTGGGCGAGCGTTGCGCCCGCGACGGAATCAGTGCCAGCATCGAGGTCAGACTCTGGCGTTCGTGTTGCAGCAGCACATGGGCCGCTTCATGCGCCAGCACGAAGGCCAGCTCCGCCGGGCCCAGCGCCTGCCGGCCGATGAATGACTCCGACACCACGATGGTGCCGTCCGGGAACGACAAGGCATTGATGTCCAGGTCGCGCACCACCACCAGATCCAGGTCGACCAGCCGACCGTTGCGCTGGGCCGCGACCACGGGGCGCAAGGAGTTCCACACCGCTGCCACCAGCGCGCAATGGGCCTCGCAACCGAGCCGGCGCGACTGCCGGATCCGCTCGAGCAACGCGGCCTTGGCCGGTTGGGCGTGCGCGATCACCTCGGTTTCGGTGAATGCCAAACCCAGGCTGGGCTCGACGATGTTGACCACGCGCGCTTGCGCAACCGTACTCGCCAGCAGCAGGATGACAAGGGCCAGAATATGCATGGTTCCACGCCGGCCATCGTGTTCCGGCATAAGACTAGCTTAGCGCGAACCGTCGTGCCTGCCAATACCAACTGACAGACCAACTGACAGACCAACCGACAGACCACCCACTGCCGGTGTGACCGGTCGCCGATTTCACACAGCCGACGGGTGCGCAGCCTGCCATGCAGCTGTAACACATGCCAGCAATCCGGCCGCGGGCATCAGCCACCAGTCGCCGGCGTCGAGCGTCCACAGGGTCAGGCCGGTAGCGGCGCTCCACGACAGGGGCAGCATCATCAGCAAGGCGCTGATCACGGCTGGACGACGCAAACCCTGGCTGTGCGACAGCAACAGCACGACCGCCAGCGCAGCCAGCATCGTGGGGTCGGGTGCCAGCGCAAACCATTCGGCCTGGGCCATCGGTCGCATCCACACCAGCGCCAGCACCGGATACACCACCAGCGCGCCAACCAGCAGTGCCAGGGCCAGTCGGATGGTCGCATTGGAGCGGCGCGCAAGCGCGAGCCCAGGCCGCAGCAAGGCCAGGCCGATCATCCACAGGCCCTGAGCAGCGAACGCGAGCGCGAAGTACGGCGCCGCCAGATTGATGCCGGCATGCGGCCCCCAGTGGAATGAGCCGGCCACGAACAACAGCCCTGCGCCGGCCAGCACCAGCCCCAGACGCAGCGCAGATCCCAGTCGACGGTGCAAGGCCCACGCCAGGCACAAGCCCGGCGCCACAGCGACGATCTGCAGAGGCCACCAGGCTCGGTTGTGCATCTCGAGCAGCCGGTACCAGGCTCGCGGCGAGAACATCAGGAAATCGTCCAGGCTGTAAGTGGACCATTCGCCCATCACGGCGACCCGGTCACGACGACGCCTGTCACAACGCCGCCTGTCACAACGCGGCGACGGCTGCTGCCATGCGCGCACGCTGCGCGCTATCGGGCAGCCGCCCGCGCGCCGCACCCATGTTCTCGCGTACGTGATCAACCCGGCTGGTCGCCGGTATTGCACAGGTCACGGCCGGATGCGAGACGATGAATTTGAGCAGGAACTCGGCCCAGTGGGTGCAACCCACCTCGGCCGCCCAGGCCGGCAGGCGCTCGCGCTGCACCGCGCGCATCAGCGCGCCCTCGCGAAACGGCCGGTTGGCGATGACGGCGATGCCGCGCTCGCGCGCCAGCGGCAAGATGCGCTGCTCCACCGCCCGGTCGATGATGTTGTAGCTGACCTGCACGAAATCGAGCGGATGCTCGCGCATCAGTTCCTCGAGTTCTGCGTGCCGCCGACCATGCGAAGTGGTGATGCCGACGTAGCCGAGCCGGCCCGCGCGCTTGAGCTCGAACAGCAGCGGCAGCTGCGTACGCCAGGACAGCAGGTTGTGCACCTGCAGCAGATCGAAACGCGGCACGCCCCAGTACTGGCGCGAGGCATCGATCTGCGCGCGGCCATCGCCGGACGTCCAGACCTTGTCGGCCGAGAAAACCGTGCCGCGGACATCCAGCGCCTGCAACGCCTCGCCGATGACCGGCTGCGACGACCCGTACATCGGCGACGAGTCGATCAGGCGGCCGCCCGCCTGGAAGAAATGGCGCATGACCTCGGCGCTGGACTTGCGCGCCTGCAGGTCGTCGCCGACATTGAAGGTGATCCAGCTGCCCAGTCCAATGACCGGCAGCGATAGACCGCTGGAGCCGACGGGTTTGCGCAGGATGTCGTCTGCCGCGGCGGGTTGCGCCACGCCTGTGGCGCCCACGGCGCCCACGGCGCCCACGGCGCCCAGCATGCTGACGCCAACACGACCCATCCATTCCCGTCGGTGCAACTTATCTTTCATGTTGTACTCGGTTATACATGGGAGCACAAAACCTGCGAGCATCCGTGGTCACCATTGCCATGTTGTTGTCATGCACCGGCACAACCGCCGGCGAGTGGGCGACAACAACCGCAATGGGTGCCTCGGCTCCAGCCACGTCCGCCAGTGCCCCGTCGCGGGGCGGCGCCCCCCGACCCTACCGGGCGCCGATCGCGGTACCGTCAGCTGCCGGGCAGATCAGCGCACCCGCGCTGCCCTCGCCCATCATCACCATCGACCCGGCGCCGCGTCCGACATTTACTGGCCACTGCGACAGCAGCGGATGCTGGGGCTCCGACGGGACTCGCACCAACGCGGTCGGCGGCGCGCTGGTGCGACCCGACGGGCGCATCTGCCAGGACGTGGGCGGCGTGTTGCAGTGCCCGTGATCGCGCGCGTCTGCGAGCGGGTTCATGCAACCGGGGTCAGAGTGACATCAGGTCCTCGATGGCGTCGACCACGACCCGGGTTCCGATCGCGATCAGCAACAAGTCGTTGGCGACGCGGGCATAGCGGTAACCGGACGGCGCAGGGCCGATTCGGAGCACCACCGCCTGCGGCAGCGGATACAAAACTATGGCAGCGGGCAGTGGCTGTCCCAGGTTCCATTTCCGTGCTTGCCCCGGAGGCAGGCAACCGTTGTTCTTCTTGGCCAGCCCCGGTGGACATCGACCCGCCTTGCGCTGCTGGACATAGTAGTTGCTGACCACGGTGCGCTGGTCTGGGGCGAAATAACCACCGATACGTGGTTGCGCCCGATCCACCTGGCTGTGTTTGTTCTTCTTGTTGTTGCCGTTGCCGTTGCCGCTTCCGCCCTCGCCCTCGGGCTTCGCCGCATGGCTGTAAGCGCAAAACAACGAGAGTACCAGCAGCGCGGCTGCTGAGGGTCGAGAGAAGGAGAAAGAATGCATATTCATGATGTTGCCTTGCCTTGACGGCATTGTGATGTCCACAGCCTGAGCTGGTTCTGAGTCGGCAATGCGACTTGCGCGCCGGTCTGCCCAGATGGCTTGCGCTGCGTCAACCGCTTTTGCCTCCGCCTCCATGATCGCCTCCATGACCGCCTCCGCTACCGCCTGCGGTAGGTCGGTGCCAAACCGGCTGCCCGCGTGCCGTAGCCGGTAGATCCGGCGTCGCGCTCGACGGCTGCGTTGCATGCACCGAGGTCTGCGCCTGGGTAGCGGCTGACGCAAAGACGAGTCCGGTTGCGCCAAAGGCGGCCTAGGTCTTGCGAATGATCATGTGTAGCTGACAAAAAGAGGAAAAAATCAAGTATGACCCGCTTGTCGACACACACCTCGAGCCGGCTTTGCAGCATAACGCCTGCTGATGCTAGTCGTGCTCTGCGCGCAGAGGCTGTGAGAACGTTCACAGCCGCCGATTCTTTGCACACGGATACAAATGAGGCACGGATGCCGCGAAGCAGACAGGCAGGTACCGTGACAAATCGCAAGGCCGTCCTGACGACGATGACTGACACTGGCGGCGTATGGCCGTGTTGCCGGCATTCTTCCTCCCCACCAGGACGCCCTGCCCGATGGCCAACGACCTCTCTCAGGGCCTGGACCGTGACGAGGCCGCCAGGCGGCTGCGCGCCGACGGCCCGAACGAGCTGGGCCTGAGCCAGCGCCGCACCCTGGCCAACATCGCCTGGGAGGTCGCGCGCGAGCCGATGTTCCTGCTGCTGCTTGGGGCGGGAGCGGTGTACCTGGCGATGGGCGATCCGCAAGGGGCGCTGGTGCTGCTGGGTTTCGTCGTCATCATCATCGCCGTCACCATCGTGCAGGAGCGCCGCACCGACAACACGCTGGAAGCGCTGCGCGACCTGTCAAGTCCGCGCGCACGCGTGATCCGCGGCGGTGTGGCCGAGCGGATCCCCGGACGCGAGGTGGTGGTCGGCGATCTGCTGTCGCTGTCCGACGGCGACCGGGTGCCGGCCGACGGAGCGCTATTGGAGGCGCATGAGCTGGCGCTGGACGAATCCATGCTGACCGGCGAGTCCGTGGCAGTGTCCAAGCAGGCCGAAGACACCGTCTTTGCCGGCACGATGGTGACCGGCGGCCAGGCGCTGGTGCGGGTCGGGGCGACCGGCCGCAAGACCGAACTGGGCCGGATCGGCCAGTCTCTGGATACGATCGCGCTGGAGCGCTCACCGCTGCGCGACGAGGTGGGGCGTCTGACGAGCCGACTGGTGGTAATCGGCGTGGCATTCAGCATCGTGCTGGCGCTGCTGTTCCTGTGGTTGCGTGGCGGCTGGCTCGAGGCGACCTTGGCCGGCATTACGCTGGCGATGGGTATCTTGCCGCAGGAATTTGCCGTGATCATGATCGTGTTCATGGCGCTGGGTGCGCGGCGCATGGCGGCGCACCAGGTGCTGACGCGCCGGCTGGGCGCGATCGAAGCACTGGGCCAGACCACGGTGCTGTGCGTCGACAAGACCGGTACGCTGACGCACAACCGCATGGCGGTGGCGGCGCTGCAGGTGGGCGATCAGGTGCTGGAGGTCCGGGCGGATACGCAGGACTTGCCCGAGCCGTTTCACGCCTTGCTGGAATATGCGGTGCTGGCCAGCGAGATCGATCCGCACGACCCGATGGAGCAGGCATTCCACCGGTTTGCCGGCGCGCAACTGGCCGACACCGAGCATCTGCATCCGCAATGGACGCTGGCGCAGGAATACGAGCTCTCCCCCAGCATGCTGGCGATGTCGCACCTGTGGCACGGGAGTGCCGGCAACGCCGACGTGGTCGCCACCAAAGGCGCGCCCGAGGCGATCGCCGAGTTGTGTCACCTGGACGAAGCCGCGCGCTCGCGGCTCGCGGCGCAAGCCGACGCGATGGCCGACCGCGGCTGGCGGGTATTGGGTGTGGCACAGGCGCGCCACCAAGCGCAAGCCGCGCATCCGCAAGATCAGCATGATTTCGAGTTCGAACTGATCGGCCTGATCGGGCTGGCCGATCCGCTGCGCGAACAGGTGCCCCAGGCGGTGGCAGAGTGCCGGCGTGCCGGCATCCGGGTGGTGATGATCACCGGCGACCATCCCCGCACCGCCAGCGCGATCGCGGCGCAGGCGGGCATCGACAGCGCGGCGGTGATCACCGGCGCGCAGCTCGCCGAACTGGACGCCGCGGCGCTGATGCAGCGCGTGGCCAACGTGAATGTGTTCGCACGCGTCAGGCCGCAGCAAAAGCTCGCGCTGATCGAAGCGCTGAAGGCGCGCGGCGAGATAGTGGCGATGACCGGCGACGGCGTCAACGACGCGCCGGCGCTCAAGGCCGCGCACATCGGCATCGCGATGGGGCAACGGGGCACCGATGTGGCGCGCGAGGCAGCGGCGCTGGTGCTGCTGGACGACGACTTCTCGGCCATCGTGCAAGCCATTCGGCTGGGGCGGCGTATCTACGCCAACCTGCGCCGGGCGATGGTCTACACGCTGGCCGTGCATGTGCCCATCGTCGGCCTGTCGTTGATGCCTGTGCTGTTCGGCCTGCCCCTGGTGCTGGTGCCGCTGCACATCGCGTTCCTGGAACTGGTGATCGATCCGGCCTGTTCAATCGTGTTCGAGGCCCAGCAGCAGGACGCCACCGCGATGGACCAGCCGCCACGCCCGAGCGGTCAGGCGCTGGTGTCTGGCGCCCAGGTGGCGCTCGGTCTGGTGCAGGGAGGCGCGCTGACGCTGGTGCTGATGGGCCTGTACGCTGGCATGCAGGGACAAGGCTTGGCGGCAGAGCTGGCGCGCACGGCCGTGTTTGTCACGCTGGTCACGGCCAACGCCGCGTTGATCCTGCCCAGCCGGCGCGCCGCTGTCCACTGGCGCGACCTGTGGCGCGATCTGCCGGCGGTCACCACCTGGGTGCTGGGTGGGACGATGCTCGCACTGCTGCTGGTGACCGCCGTTCCGGTGCTGGCCGCCGCGTTCCGTTTCGCGCCACTGCCGTTCGGTGCGTGGCTGGCGGCTTGCGGCCTCGGCCTGGTGATGCTGCTGCCGTTCCAGTGGGCCCGGCGCGCGCTGGCGCCGGGCCCACCGGGCGTTGTCATTCCAGCTTGATGTTGGCCTGCTTGATCAGCGCGCCGAAACGCTCGAACTCCTGCTTGTTCATCTGCGCGAACTGCTCGGCACTGATGGCGCCTGGTTCGCCACCCAGACCCTTGAGTTTGGCCTGCACGTCGGGCAGCTTCAGCACACGCGTGAGTTCGGCCTGCAGCCTGGCCTGCACGTCGGGCGGCGTGCCGGCGGTGACGAACAGGGCATACCAGGTGCTCATCTCGAAACCCTGCACGCCGGCTTCGGCCAGCGTGGGCACCTGCGGCAACTCGGCGCTTCGCGTGGACGTGGTCAGCGCGAGCGGTTTGAACTTGCCAGCCTTGATCTGTCCCATGGCCGACGAGGTGGTGTCGAACATCATCTGGATGTTGCCCGAGAGCAGGTCCAGGTGGGCCTGGCTGCTACCCTTGTAGGGAATATGGATGCTCTTGACACCGGCAGCCAGGTTGAAACCTTCACCGGCGATGTGCTGGGTGCTGCCCATGCCCGAAGAGCCATATTTGAAGTCGTCCGGCCTGGCCTTCATCTGCGCCACCAGCTCCCTGACGTTGGTCGCCGTCACCGACGGACCGACCACCAGCACATTGGGCACGGTGACGATCAGTCCCACCGGCGCCAGGTCCTTGATCGGATCAAAAGACAGCTTGATCAGATGCGGCGCGATCGCCTGTCCGGTGTTGGTGGCCACCAACAGCGTGTGGCCATCGGCTGGCGCCTTGGCGGTCAGGTCGGCCGCAATGGTGTTCGATGCGCCCGGCTTGTTCTCGACCACGAAGCTGCCCTTGAGCCCGTCGGCCATCTTCTCGGCCAACATGCGCGCAATGATGTCGGTGCCGCCGCCGGCGTTGGCGCCGACCATGATGCGCACCGGCTTGCTCGGGTAGGCTTGCGCCAGCGCGAGTAGCGGCGCCAGCAAGATGCCGGTACACAGGATTTTTTTCAGATGCATGTCATGGTCTCCTTGGTTGCAATGGTTGCCTTGTGGCGGCGAAAGGCCTGGCCCATGCGAACGGCCAGGTCAAATGCGTTGCGCATCGCCTGCGGATTGGCGATGCCCTTGCCCACGATGTCGTAGGCGGTACCGTGTGCCGGCGTAGTGATCGGGATCGGCAAGCCGCCGTGAACCGTCACGCCCTGCTCGAAACCGAGCAGCTTCATCGCGATCTGTCCCTGGTCGTGGTACATGGTGACCACGCCATCGAATCCGCCCGGGGTCCGCAGTGCCCGCACGAAGGCGGTGTCGGCCGGGAACGGCCCTTGCGCGGCATACCCCTGCTGCGCGGCCAGCCGCACGCCGGGTTCGATGATGCGCCCCTCTTCGTCGCCATAGTTGCCGTTATCGCCGTTGTGTGGATTGAGCCCGCACACCGCAACCCGAGGCTGCACCACGCCGCCGGCACGCAGGGCCTCGGTGATCATCCGGATGGCGTCGGCCACCTTCTGCGGTGTCAGCAGCGCGCTTACCTCGCTCAGCGCCACATGGGAGGTGACACGCGCGGTCCACAGATTCTTGAGCACGTTGAGTTCGCCGCATTCGCCAGTGAAGGACAGATGATCGGAAAACCAGCGCAGTTCGTCCTCCTGGTGCATGCCGCCCAAACGCAGCGCGCCCTTGTTCAGTGGCGCGAAACAGAACGCGTCCGCGACCCCGCTGCGGACCAGGTCGGCACCCCGGGCCAGCGCATCGAGCATATAGCGACCGTTGTCGGCGCCGGCGATACCGGGCGCAAACGGCGCGGTGGCCAGGCCCGACCAGTCCTGTACCTGCACCGGTCCGCGGGCCGTGGGTCGATTCTGCTGGCCGATAAGCAGAATCCGGGCGCTCTTCGTGGCGGCGCAATCCTGCAGCAACTTGTCGACCAGTTCGGGGCCGATGCCGGCAGGATCACCGGTGAAGAGCGCAATCGTGGTTAGTTTGTCTTGTTGCATGTCTGCGTACGACCGGCGCTGCTGGCGGCAACCGACCTAATTGGTAATCTGTAATGCGTAATTACACATAATGTAATAGGCTAAGGGCGTGGAGTCAAGCTAGGTTTTCACCCATACTCGCAACCATGAACCACCCCGATCCGATGGCGCAGATTGCCCGCATTCCGCTGCACGAGGAAGTGACGAGCCGCATCCGCGACATGATCGTGGAGTCCAAACTAGCGCCGGGTGAACGCATCCAGGAGATGCAACTGGCGCAACAACTTGGCGTCTCGCGCACTCCGATCCGAGAGGCGCTCAAGGTGCTGACCTCCGAAGGTCTGGTGGAGTTGCTGCCGCTGCGCGGAGCCATCGTCAAGGTGTTCGACGACAAGGATGCGCGCGACATGCTGGACGTGATCGCGCTGCTGGAGGCTTTTGCAGGCGAACGTGCCTGCCAGGCCGACCCGGCCCGAATCGAGGAGGTCATCGACATGCACCGGCGCATGCGTGCGTTGTACGAGAAGCGCGAGCGGCTCGAATACTTCGTGCTCAACCAGCAGATCCACGAAGCGCTGATCGCGCTGGCGAACAACGACACGCTGAGCCAGACCCACGCCACGCTGGGCAAACGCATGCGCAGCCTGCGCTACAGCGGCAACTCCGGCGCCGAGAACTGGGCCGCCGCAATGGCCGAGCATGAGGGAATCATTGCCGCGCTGCAGCGGCGCGACGGCCCCGGTTTGGCTCGGGCGATGCGCGAACACATCCAGAACACCTGGCCCCGTATCCGGGCGGCGACGCAGCCCTACCCGGTTTGATGTCGCCGTACGCCGGGTCACCCTCGTCTCCCGGTGCGTGCTCCGGCCCGGAGCCGGCCTGCTTCAAGGTGGCTGCAAGGCGCGGCGGTACTCGGCGCGCTTGATTGCCAGATATTCGTCACGCTCGAGTTCGTGCAGCTGGCGCTTGTATCGCTCGGTCGCCGTGAACCAGGCGTTCAACGTTTCTTCGCGCTGGCGCTCGCGGGGCGATACGGCGGCTGTGTCCAACGTCGCATCGATCGCAAGGTAGTAACGCATCGCATTGCGCTCCACCACGCCGCGCAAGCCGTCCACCGGTGCATCCGCCCGGTCACCCTGCCCTGGTTCGACGGAGAAGCCGACCTTGTCACGTCCGGCGGTCGCCAGATAGACCTTCATCGCCATCTGGCCCGCGAATCCGACGTCATAGGCGTATACGAACCGGATGAAACTGCGCCGTGCGTCCAGTGCCACGGCCTGCAAGGTAATCTCATAGTTGCTGGTCGCCATGGGCCCGTTGCCCGCGTGCATGGACACGTGCAGATACTGCCCGGACTCGGCGACCAGTCGGTACGTGAAGTCGACTTGCGCCGCATCGGCCAATTGCTGTTCGGTCTTCTTGCCAAAGTGCGCCGTGAGCCTGCTGGTCGATGCGGTACCGGGCCCGGCGCGACACGATTTGGTATTGATATGCAACAGCAACACGTCGCACCATTGCTGCGCATTCGACAGACGGGCACGCAGCGTATCAAAGGAATGGTCGACGACGGCGAATACCTCGCCCGAAACATGCTCGCCGGCTTGATGCGAGCGCAACACCAGCGGTCGGCCAAATGCATTGCGCTGCAGTTCGTC
>Ga0105048_10016328_pt1 | contig 11483 bp, 10 predicted proteins | sample MAT05_FD_78382 | JGI IMG/M metagenome (GOLD analysis project Ga0105048, IMG submission 78382) | Freshwater microbial communities from Lake Fryxell liftoff mats and glacier meltwater in Antarctica - MAT-05 | ecosystem: Environmental > Aquatic > Freshwater > Ice > Liftoff microbial mat | place...
CGGTCGTGATTCACGTTCGCATCACCGATAACAGGGGGCGCAACTACAGCACCGGCAAGTCCAAGGAATCCAGCAAGGTGATTTACGAGTTCACCCTCGCGGGCGGAAGCGCAGCACGCGGTGCAGCCGGCTCCATTTACAATGCCGGACTCGGTCAGGAGCCACAGTTCGATTTCAAAAATGCCGCCGAGCGCGTGATGCTGGCGCTCAGCAAAGATCCGTATCGTTTCGGCGAACGCGTTTCGCCTGTAGCCCGCTAATCGGACCCACTCATTTCTCCTAAGGGAAAGGGAACACGCAAACCGTGTTCCCTTTTTCTTTGGTCAGATGAACCTGTAAACTCCCGTAAGGCGCAGACGCGCAGAAATTTACATCAAAGAGATCAAATCATCCGAAAGTTGTCCGCCCAGGGGTTCGCCACTTCCTCTCCTTTGCGACTTTGCAGCTTTGCGGGACATCCCCGTGGGGGTTTTAGGATAAACTCAGCAGCCGATCTTCGAACGATCCCCTACCGGCGCGTCAGCTTCTGGCCTTCCTTGGTGTCTTTCACTTCCCATCCAAACTCGGCGATCTTTCCCCGCAGGTTATCGCTTCCAGCAAAATCCTTCGCCGCGCGCGCAGCCTGACGCTGCTCCAAGAGCGCCAGCACTTCCGCAGGAACTTCGACCGCATCGGGCTGAATCCCCAGCACACTGTTAATCTGCTTCCAGCGCGAAACCATCGCCAGCGCATCAGCGGACGAAAGCGCGTTCGCATCCATGAGGCGGTTACTCTCGCGGATCGCTTCAAACAAATGCCCAAGCGCACCGGAGATGTTCAAATCATCATCCAACGCCTCTTCAAAGCCCCTGTCCCCGGCCAGCGCGTGCTCCGAAGGCAGCGTCGCACCCGCAGAAAGTTTTGTTATCCGATCCACCCATTCGTCGATCCGCCCCAGCGCCGTGCGCGCCGCTTGCAGCCCATCAAACGTGAAGTTCAACGGCAGCCGGTAATTCACGCTGATCAACGCGTAGCGCACTTCGCGCCCGGTCCAGCCTTTTGCCAGCAAATCGCGCAACGTGAAAAAATTTCCCGCCGACTTCGCCATCTTCTGCCCCTCGACCATGAGATGCGCATTGTGCAGCCAGAACCGGGCAAACTGTTTACCTGTCAGGCTTTCGCTCTGCGCGATCTCCGCTTCGTGATGCGGAAAAAGGTTGTCCACGCCGCCGCAATGAATGTCCAGTTGCGGCCCGAGCAGCGTCATGGCCATGGCGCTGCACTCGATATGCCAGCCCGGACGTCCCCTGCCCCACGGCGCTTCCCACACGACATCGCCGTCCGCCTCGTCCCACGCTTTCCAAAGCGCAAAATCACCCACAGACTCTTTCTCATATTCGTCGCTCGCGATGCGACCCGACGGACGCAGCTCTTCGAGATTCAAATGCGCAAGCTTGCCGTACGCAGGGAAGCGGCTGAGCCGGAAATACACCGACTGATCCTCGGCCTGATACGCGATGTCTTTTTTCAACAGCTCCGCAATCATCCCGATCATCTGCGCGACATAATCCGTGGCATTGGGAAAATGATCCGCCCGCTTGATGCGCAACGTTCCGAGATCCTCAAAAAATGCGTCCTTGAACGGCTGCGTAAATTTGTTGAGCGGAATCGCCGCCTGCCGCGCCCCGCGAATTGTCTTGTCATCGACATCCGTCAGATTCATCACGCGCTCCACGCGAAATCCGCGCAGTTCCAGATGACGCTGGAGCAGATCCTCAAAAACGTAAGCGCGGAAATTGCCGATGTGCGCGTGGTTATAAACCGTCGGCCCGCAGGTGTACATCTTCACCACAGGCGGTGCTATCGGCTCAAATGCTTCGTAGGAACGGGAAAAGGAATTGTAGAAACGCACAGGAAAGTCGGAAGTCGCTCATTATGTCGCCCGCCCCCTCAAAGTCAAAACGAAGCCCGTGAGGCTATGGCCACAATAAAACCACGGAGATCCGGAGAACATGGAGGAAACCATTTGGAATGTAGCTTTCTCGCCCGACGAAAGGACGACTTTATGATCGCCGCAAGTCAACCCCTGCCGTCCTTGTGTTCTTCGCGTCTTTGCGTGAGAAAAAAGCAGCCCTACCGTTTCGGCAGGCCTTCGCGGATGCGTTGCGAAAAATCCGGATCCGCGTCCGCGGCTTTTGCCGCCGCGTTGATGAACACACGCTTTTTCAGCTCCGCAAAAGGCACTTCGTCGCCGATGAATCCGTGGTTTTCGTAAAGCATCTTGTCCATGAAACCGTTGACCGGCATGCGCCAGTCCCACGGCACACGTTCGCTGCTCGGATGCTGCGAACGGATGCTCGTCGTGCAGTTCGTTGTCACGGCGTTATACCAGCGCGCCTTTTCATCCATGTGATTGATCGTCGCGACATATTCCATGAGGCGTTGCCGTATTGGAAAGTCATACCAAAGTGCACCAAAAGCCCACGCCGCAGAGAGAAAGAGCACCACCGCATAAACGCTGCGCACTATCCATTGAACGAATCTCATAAACAGATGCGGTGAAAATTATTGGGGCAGCCCGGGAAGCTGCTTCACTGACTCACGTTGAAACACCTCATTGGAGCTGCAAGTATCCACGCCCAACTTCAAGACCAACCCGCGTTTGGTTTTCGAAAAACCTATCATCGACTCCACGCCGTTGCCTTCCCCTGAACTACGCTTTTGCCCGCTCGCCCGCTCTTTCACGGTTTGCCCCCAGAGTAGGACCGCACCGCGTCGCGCACCGTGAACCTCTGTCCCGAGAGCCAGGCCGGATTGAATATCGCCGCGGCACTGAACGTGGGAGTGTTTTCAAAACTACCGGAAGATACCGGAGGCGTCGCCTCCTGGGCAAACAGGGCAGCGGGAAGGAGCAAAATGGCTGTCGCTATTTTCATCGGGCGTATTTCTTCAAAAGGCGATCTCCGCGCGACGGCCCTCAAACCGGATGAGCGCCGTCACCCCGTAAAAAATGCGCGGATGCCAGTTCCGTGGCGGCAAGCAATTCTCCGGGCGCCGCGAGTGGGTCGTGTTTTTCAAGCTTCAACGCAGCCGCAATTTTTTGTTCCGCAGCCCCGAAACTGCCCACCATGTTCCCGACAGGCCGGAACTTCGGCGTCGAAATGGAAACCTTCGCGTACTGCGAGCAACCGCTCAGCGCTACGGCTGTCAGTATCAGTAGGATTTTAATGAAATGCGTCATGGGATGATGGTGAATGCTTTTGAAAACGTCACAATTTTGTTACGGCCCCGAAAGGTTGTTTAGGATTGGCTACAAATAAAACTGCAAAACCAACGAAATCCGCTTCATACCTGCGGTCCGGCTCCACACCGCGATTGCCGGGGCGCGTTTTTTTCGGCAAACCTATTGCCATGCGCCCCGTGAGCATCGTCACCGTCTCCAACAGCGGCTTCTTTTTCATCCGCCTCCTCGTCGAACGCGTGCGCGCCATGATCGGCCCCCGCCCCTACGAGATCATCGTTGTGGATCGCGGACGCGATAAAACATCCCGCTCTTGGCTCTCCGGACAACCCGACGTCCGTCTCCTCACCTATCGTCAGTGGGGGAAAAACCACCGCCACGGCGAGGCTGCCGAATACGGGGTGAAAAAGGCGCTCCACGACGTCATCGTGCTCTTGGACTCCGACGCCCACCCGGTTTCCGCGAATTGGCTGTCGGAAACGGCGGATCGCCTCGATGAAACCCACCGGCTCGCCGGGGCGGAATTTCGCGACTGGCACAAGGCGAACCCCCACGGATGGTTCATCCACCCGCATTTCTTGGTGTTTTTCAAAAAGGATCTCGGCGACCTCGTCATCCTACGAAAGGTTCGCGGTAATGACGCAGACACTGGCGAGGAAGCGACCCTTCGAATCATGGACGCCGGTCTTGTTGCCATCCGTCATCCCATTGTTTTCAGCGCTGAATTCGATGTCGGCCACCCCCGCGTCCCCACGGTCTCAGGCGGCATCTTCCATTGCTGGTATGTCACCCGGCTCCTGCTCGACCCCAAGGGCGTTGAAAAGGAAAGCTCCGGCCAGGTCACTCCAGAAACCTATCTCCACCCGCTCCAGGCCAAACTCCGTGCCCGTTACGGCCTCGACTATTGAGACAACTTTGATTCGACACCCCTCCCGTCCATCGCGCAAATTCGCTGGCTTCCAAATCCCATGACTTCCCAACGCTTCGCCGCCCTCCTCACAGCTTTCCGCAACAAACGCACTCTCGTAGTCGGCGATCTCATGCTCGACGAATTCGTCTGGGGCAGCGTCTCCAGGATTTCTCCCGAGGCCCCCGTCCCCGTGGTTCACGTGGACCGCGAATCCTGGTTCCCCGGCGGCGCAGCCAATGTCGCCCGCAACCTGCGCGAATTCTCCGATGACGTCCGCGTCATGGCCCAGATCGGCACCGACGCCCATGGCGCAAAACTCAAAGGCTTGCTCGCTGATCACGGCATCGCGCTCGATTGGCTCCACGAAGATCCCGCTTACCAAACCATTGTGAAAACGCGGATCATTGCGCGCCATCAACAAGTCGTCCGGGTGGATCGCGAAAAGAAAGCCGCGCTCACGCCGCTCCAGAAAGAAAAAGCGCTCGCACAGTTCTCCGAAATGTTGCCCGCGCTCGACGCCATCATTTTTGAGGACTACGGCAAAGGACTCCTCGACCAGGAGCTCGTCGATGAATTCCTACGCCTCGCGAAGGCTGCGTGCAAAATCGTCACCGTCGATCCCAACCCCCGCAACGCCCTCCTTTGGCACGACATCTCCGGAGCCACACCAAACCGCAGCGAAGCCTTCGCCGCCGCCGGCGAACCGCACTCCGAGCCCGTCAACCCGCCGCTCGAAGACGAAGCGCTGCTGCGCGTCGGCGCAAAACTCCTCGCCGAATGGAGCGCCGCGATGCTGCTCATCACCCTCGGCGAACACGGCATGATGCTCTTCTCGCAGGGCGGCGCACCGTTTCACATTCCCACGCAGGCCCGCGATGTCTTCGACGTCTCCGGCGCAGGCGATACGGCCATCGCGCTGTTCACCCTCGCCCTCGCGTCCGGTGCCACCGGACCCGAGGCCGCTGAGGTTTCCAACCACGCCGCAGGCATCGTCGTAGGCAAACTCGGCACCGCCACCGTGCAGTCCGACGAACTCGCCGCCAGCTTCGCCGACTAATGGATCGACCGCTCCGCAAAGCCGTCTTCCTCGATCGTGACGGCACGCTCATGGAGGAAGTGAACTACTGTCGCCGCCCGGAGGACGTCCAAGTTTTCCCCGACGCCATTGATTCCCTCCGACGCCTGCACGCCGCCGGGTTCCTCTGCGTCATCATCACAAATCAGGCCGGGATCGGGCGCGGTTATTTTTCCGAAAATGATTACCACGCCGTGCACGCGGAACTCCTGCATCAGCTCGCTGCCGAGACCATCGACGGCACTTACTTTTGTCCCGACGCCCCATACGCTGCGACCGACCGCCGAAAACCCGCGCCCGGCATGGTGCTCGAAGCCGCGCGGGACTTTGGTATCGATCTCAGCGCCTCGTATTTCGTCGGAGACAAAACCAGCGACATCGAATGCGGTGCCCGCGCCGGTTGCCGGACAATCCTCGTCGAGACTGGCTACGGGGCCAAAGAATCGGCGACTCCCGATTGCCGCGTTCCAAATCTCACCGCTGCTGTGGACGCGATTTTGTAACGCGATTGTAACAAAATGACTTGAGCCCCGAAAACTGATCATTCAATGTTCGTATTCCTCTTTCACCGATAAACCACCCCTGCTATGAAAAAACTCGTCACCCTCCTCCTCGCCACCCTTGTAACCACAGGATTCGCCGTCGCCCAGGAAAACAAAGCACTGCTTGATCTCCTCGTAAGAAAAAAAATCATTACCGCCGAGGAAGCTAAAGTCATCCAAGCCGAGGCAGTCAAGGAAGAGGCAAAGGAAAAGGAAAAATTCCTCGCCGCCACATCCGAAAACAAACTCAAGCTCACCTCCTCCGTCACCGAACTCAAACTCGGCGGCGACCTGCGCCTGCGCTACCAATACGAAAGCAAGGATCCGCAGACCTTCACTGCAGTGGATGGCGACACCAATGTCGGCTCACCCACGGGTTCGCAACGTTCCCGCTACCGCTTCCGCCTCCGGCTCAACGCAGATTTCAAGCTCGGCAAAGACTTCTTCGGCGGCGTGCAACTCGTCACTGGTCAGGCCTCCGATAGCGACAACCAGACCTACGAAAACGGATTCAACGACTACGACATTTTCATCAGCCGCGCTTACCTCGGCTGGAAGGCCGCCGATTGGCTCACCGTCACCGCAGGCAAAGTGCCCAATCCGTTTTACACCACCGAACTCGTCTGGGACGCGGATATCAACCCCACCGGCCTGACGCAATCCATCAAGTTCCACAAACTCTTCTCGCTGGAAGATGAAGCCGACGCCGGTCTCTCCAAAGATGGGAAAACCGTGGCCGCCGTCCCTGCCGACCGTCCGTGGGAACTCACCGTCAACCTCGGCGAATTTCTCTACGACGACAATCTGGAGTCCAATTTCGACAGCGATTCCTCCGACGACGCCTACCTGTTTGCGGCCCAGATTGTCGGCACCTACAAGACCGACCGGGCCAAATTCACGTTTGCTCCCGGCGTGATGTTCACCAACGCCGCCGACCTCAGCGGCCTGAACAACGAAAACTCTTTCACCGACACTGACGTCTCCGGCGAGACCCGCAAATTCGTCGTCATCACCGCGCCCGGCGACGTGAGCTTCAAACTCGGCAATCTTCCCACGAAATTCTACTGGGACTTCGCCTGGAACACTCAGGGTAAAGGACGCGCCGACGACATCTACGGCCTCGTTACACACGAAGTGGACGGCGACCCCGTCAACCTCACTTCAGCTCAGGATTACTTCGCATGGCTCGTCGGCCTCCAACTCGGTGAAAACAAAAAGGCTGGCGACTGGTCCTTCAATCTCAACTTCCGCAGCACCGGCATCGCCGCCGTCGATCCAAACCTCAACGAATCCGATTTCGCCCTCGGCGAACTCAACACCCGCGGCTTCAAAGGCGGCCTGTTTTACAACTTCACCGACTTCCTAAACGCCGGTGTCACGTATATGTACGGATGGAACCTCAACGATGACCTCGCCCACTTCCTCGGCGACGCCAACGACGTGCAAATCCTTCAACTCGACGTCAACCTGAAGTTCTAGGCCCGCCCAGTCAAAATGGGGTGCCGTAGCACCGCCGCTCTCTACGACATGTCCTTCATTTTCCTCACGCTCTCGCCGACTGAGGCCAGGACTCCATACCTCATTTCAACAACCCCTCCAAGTTCGACCAATTTTCATCCGGCGTTCGAAATGGGCCTCGGGCGTTTTGAGATCAGTCGTCCGCGTTTACCAAGGCCTTTCGCTTGGCGGAACACATTCAGTTTGTGTCCAATCTGCCCAAAAAAGGATTGCTTTCAGCCACCTTGTGGGCTTCACTCCCTCCGCTGCGCCCAGCAAACACCCACTCATGTCAGAATTACTCTCCAAATTCAGTTTTAAGTACTACAAAGCCGGGCCAGATATTTATCTTCTCTGTTTTTTAATCTGGATGGCGGTCCTTGGTTGTGCCATCTCCAGCGTGCTCTCCCAACCGTTCTCGGGACGCCAAAGGCTTTTCTGGATTCTTCTGATCGTCGCCCTCCCCGGCATCGGCATCCTCGCCTACATTCCGTTCTCCATTCGCAGGGAGGACTTGCCCCAACTCTTCGCCCCGCGCCCCCGTCCGCCTCGCAAAAATTCCAACAAATCACTCCAGCAACGCCCCTGACAACTCCATGCTGCTGCGCTCAAGCCTGATCCTCATCCTTAGCCTCGCCCTGCCGTGTGTTTCATGGTCTCAATCCGCGAATAACGAATCGGGATTGGAGGCGGAATCCAGCACCTCGCGAATCCCCAGCGGAGCGGACGATTCGGAGTCGCCTATCGATCCCGGCGAGTCCAATACAGCAGCCGACAGTCTCCTCAACCCGTATCTCACGCCCTACGCCTACGGCGAAGAACCCGGGGGCATCGCATACTCAAGCGCCTTCCGTCACACCGGCGCTCCCTTTGCCCAAAATGATCCCACGATCAAGTCGCCTTTCCATATCCAACCGTTCCGCGGCAGTTCTATTACTGGTGGTCAGAAAGCCGGACCGCTCTACAGCCGCACCGCGCTCGGCATCCCACACTTCCGGGCCTCATTCCCTCTGCTTCGGCGCGGTGCTGAACCCAACGATGCAGATCTCAAACTCGGCCCAGTTTACCTCAATGTGACTTCCATAGGTTCTTCTTTCCTTTTTACCGACAACAAAAACCGTAATCAGAAACGGGACGCAGACGCCATAGCCATTGCCACCATGGGCGTGGTGCTGAAAATTCAATTCACCGACACCCTCCAATATACCAGCTACAATCAACTCGCGTGGCTTCCACTCGAAGGCACGGCCGGATGGAACGGTCTGGGTTATTCCGCAGGCTATCTCTACGGCTTGGACTACGGCCCTTTTGCCCGCGGCCAACTGACATTCGACGTGAACATCGGAGGATGGGAAGTCACTTTCGCCGATGATTACAGCTTCACGACAGGTCAATTGTCGGACTCATACAATCAGACCGAGGGACTTTTCGACGGAGCTATTTTCAATGAAGAGGACCGCGCCGGTCGCTACACCTTTCGTCCCCGCGTGAATTACCGCCGCGCAGATCGCGATGAGGAATACGAGCGGGATCTGAACACCGACATCATCTACTTCACCAATGTTGTCAGTGCGCAAACTCAAAAAATGCTTCCCGCCGACATCCGCTTTCGCGCAGGCGTTTCTCATCAGGATATCGCCTATTTCAACCGGGATGAGGACACTGCGGATTTCCCGCGGGCCATTGACCGGCTTAGTGTATCTGCCGCGTCAGAACGCGTCACCCAGCGTTTCAAACCCTACGCCTCCTATCGCGTCTCTCGTTACAATTACAGCAACAATCTCAATCACGTCTTTGGAGCCGGTGTCACCGGCCCAATCACCGATCAGCTCTTCCTGACAGCAGGATTCGGCTGGTTCTTCTCCACCGGCGACCGCAACAAAAATTCTTTCCTCTGGAACATCGGCCTGGAACATATCGCCGGACCCTACACTCGCCAGGCACTTTTCTGGGGCCGCAGTTACAACGATTTTAACGACAGGCTTGTCACCCGCGCCTCGTATTATCTCAATCAAGTCATTGCCCGGCAACTTACCGCCGACTTTTTTGTGGACAAAGAATGGAACGAAAATCTTGACGAAGACTTCACCAGCGAAATCTTCCGGGTCGGTTTGCGCTTCAACCATATCATCAGTCCAAAAACCACCCTCACCTGGTCCAACGTGTACAGCCTTTCCGAGGACAGCGAAAACCGCGAGACATGGGGATTCACCAGCGCGTTCGGTATGGGGCATCAACTCGGTTACAAAACCGCGCTCCGGCTCAGCGCCGAATACCGTTACCGCGACCGCTCCAGTCCCAGCGGTGACAGCTATACTTCCAATGGGTATTTGACCCGCGCCGAAATCAGCCACTTCTTCACCGACTCTCTGACCGGACGGCTCAGCTATCAGTTTTCCGCCCGCGACGCCAGCAATGGCAAGTATGACTACTACGAGAACCTGATCTTCCTCAACGTCACGAAGCATTTTCCGTAGCTGGACGCCAGTTGCGTGTTGAATTCATCCTCCCGGCGCGTTTTCATGATTCCTTTCATGAATCTCCCACGCTCATTCCTTTGCGCCGCATCTTTTTTGTTCCCATGCCTCCCCCTCCATGCAGATGTCTCCACCCCGTCGCTCATCGGCCCGAACATGGTGCTCCAGCAGCCCAACGCCAAGATCTGGGGTAAAGCTGATGCGGGGGAGAAAGTTTCCGTTTCCATCGCTGGAAAAACGGCGACTGCCACTGCGGCGGAAGACGGTTCGTGGAGCGTGCGTTTCACGAAGCTCAAATCAGGCGGGCCTCACGAACTCGTCATTCAGGGAAAAAACAAACTCGTCCATTCCAATGTGCTCATCGGCGACGTCTGGCTTTGCTCCGGCCAATCCAACATGGAGTGGAGCGTCGGATCATCGAAAGATGCAGATACGGAAAAGGCCGCCGCCACGGACGATGCGATCCGTTGTTTTATCGTTTCCCGCTCGGTAAGCGACAGTCCCGCGTTGACCACCTCCGGTTCGTGGATCGTCGTCTCTCCGGAAACCGTGAGCCGGACGACCGCCGCAGGTTATTTTTTCGCGCGTGAAGTTCGCAAAAAAGTGAAGATGCCCATCGGACTACTCCAAAGCGCGTACGGCGGCAGCCCGGCGGAAGCATGGATGTCCGCAGCCACCCTTTCGGAAAATCCAGTCTTCGCCGAGATCCTCACGGTATGGCAGAAAAAAGTGGGCGAGTATCCGGCTGCCAAACAAACCTACGACGCAGCGCTGGCCCAATGGAAAACCGAAAGCGAAACCGCAAAAGCCGAAGGCCGTCCTTCGCCAATGCGCCCCACCGAACCACAGGGTCCCGGGAATCGCCACCAGCCATCCGGACTTTTTAACGGCATGATTGCTCCACTTGAATCCGTCAGCCTGCGCGGCATTCTATGGTATCAGGGCGAGGCGAACGTCGGGCGTCCCTACGAATATGCGCCGCTGTTCAGCACGCTGATCAAAAGCTGGCGCTCCTTTTTGAAACAAGGTGACCTGCCCTTTTACTTCGTTCAGCTCGCCGGCTTTGGCAATGATCTGCCGAATTCCACCGACTCCTTCCGGGCGCTGCTCCGCGAAGCCCAGCAAAGCGCGCTGAAACTTCCCAACACCGGCATGGCCACCGCCGTCGATATCGGTGAAGCCTCCGATATTCATCCCAAAAACAAACAAGAAGTCGGACGCCGCCTCGCACTCCTGGCGCTCACAAAAAGTTACGGCCTCGAACTCGCCGCCAGCGGCCCCACGTTTTCCGACATTAAAACCGAGCGCAACAAACTCCGGATCACCTTCAAAAATGCCACGGGTCTCGCAGACAAAAACGAAGCCCCGCTCGAAGGTTTTTTTGTTTCAGGCACTGACACCACCTACTACCCGGCAGAAGCAAAAATTGAAGGCTCAACCGTGGTGCTTACTTCTCCGGAAGTCACCAAACCCATCGCCGCACGCTACGCCTGGGGCGAGGCCCCGGCCTGCGATCTCACCAACAAAACCGGACTCCCCGCACTCCCTTTCCGCACCGACGCATGGGATAAAACCATGCCGCGTCTCATTCCCACACCCGCCCCTGCCACTCCCGCCTCCGAGTCCTCCACACCGCCAACGACCGAGCAGCCAAGTCCTAATTCCTAAGAGCTTAATTCACCCCATGTCCGTTCCGCTGCTCGATCTCCGCCGTCAATACGCCACTATTCGCGAGGAAGTTCGCAGAAAATTCGATGAACTC
>Ga0105048_10016329_pt1 | contig 11483 bp, 9 predicted proteins | sample MAT05_FD_78382 | JGI IMG/M metagenome (GOLD analysis project Ga0105048, IMG submission 78382) | Freshwater microbial communities from Lake Fryxell liftoff mats and glacier meltwater in Antarctica - MAT-05 | ecosystem: Environmental > Aquatic > Freshwater > Ice > Liftoff microbial mat | place...
CTGCAATGCCAATAAAGTATCACCCGGCTTAACCGGGTACGACAGGCCCCGCCGGTAAAATGGCAATCTCTAAAAAAGCAGCAAACATAAAAAGCAAGGGAGCATTTAAAATTGCCGTAATTGGTTAGGCCACCAACAGCGGCGCAAACCACGTAAATTGTATTTTAATAGTTGCCAACTGCAATGAGGGTATAACCCCCCCCGCCTCAAACGGGTACGACAGACCCCGCCGGTAAAATGGCAATCTCTAAAAAAGCAGCAAACATAAAAAGCAAGGGAGCATTTAAAATTGCCGTAGTTGGTTAGGCCACCAACAGCGGCGCAAACCACGTAAATTGTATTTTAATAGTTGCCAATTGCACTGCCGACAAAGTGATTGCGACGCAACAATGATCCTATAAAAAACGAATGCCGGTATCAAAAAAAAACTGCTTAATAATTACCCCAAATAAAACCCTGCTATGAAACGATTGTCTGTCCTCTGCCTTTTATCATTATCATTTTGCATCATTAATGCTCAAACCTACACCCCTACCGCCGCCAACATAAAAGCCCGCGAAGCGTTTACCAACGACCGTTTTGGCTTGTTCATCCATTGGGGACCATTTAGCATTCCCGGCTCGGGGGAGTGGGTAATGAACCAACGTAGCATATCATTTCATAACTATAAAAGGTTAATGGACTTTTTTAACCCCATTGACTTTAATGCAAAAGAATGGGTTAGCCTGGCCAAAAGCGCCGGCATGAAATATATTACGCTTATTACCCGCCATCACGATGGTTTTAGCATGTGGAATACGAAGTACTCCGACTTTAATATTATGAACACGCCATACAAAAAAGACATTGTAAAACAGGTGGCCGGTGAATGCCACCGGCAGGGAATTAAACTTTTTTTATACTACTCGTTACTCGATTGGGGCCGCGAAGACTATCCTTACCTATCAGGGCGTACCGGGCAAACGGCAGGGCGTACCAGCGGTGGCAATTACCCAGGCTACCTGCAGTTTATGAAAAACCAACTAACCGAATTGCTTACTAATTATGGCGAAATAAACGGCGTTTGGTTCGATGGGCATTGGGACCAAACACGCCCCGAAGGCGAAGCAGACCGCTCATCAGCGATCGACTGGAAATACGAAGAGATTTATCAACTCATACATCAGTTGCAGCCAGCCTGCCTCGTAGGCAACAACCACCATCTTTACCCATTTAACGGCGAAGATTTTCAGATGTTTGAACGCGACCTGCCCGGCGAAAACAAGTCGGGTCTCAGCTTCCAAAAAGCATCGGACCAACTACCCGTTGAAACCTGCGAAACAATGAACAACAGCTGGGGTTTTAATATTACCGATACCAGTTATAAATCGGCTGCTACCTTAATTGGCTACCTGGCCAATGCCGCAGGCCGCAATGCCAATTTTTTACTAAATGTAGGCCCTATGCCTAATGGAAAAATTCAACCCGAGTTTGTTGATACACTAAAAAAAATGGGGCAATGGCTTCGAACTAACGGCGCTACCATTTACAATAGTGGCGGCAACATTATACCACCACAACTTTGGGGAACGGCCACCCGCCAAAACAATAGTATTTTTCTACACATCACCAATTATCCCATCGATCAACAATTTATAATTGTACCCGCATTTGGCGCTGCAATAAAATTGGCCGCTGCTGTCAGCAACGGCAATAAACTAACCTACAAACAGGTGCCGCAAGGTTGGCAAATTAGCCTTGAAGGTGCGGAACAGCAACCGGGAGATACTATAATTAGACTAGATGTTTTGTAGCTGTCATCTACCCTATACTTACGCCAAAACCACCCAACATACCGGCAACGATTGCGTAAATATGCCACCTGCCAGTGCAATACCTACCACAAAAGGGTATAAAATTGTTTAGGGTTTTATAAGGTTTACAATGCACAATGGTAAACTACTACCAATAAAATAGTACGAAATCTACAGCCCCCTGCCGTACCATAAAAAAGTTAGAATGACTAAAACTATTGCTGCTATGAAACTTATATGTTGCTTTTTACCACTACACCTATTGACGCTTACTGCGTTTTGCCAAACCACCGCACAACAAAACTCTGTTGCAGTTAGCGCAAGTGGACAGCGGGTATGGAACAACGTATTGGCCCTGCACAACCAGGTATTTGGCACTAAAGACTCTGTGCTGATTAACGCCCTGTTGAGCGATCAATTGAAGTATGGCCACTCGGGCGGAAATATTGAAGACCGGCAAACCATGGTACACAAGGCCAGTACCAGCCCAACCATATATCAAAATGTAAATAACCAGCTACTCAATATTCATTTTTGGGGCAACACTGCCATGGTAAGGCTTGAGTTAACGGCAACTTCCATTGACAATGGCGTAGCAACGCCTTTACACCTGGGCATTTTGCAGGTTTGGGGAAAACAGAAGGGACAATGGTACCTGCTGGAAAGGCAGGCGGTAAAAATTGCCCCTAAAAAACCTTTAGCATAACGTTATTTAATAAAAGGATTGTGAGGCGAGGCGTTGGATCAGTTAAGTTGTGCAGGGTATCTTTCGTAATGATAAAAATGAGCGGACTTCAGGTGAGTTCAAATTCATGGGAACAGCATTGTACCGTGGCAAAACAAACCAACAATCACATAACAGGTTTTAAACTAAACACATTGGCCCAGGCTACTATCAGGGTCATTGTTTACCAACGGCAAAATTTGCCAACCAAAATCAATAAGTGCAATATTGATTGATTGCTATACGCCCTGCATTATTATATTTAACTGCATTTTAGTTACAAAAGGATAAAAAAACAAACCATTATGACTGCCGCCGCCATAGGAAAATACCGCTGGACCATCTGCACACTATTATTTTTTGCAACCACCGTTAACTATCTCGACCGGCAAGTACTAAGCCTGCTAAAACCGCGGCTGGAAGAGATTTTTGGCTGGAGCAACACTGATTATGCCAACATCGCCTCCACTTTTCAATTTGTGTATGCAATAAGTATGTTGTTTGCCGGCCGCATTATAGATAGGCTTGGCACAAAAAAGGGCTATAGCTGGGCTATCATTATCTGGTCGCTTGGTGCGGTGGTACACGCGCTGGCCATACCCATTGGGCAGGGCATAAGCACCGTGTTGGGGTTGGTAGGCATTATAACCGTACCGGTATCCATACTTGGTTTTATGTTTAGCAGGGCATTGCTTGGTTTTGGCGAAGCAGGTAATTTTCCCGCAGCCATCAAAGCAACCGCCGAATATTTTCCAAAAAAAGAGCGGTCGTTTGCTACCGGCATTTTTAACTCGGGCACCAACGTAGGCGCCGTACTGGCACCATTAACCGTGCCCTGGATTTACACCCACTTTGGCTGGGAAGCCGCCTTTTTAATTATTGGTGCCATTGGTATTTTGTGGCTGTTTTTCTGGCTCGTTTATTACGACAAACCCGAAGAACAAAAGCGCCTGTCGGCCGCCGAACTCGCCTACATTAATATGGATGATGCGGTGGATAAAGTAATACCCACCGGCGGCATAAAAAATCAGCCCGTGGCAACCAGTTTACAACCCGCTAAAATTTCATGGATAAAATTGCTTAGCTACCGGCAAACCTGGGCCTTTACTGTGGGTAAGTTTATGACCGATGGTGTATGGTGGTTCTTTTTATTTTGGCTGCCCGCTTATTTAAAAGACAACTATGGCGTAGTAGACGAGGCGGTGATGCTACCATTGACCGTATTATACAGCATGACCATGTTTGGCAGTATTGGCGGCGGCTGGTTTCCAACTTATTTTATTCGCAAAGGGTACAACCCCTACGATGGCCGCATGCGTGCCATGTTGCTTATAGCCCTTATCCCTTTGGTGGTATTGGCTGCCCAACCGCTGGGCTATATCAGCTTTTGGATACCCGTAATACTCATAGGCATTGGCGCCTCGGCACACCAGGCATGGAGCGCAAACCTTTTCACAACTGTTTCCGATATGTTTCCTAAAAAAGCAGTTGGTTCGGTAGTGGGTATTGGCGGTATGGCAGGCGGTATTGGCGGCGTATTGGTTACCAAAGTGGGCGGTGCATTGTTTGATAAATACCGTGCCCTGGGCCACATCGAAACCGGCTATACCATCATGTTTACTTTTTGCGCAACAGCTTACCTTATAGCATGGAGCATTATGAAACTGCTGGTTCCAAAAATGAAAATCATTACTGATTTAGATTAGTTTGGCCATTACTAACCTAACCCGGCAAGGGGCATTACCTGTTGCATATTTACAGTTTTTTTTTGTTACCGGCAGTTGTATTTCATAGCGTCACCGTTGTGTCACTCACTTGTACGGCAACAATTCTATTCGGCTTTTAGGCTAACGTGTTCAAAACTTCGACCCATTTTCGTACATACAGGTGTTTGTATTTATCTTAAACTTACTCCTTTACATCAATTCATTATAAAATACAAAGCATAACAATACATAAAATATTATATGCAGTAGTACAGCCAAAGGCAGTAAAATCGTTTGTATTTAAGGTAAAACTTACTGTACAACAGAAAAAATTGGCAGCTGGCAATTAAATGAAGCACAACAAAAGTGCCAGGCCGGGGCAACTGAAAAAGAAAAATTAACTGCAAGACTATTGCAATTAATTTTTCAATTAGAAGAATATGTAAGCAACCACGAATTTGAACCAACCAGCCGATTTGGAAGTTTTCTAAAGATTTATTTAGAAATCCTACACAAAAAGAGAAACGAATTTGCAAACGATATAAGTGTTCATGAAACGCACATAAGCCAATTGATAAATAGTTGCCAAATGCCAGGCCACAATATTATAATTCGGTTGCAATTACACTTAAATCAACGCATACCTGCCAACTATTAATTTAGACTAGTAGAAAAGAAAAAATTTATAAAATCAAAACGAACAAAAAATTAAGCGTTCAGTAAAAAGGGAACGTTTCAAATAAAATTTCAGTTTGGGTTTAAAAGTTGATTATTAATTAAATACTATTAAATTGTTTTTTCTTTCGAACCGCTTACATTCACCTCGGCTTTGCAACTAACTAAATTCATACTTACAAAATCGGCTATTTTCCCTTAATTATGGTACAATACGCACACTTGCTAAATAAATTTGAACAGTAAAAAAGAAAGCCGTATGCCCGGCACATATTGTGTAAATGAAGTTTAATCCATTTGCCAACCACAAAAGCTTATATAGTTAAGACCGATAGGCTCTGTACCTTTTACATTGAGAAGACCCGCAAAAAAGTGTATTGCCTAATGTAAAGTTTATAAGCAAGTGCTAACTAATGCAAACGATTTCACAAGTAATAAAAACCTCTTTCAGTATAACGCTCAACTTTGTTTTAAAGCAACATCATGGTTGGGTGGTGGCAGTATATCCAAGGCCTGCATCACTCCCGTATAAAAAACGTCCAATCCTTTAAAAACAAAAAATATACGATATGCCAGGCAAATACGCAATCAGCCCTAACGAAGCCCGATTGATGGACACAGAAACGCTAAGACATCATTTTTTGTTTGATAACCTTTTGCAGCAGGGCGCCTGCAACATGGTTTATACGCACTACGACCGTATGGTTATTGGCGGCGCCCTGCCAACTACCCAGGCTGTTGAACTTTTATTGATAGACGATTTAAAAGCCGGCTATTTTTTAGAACGGCGCGAAATAGGAATCATAAACGTAGGCGGCCCCGGCGTGGTAACTGCCAATGACCACCAGTACAACATGGAAAAGCTCGATTGCCTGTACCTTGGTAAGGGCACCAAAAACGTAACTTTTAAAAGCAGCAATAACATTCAGCCAGCTTTGTATTTTTTATTAAGCTGCCCCGCCCATCAAATAATGCCTAACACGCTAATGACAAGGGAGCAAGCCACCCCAGCCCACATGGGCGATAGTGAAACCAGCAACAAACGAACCATTTACAAATACATACATGACGATGGTATTGCAAGCTGCCAGTTGGTAATGGGGTTAACGCTTTTACAACCCGGCTCGGTTTGGAATACTATGCCGGCGCACACACACGACCGCCGCATGGAAGCCTATTTCTATTTTGATGTTCAGCCAGGTCAGGGCGTTTTTCACCTCATGGGTTTACCAAACCAAACCCGCCACCTGGTAATAAACAACAACCAGGCAGTGGTGTCGCCTCCATGGTCAATACATGCAGGCTGCGGCACCAGCAACTACTCGTTTATTTGGGGTATGGCCGGCGAAAACAAAGCCTTTACCGATATGGATGCCGTGGCTATTGCTGACCTTCAATAACCAAAAAACACCTCGAGTTCTTTGTTTAGGGATTTTTTCCGACCGGGCCCTTACGGAAAAAAAAAACTACCGCAAGTTTTTTACTTTCGGGATTTATCGTTTTTTCTGCCTTAATCGTTAGGTTTACCAAACTTATTAATTTGTAACTGGTTTAAGCCCCGTAATGTAAAGCGATGCTTTGTTGCAGTAAATGATTGTAAAACTATCAATGGATCAAATAACTATAAAAGATATTGCCCGTGCACTTAACCTGTCAAATTCCACTGTTTCAAGGGCATTAAAAGGTAGTTACCAAATAAGCGAAGCCACACAAAAACTGGTTAAAGACTACGCTGTTAAACACCATTACCGTCCCAACGTATTAGCCCAAAGCCTCAAAAGCCGACGAAGCAAAAGTATTGGGGTCATATTTCCCTCAGTATCAAATAACTTTTTTGGCGAGGTAACCAACGGCATTGAGGCCGTTGCAAGCACCAGCCACTACCAGGTAGTAATAGTACAAACAAACGAGTCGGCCGAAAAGGAACTGGACAATATTAAACAATTGATTCTTAGATCGGTAGACGGATTGCTGATTTCGTGTACCACCCAAACTACCGACACCGCTTTTTTTCAGGAACTTCTTAACGATGGTTTCCCCATTATTTTTATAGACCGTACCATTGGCAACCTTGCTGCGCATTGCGTGGTTGCTGACAATGTAGATGGCGCATACCAGGCCACTCTGCATTTAATTGAGCAAGGTTATCAGCGGATAGCACAAATTACAAGCTCGCCCAATGTATCCATCACAATTGAGCGTTTGCAGGGCTATTTTAAAGCCCTTAACCAAAACAACCTGACAGTAGAAGACGATTACATAAAGTATTGCCAGCACGGTGGTATGGACGATGCCGAGGTTGAACGGGCCGTAACCGAATTAATGCAAATGCCAAACCCGCCCGATGCTATTTTAACAGCCTCAGACCGCATTACCATAAAATGTTTTTCGGTATTATTGAAAAAGGGCATTGATATACCGGGGCAGGTGGCCCTTGCCGGGTTTAGTAATTTTAGTGCCCCCGAATTATTTAACCCCTCACTAACCACCGTAAAACAGCCTGCTTTCGAAATGGGTAAAGCAGCGGTTGAGTTAATGCTGGGCCTGTTGGAAAGCAAACATCCACCTACGGAATTTGTAAAAAAAGTATTGCCTACGGAGTTGCTTATCAAGTCTTCTTCGCTTAAAAAATAGCGTTGCGATAATTAAGGAATTATCTGCTATTTGAGCACTTTTTAATTTCCAAATGTACTATGACAAGTAAACGACGAACAAAGACAGAAATTTTTACTATTCTGTCTTGGTTGACACCTTACATATTTATTCTATCCTTTCTTAGACATACCTCGGTATTCACATTCATGGCCCTACTTTTATTCTGCGGACTTTCTATTTTGGGCTGTTTAACAGGTATTTTTTTAACCAGACTAACAAAGTATAAAAAAGGTTATTATTTATTAGTGACAACTGTTAGTGTTACACTATTCGTTATCTCGTACTAACAGCTAATAAACACAAGTGACAGAATCTTCTATAGTCTGCATAGATCAACCATGTCTGAAATTGTAACAAAAATAAATAAAGCCAGAATTGAAAATAACCGAATACTAATACCGCAAGTACGTTTTGCTCTGGTGGACACACTAAAAGACGGGACGATTGTATTCACTATTGATGGTATTCCTGACAACTGCGTAGGTATTGCCTACTCTGACGACAATACGAATCCAGGTAATACCAACTGTGGACAGATTGTTGAGTGGCGCAGGCTTGATGACCATTGGTATTTTTGGTACTCTACATAACTAAAAAACGCACAAAAAAAAGGTATGGCTACAGTTAAGAGGAAGCTTCGGAGCCGGGAAGAACGTAATAATAAACCCCACTTATCTTAATAATCGAACTATGAATATCACTTCATTAGTAGTGGTTATGTCATACGATAAACAGATGCAGGCCTGTTGCCTTACATGGGGTAAGCAACCAGTTCTATAAAAAGTTTTATACTGTTCATTTTTATCATTTATAATAAATACAAGTATGCCAATATATTCTCTATTTGACCTCACCGGTAAAACCGCCCTTGTAACCGGCTGCAACACCGGCATAGGGCAGTCAATGGCAATAGGCCTTGCCGAAGCCGGCGCCGATATAGTAGGCGCATTCAGATCGGCCAGCGACCTTGACGGCGAAACTGCGCAACAGGTAAAAGCGCTTGGCCGAACCTTTAATGGTTACCTGGTGGATATTGGCGACCGCGAAGCACTGTATGCATTTGTCAATGCAGCGAAGGAGCAACACACCATTGACATATTAGTAAATAATGCCGGTATGATACTGCGCAAGCCGGCCGCTGAACATACTGACGATTTGTGGGATAAAGTACTGTCAGTAAACCTGGACGCTCAATTTATTTTAGCCCGCGAATTTGGCAAGGCTATGATTGACCGCGGCGAGGGCAAAATCATTTTTACCTGTTCGCTGCTCACCTTTCAGGGTGGCATTAACGTGCCGGGCTATGCGGCCAGCAAATCGGCCATAGGCGGCCTGGTAAAGGCACTTTGCAACGAGTGGGCAGGCAAAGGCATTAATGTAAATGGCATAGCTCCCGGCTACATATCCACAAACAATACCGAAGCTTTGCGCGAAGATCCGGTAAGGTCAAAATCAATTCTTGAACGCATACCAGCAGGCCGCTGGGGCCAGCCCAACGACTTTAAAGGCCCGGTGGTTTTTTTGGCAAGCAATGCAGCCAACTATGTAAACGGCCATGTGTTGGTAGCCGATGGTGGATGGATGGCCAGGTAACAGATCAGCACATTGCCATACCAGGCCGGTTTTTATTTGGAAGTAATCTATGCGTAATAATTACCTTACGCGGGGCCATACAATAGCTTGGCAGCCTACAACCAAAAAACAACAACATGCACATTGAAAAACAGGAAAACGATACCATTAACCAAACACTATCGCAATCGGCACGCAATTACACGTTGCGTATTGCCATTATTGCCGCACTGGCTGGTTTTATATTTGGTTTTGATACCGTAGTAATTTCCGGTGCCAACCTGCCCATAAAAACCCTTTGGCAAACCAGCCCATGGTTTCATGGATTTTTTATTATGTCCATGGCTTTGTGGGGCACCGTTATTGGCGCCATTTTTGGCGGTGGCCCCACCGAAAAATATGGGCGCAAAAAAGTGCTGTTTTACATAGGCGTATTGTTTACCGTATCGGCGGTCGGCTCGGCTTTGGCGCCGGGGCCCTATCTCTTTTCTTTTTTCAGGTTTATTGGCGGCCTGGGTATTGGCGTATCGTCGGTGGCGGCACCAACCTATATTTCCGAAATATCAACCCCTGCTACCCGCGGCCGGTTGGGTGCTATGTACCAGTTTAATATTGTGTTTGGCATATTGGCAGCCTTTTTATCAAACTATTTTTTTGAAGGCGTAGGCGGCATAAACTCGTGGCGGTGGATGCTGGGTATTATGGCGGCCCCTTCCATTATTTATACATTGATGGTATTGGGTATACCCGAAAGCCCCCGCTGGCTCATTGCCCGCAAAAACGATTTGGCAACTGCCACTGCGGTGTTTACAAAGCTGGGGGTAAACAATGTACAACGCATGATTGCCTCCATTACCAATAGCCTGCAACACCAAACCAAAGCGGGCGCCTCTGAGCGGTTCTTCAGCAAAAAATATACTACCATTATTTGGCTTGCCTTTATGGTTGCCTTTTTTAACCAACTGTCGGGCATCAACTTTATTTTATACTATGCCCCCGAAATTTTGGAAAGGGCGGGCCTTGCATCAAAGGAGTCGTTGCTTAATTCCATTGCCATAGGCGGCACCAACCTGGTATTTACCTTTGTAGGGCTTTATTTAATTGACAGGGCAGGCCGCAAAACCCTGCTCGTTATTGGCTCACTCGGGTATATTGTAAGCCTGGGTATGGTAGCCTGGGCCTTTTACAGCCATGCCAGTGCAGCCTTTTTAATGGTGTTTTTATTATTGTTTGTAGCATCGCATGCTGTGGGCCAGGGCGCTGTAATATGGGTGTTTATTTCCGAAATATTTCCAAATAAAATACGGGCCACGGGGCAATCGTTTGGGGCAAGTGTTCACTGGGTTTTTGCAGCGTTAATCACACTTTTTACCCCTGTATTTTTAGACGACAAAAACGGTATTTTTAAAGACAACCCCTGGCCAATATTTGCCTTTTTTGCATTTATGATGTTTTTGCAACTGGTATGGGTATTAACCAAAGTACCCGAAACCAAAGGCAGCTCGCTGGAAGAACTGGAGAGCAGGCTGGTAAAATCGTAAGCACCGGAAATGGAAATTTTTCAGGATCAAAATACCCTACCTGTCGCAAACAAAAGTGCAGCCAATGTATTTTTTTGGGCCGGGCGTTCACTTTCTATCGGGCTTCATTGGCAGCCTGCCACTATTACCGTAGAGGTAGCACTTTTTTACTGAAGTGCTTTTTGCAGCTTTTTCATTCGGCGGGTTTAACGTATTTTAATTTATAGGATCAGGAGTTTTAACGGTAAACAATGGTTATGCTTCATTAAAAAAATATCATTATTAAAAAGGTTTGGTGTAAAACAGAAACCTATAGCTAAAAACCATTCAATCCAATACTGCGGATAATTGCAGCAAAATTAATGGCAGCACTATTAATGGCAGCACTATTAAAATAATTATGAAATCACACCAAACAGGAGTAACGCTCCACGAATTTAGAACACTGGAACGAAGGCAGTTTCCTGAAAGTACCGGCGAATTAAGCAACCTTTTACGCGACATTGCCTTTGCAGCAAAAAAAATAAATGTAGAAGTAAATAAGGCGGGACTGGTAGACATATTGGGCGAAGCTGGCATCACCAATATACAAGGCGAAAAGGTTAAAAAGCTAGACCTGTTTGCCAACGACCAAATAATTAAAACCCTGCAGCGGGGCATTAGCTGTGCAGGTATTATTAGCGAAGAACTGGAAGAAGGAATTGCCTTTACCGACAAAATGAGTACCAACAGTAAATACCTGGTAGCCTTTGACCCGCTTGATGGTAGCACCAATATTGACAACTGTATTTCAATAGGAACCATTTTTGGTATTTACAAAAGAAGGAGTGCACCGGGA
>Ga0105048_10016334_pt1 | contig 11479 bp, 11 predicted proteins | sample MAT05_FD_78382 | JGI IMG/M metagenome (GOLD analysis project Ga0105048, IMG submission 78382) | Freshwater microbial communities from Lake Fryxell liftoff mats and glacier meltwater in Antarctica - MAT-05 | ecosystem: Environmental > Aquatic > Freshwater > Ice > Liftoff microbial mat | place...
CAAGTGGCAACATAATGAGCCGCGATCACCGCACGATTGTTGTGATGAGGTTCTCTCGTTATCCGGAACATGTTGCGTGTACCTTCAGGATCGATGCGATCCTGACGGCACGGGCTGATTGGTACGGCTGAATGGAACAAGCCAAACCATCACACTTCAAAACAAGTTAAGCCGAGTAGACATATAAACAAATCACGCTCTCGAAGTAAGAGCGTGCACAAGACGACCCAGATTTCAAAACACGATACTATAAATCTAATTTAAGAAGTTTTGCGGTGACCACAGGACCTCCCGAGTCGCGCTCTTCTTAGTTCATCAATTCCGCCGAGCTAGGCAAGCTGGCGATGTGCGTGTCGTGCACTGCGCGGTAGTGCTTCTTGTAAATCTCGTCGCACTGTTCCGGCGTTGGAAACTTGTTGCTAAAGCCAGGCACATCCATATCCAGCGTCCCTTCGGCGGCCTTGATCAGGTGCACCATCAGCGTGCGAGGGTCTTCGGTGCCTACCGCGACACGTACCGTCGTCGGCGAGATGCCCGCGTCTTTCAGTGCCTGCTCGGACATTTCGCTGTGGCTGGTGATCGCGGGGCAGAGGACGACCGTATTGGGCTGACCAAGTGAAACCTGATGCCCAAAGACCGGGTCGAGAGCGTCGAAGAAACGTTGAAAGGCGTTGCGCGATATCGCCGGGCGTGCGGTAGCGGCTTTGCCGGTGATGCCACCTTTGCCCTCGAAATCGAAGGTAAAGAGGGGCGCGGGGAAGCCATTCTGCATGACGCGGGCGCGAATTTCGGCGTTCTCGTTGCCGGGTGCGGCGTTGCTTTTGACGTTGATATCGGGGTGGGCCTGAAGAAACTCGGCAAAGGCGAGCGTGTTGATGACTTTCTGGAGCATGCGCACTTCGAGGGTGTGCATGCCGTTGATGACTTCGTAGGCTTTTTCGCTGTCGAGAAACGCGCCCTTGATGTAGTAGACGTTCCAGAAGAGAGTTTCGTCGTACGAGTAAGTGCGTTTGGTGCCGTCGGGAGCGGTGCCTGGCATGCTGTCGTGCTTGCCCATGAACATGCGTTCGTTGCGGCCGATGACGACGCCAGCGGTGGTCGAGCCGTGGCCTGAAAGGTCTTTGGTGTAGGAGTGGATGATGAAGTCGGGGCGTTCGAGGAGGTCAGCTTTTTGAAGTGGGCGATGAAGAAAGGGCGTGCCCACGGTCGAATCACAGATGACGTTTAGGCCGCGTTTGTGCGCGGATTTGCAGATGCCCGGCACATCGAGGACGTAGCCATGCGGGTTGCAGGGGCTCTCGATGTACACATAGACGTGGCGGCCCGCCTTGATGCGGTCGGCGTTTTCGGCTTCGACCTTGGCGAGGGCTTTCTCAAATGCTTCGACGGAGTAGCCATCGAAGAAATTGACGGAAACATCGAGGTTGGACTTTTTGCCGTACCAGTCGTGCATGAGCTGGTAGGTGCCGCCGTAAACGTTGCGAGAAGTGAGGATGATGTCTTGATAGCCGATTAAGTGCGACAGGATGCCGTCGACGGCTGCCATGCCGGAGTTAAAGTTCCACGCGAAGTATTCGTGGGAGTATGGCCCGGCTTCGATGTCAACGATGTGGTTGGCGAGGCTGACGTTGGTCGGGTTCAATAGGCGGGAGTAGACTTCGAGAAGCATTTCCTTGCCTTCGAAGGCGTCGGCGACCCACTCGGCACATGCGTAGATATACGTCGCAGTGCGGGTGATGACGGGCTTGGCGCTGAAGATCGCCGTCACGTTGTCGAAGATTGGGTAGGGGCCTTTAGGGAGGCGCTGACTGGTGCTGGTGACGATGCTTTGGTAGGTGCCGCGAAAGCCATGTTGAAGAGTTTCGAGCATCTTGGCGAGCTGGTAACACAAGAACTTCTGGGCGGCGAACCGCTCCACGCGCTCGCGACGTGAAAGCCCGGCAAGCTCCGCCACGCCTTGCTCCCACAGACGACGCATGTCGGCGTGCCCATGATATAGATGCTTGGCGAGATCACCCAAGGTCTTGCCGTAATCGCTCGCGGGGTCGAGGCCGAAGTGCTTGAGCTGCTCATCGACAAGCCCATCGACATCGTGTGCGCCGGTGGACTTGCGGCGGGGCGAGATCTGCCTGGCAAGCTCGAACTCCGAAGCCGAGTCATGCGAATGTGGAATGGGCGTGTGCTTGGGTTGAATGCTCATAATCAAGGATAGGAGCCAGTGTGATCGCTCTCGAAGGCGTGGCGAACGAAATCATTGGTGTGAAATTGCTGCATCCAAATGGGCGACGGTGTGTTTGGAGAGGAGAATGGCGGCGTGGTTTGCCGTGTATTCTACAGCTTATTCTCGGACAGGTTTGCAATCTCGCGCGCGATCTGGTCGCGGACTTTACTACGAGTTTCTTCGGAAACATTGCCTATCTGCCGATCAGCAGGCCAAGCCCAGGGCAAGCTCTTTGGTTCTGGGTCGTCGGCGTGCCTAGGCACCACGTGCCAGTGCGTGTGCGTGACGATGTTGCCCAAGTTTGCGTAGTTGATCCGGGGAGGGACACGGCCCGCGCCTGAATCCGGGAATACCGCCCGAATAGCACGGCCAACCAGCGCTGCCTCAGCGAAAAATTCCATTTCGCTCGCGCGAGGCAAGTCCGCCGCGTGCTCGGCGTGCTCCTTTAAAACTAGCACGCACCAGCCTAGACAGCCTTGCCCCGCGTTCAAGATCACGACACTGTGCGCGAGCGTGGCGATGTAGCCTAGATGCGCGCCTTGCGTGCTTTGATGTACAACTGCGCAGAGCGTGCAACTATCTCGTGGTTGCTGGTGAGTTTCTGATTTCATGCCTGAGTGTATTTGCAACCGGTGTTCTAATTCGTCTAAAACGCCGGGCTATTTGATACTTCTTCGATGGCTTCAGGCATGGTTTCTGGCGCGGCTTCCTCAACCATTGGTGCGGCGTCCTGCAACGGTGCTATTGGATATCGCTCGGGCAAGTCGCGTGGCAGGATCACGCTACTGGACGAGTCTGCGGAATAGTTCCAGGCTTTATAAACGTCGTCATCATTCATCGCTATGCCATCAGCGCCCGCAGACCGAAGCGTGAACCCTGTCGCGTCGGGCTCATAGGCATAATCACGATTCCACGGATCGATAAGCATTGCAGGGTCGATGTTGGGGAGCATGCTGAGTGCCGATGGCTCTCTACCTGTGGATTCGCGATAGGTCGCAACGCGCTGGGCAAGGCCCGCGAGAGCCAACTGTGCTTGCGAAGATTGCTCGAGATCGGCTTGGTTCTTAAAGCCAGCGTTGACCAGTGCCGCAGTGCCGATGCCTGTGATTACGACCACGGAAATCATCAGGCTCCCGATCAGCCCGAGTACCACGCCAGCGAACGCAAACCCGCGTGGCTTCTTGAATAATGCGAGTGTGGAAAGCAGCAATCCAACCGGCGCAAGCAAGCCACACGTGGCGACCACGCCGATAAGGCTGACGATAAAGCCAGCAACGCCGAGAGAGTTTGTCTGCCTAACTGGTTGTACAAAGTTGTTCATGATGGCTTCTCTTTCCGTGCACGCGTGCAAGAGGCTTTCAACCCGAGCCTTGGCTCGCGCACGCCAATGTACACCGCCGCATCCATCTGTTATTCGCAGATGTGCCCGGACAATTTCACAGTTTGATGCGATTTTCTATCGACTACCAGCCAACCGGCGGCCTAATCCCGGCTAGCCGCATTGCCAAATTGTTTGCATGTGCCCTGTATCAGCCGGCTTCACTCCAGCGGGTTCAACCCAGCAGGCGTAGCAGGCGGCTCATTGGGTGGCTGCGGCAGAAACGGCAAGTACTCGTACCAAAACTTGCCACGCTCAAACACTGGATACGTAAACGTTGACTGCGCCGCAAACAAATTGTTATTGCCCGTGTACCAGGTCGTCCATGCCCGGCGAGACGTACCAAAGTCTTGCCCGGTCAACATCCTCAGCGACGCAACCGTGTTGCGGTTGACCGCGAGCGTCGGGTCGTCAAGATTCGCGATAAGTTGCTCGATCACGCGTGGCTCTGGGTAATGCGCCAACGCCAACGCCGCCTCGGCACGCACCGCCGAATTCACTTCCGTAGTCTCAGTCATCGCCTTGATAAGCGAGGGGATCGCGACCGGGTTGTGCACGCGTTGCAAGCCACGAGCCGCCTCAATTCGCACTAATTCTTCGCTATCGGTGAGCCTATCCACGATCAAAGGCACATTCTCCGGCCCGCCATGGTTCGCCAAGCCGCGCACCGCTGCGAGCCGCACGCCAGCGTCTTCATCCGTGACGTTCTTCTTGAAGAGCTGGACATAAATCGGTTCGCTGGCAAAGGGCGCGTTCGCGAGCAACAGAGTGCCTTTGTAGCGAAGCTCGGGATCAAACTCATCCACCGACCACCGCGCCGCTTCTTCGGGCGAAGTCGGCCGCCAGATCGAAAGAATGCTTGTCGCGCCAGGCTTGGTGCTGAGCTTGGGCGTGTTGCAGCCAGTTACGCTCAGTATTGCAACTATCGCTGAAAGGGCCACACATGTTTGTAGCACTCGCCGAGCAGCAACGCCGTAAAGCGAGCGTCCATGCACGATCACCTTTCCTCTCTTTGTTGAAAGAAGAGTGGAAACTGGATCGATCGCTTCACGCCCTGTAACGTCGGCTCGCCGCATAGCGAATGATAACCCGATGAGCACCACCACCACAACGTCTGCCGCAAATGCGCCAGCAATGACCCACAGCCGCACGGATAGCTCACATTTACATGGCCGTCGGCACCCTTCCAAGTCAATACGCGGCAGCGTGCTTGCGACCCTGCTCGCCGCCCTCATCACGCCTTTGGCGGGCTGTGGTAGTTTGTCTAACAACAACTCGAGCGAAAGCCGAGGTGGCGGTTATGCCAACGATTCCGAGCGAAATTCCGACCGCGACTCAAACCGTGACTACGACCGCAATCACTCCGAAGGCGTTCGCAGAAGTACCGGCGGCGACGATGGCAAAGGTGGCCGCGACACTTCCAATTCCGACTCTTCTCAACGCTTCAATGGCGAGGGAATCCGCCCCGCCTCGGGCTCTTCCTCCTCCCAAGGCCAAGGCCGAAGCGGATCCTCATCAAGCAAAGGCGACCAGTCTGGTTCGTCAGGAAGCGACACGAACTCGGGCCAAGGCCGTGGGAATGGCAGCAGGGGTGAGAGCGAAGGCACCAGCACCGGCAGCGGACGTGGCGGCAGGGGGTCCGACAAGGGTGTCCGCCCTTCTGGTTCTTCCTCTAACACTCTCTCCTCAAATACCGCCGAATCATCCGCTATCGCCGCGACTGCAACGAAAGCCTCCAACAGCTCTTTTGCAGACAATGCTCTTACCGCTGCCACGCTCCGAACCGGCGTTAATCTCAGCACATCACCCATTTTAGCCGACGCTATCTACACCAAAGGCCCTTGGTCCAAAGCCTTCGCCGTCCGCAACGTCTCGGCGAAATCCACCTCCAATCCCAAAGCCTACGAACGCCGCACCGCTTCCGAGCCCGACGTCAATGGCACGTGGACCCTTTCCATCGAACGCAAAGACCGTCGCCGGGATAGTTGGACCCTCGAACGCACGCTCACCCTTTCCCTCGCCACCACGCCCGCGATGCAGCAAGGAGCCGTGGGCCTGACTCAGATCGACGACGCCATCCGCGAAACCCGCACCATCTTTAGCCCCGCTCTGGTCCTAGTTCCCGCATCGCTCGTGGGTACGCATGAATCCAAGTCGGCAACCTCGCAAACCTCGCTACTAACGAATAGCAAAGCTGCATCTGCTGACAGCGCTGCAGAAACCGGTACCGCTATCGCTACCGCCCAAGAACTCGCAAATAACGACACTATTCGCCAAAATGCAGATCAAGGCTCACGCGATATCGCACGCCAAGTCCGCATCACCATGAGCCTCGAGCAAGGCTCAGCTTCCGTCGTTCGCACCAGTAACCTGTTTCTCGGCGAGCATGGCTCCATCAAAGAACACTGCGAACGCACCGTCCGCTATGGCTTCCTTCGCGTCGATCACGATAACGAAGCCCTTGTACTCGTAGACGCCAATACGCTCGAATAACGCTTGTGCTTAGCGCGCCTTTGCCTTGGGTCTTTGCCTTGGGCCTTTGCCTTGGGCCTTTGCCTTGGGTGGTCCATCGGTCCCCGCAGGTTATCTCTTGTCTTTCCGAACGCTGAATGTCGAGTGCCGAGTGTTTAATCCTGAATGCCTAAAAAAACACCACACAGAGTCGCCTCTGCATGGTGCTTGAATGTATTCACTTTGCCTTATTTCGTTCTTAGCTTTTTCGCTTTTCTCTAACTCTTCGCCTTACCGCTTCGCCATCAAGTCGCGGATTTCTATAAGCAGTTGCTGATCGACCGTAGGACCAGCCGGTGCTGGCGCGGGCTTCTGGGCCTCGAAGCGCTTGCGAGCCGTGTTAAACAGCTTGATGACAGCAAAGACGCATGCAGCCAAAATTAGGAAGTTGATCACTTCCGTGACGAACGAGCCATATGCGAAGACCGGGCCAGCAACGCGTGCCTTGTCGATGGCGAGTGTTCCTCCATTCTTCGCGATCTCCGCGTTGACCGCGCTGGTCAGTGGCACGTACATGTTGCTGAAGTCAGCTTTGCCGAACATGCCGACGAAGGGCAAAATCACGTCCGCAATCATCGAGGCGATGATCTTGCCGAACGCGGCACCGATGATCACGCCAACTGCAAGGTCCAGCACGTTACCACGCAATGCAAACTCGCGAAACTCTTTAACAATGCTCATAAACGCTCTCCTGAGTTGAACTTTTCGCGCACACCTAGGCCAACTCGCCCAAGTGCCGCGGCTCAACGAACGCGGAGTATACCTTCAGTTCGGCTCAATTATTCGCGAAATCGATTCCGGCAAACACTGCAATATTTAAGCAGCGTGCCGACTCGATCATGCCTTCATCGCATCGAGATTCACAGTGCCTTCTCGACCTAATACGCGCTGTAGTGGTCTTGCAACAACTCTTGCCAATCTTCGAGCGATGCTACGCGAATCGCCCGCAGCCGTACTTCTTCGCGCTGCGGGTGATGGGCCGCGAAACGGATGCCGAACTTGCGGATCAGCCGCGACGCCATCTGCTCGGCTTTCCTCGACCGTTGACACACCGCGAGCAACAACCGGAAGTGTTCATCTAGCACAACTCGCTGCTGCGCCACCGTCGGTGGTAGCGCCTCGCGCCCCGCGATCATCTCTCGCGCTTGCCGAAATATCCACGGATTGCCGATGCAACCGCGCGCCACCGACACGCCACTCACGCCCGTGTACGCGAGCATGCGAAAGATATCGTGCACGTTCCAAATATCACCCGAGCCAAAGATGATTTTGTCTGGATTACGCTGGCGAAGCTCCTTCAAAAACGTCCACCACGATGGCCCGACATACTTCTGTTCAACCGTCCGCGCGTGCACCGTCGCCCATGAATACCCCATACGATACGCCGCATCAAAGATCTTCTCAAAGTTCGCTGCCATTTCTGGCGTGTCGTCAAAACTTCGCCGCAATTTGACCGTGCAAGGCACATGCCCAGGCACAGCTTCGCGCACCGCTTCCAGAATCGCAATTGCGCCTTGAGGTTCCGCGAGCCAATGCCCGCCTCGCGCCTTGGTCGATATTTTTTTCACCGGGCACGCCAGGTTTACATCAATCACCTGGAATGCTTGCGTTGGGTCGATTTCGCTGTTGACTGTCGCGCACGTTGGCAAGTCTGCTGGTTTAGCAATGTGTGCCGAAAGTCTGTTCGTTATATTGATTTCTTCAATCTCAGTCGAAAACTCAACCAATTTGCGATCGATTGGCGGGCCATTTGCATCGAGCGCAAACGACAAATCTCGGCCTGCGTACGCCAACATTCGGTAGTGCTTGTCGCCAAACTTACCTTGCTCTGCGGCTTTCAAGCACGCCGCCGCCATCTCGCGCGAGTCCGAGCCCATCACCTGGCACGCGAGCGGATGATCCTCTTCGCCGCCGGGCACGTTGTCGTTCAAGTCGCCAAGATCCGCCTTGGCAAACCCTCGTCCACCAGCGAGCAACGTGCGATCAAGCAACGCCTCGGTGACGCAAAATGGGCACCCATGCCTTCGCGCGATGATGCGCATCGCCGCATCGGAATATCCCGCGAGGCCTGCCTGGAAAAACGGCGCGTCAAAGCCAGGCACGAGCGCGGTAACCCGCGGATCAATCGCGCGCTCGCCCAGCGACGCCGCGAACGCGCGCGTGTCGATGCTTTCTGCGCCTGGCGCAATTGCTGGCCCCGGAGCCGTGGCGTTCCCGCCTCGCTCTTCTGCACGATCCCAGTCTGATCCGCACGTTACCGACACATCACACCTAATCTTTTTGAGAGCTACGAGCCGCCCGAATGTCATGCGTATGCAAGCACGCCCAAACCAATCACGCCACCATCAGAAACACAATCATTAAGACGCCAACTCATCAAGAGTAGTAGCCCAGGCTGCTTGCCAAGAGTTCAACATGATCCAGTTCAATACCACGTTATCTGACGCATCGGTATTGCTTCGCCCGATACAAGAAGCCGACGCCGACGCGCTCGCCCAAGGCCTCCAAGGCGAGTTCGCCACGCACACGTTCGACTTCTTTCCGCCCCCCTACGCACCAGTCGGCTCGATCACGCCCGACAATCTACGCACGTATATTGCCAGCCGAAACGCCGATGTTTCCTGCGTCGCCTTCGCGGTAGTTGATCGCGCGACGAGCGCGGTTGTCGGCTCAACCTGCTATCTTGATATCCGCCTCGCGCACAAAGGCGTCGAGATTGGCGCGACGTTTTACATCCTCGCCGCTCGCCGCACACGCATCAATACCGCGTGCAAACGCCTGTTGCTCGCGCACGCCTTTGAAGTTGCTCACTATGAACGCGTTCAACTCAAATGCGACGCACGCAACACGCACAGCATCCGCGCCATCGAACGCATCGGCGCAGCTCGCGAAGGCGTCCTTCGCAAGCACATGATCATGCAAGGCGGGTTCGTCCGCGACACCGTCATGTTCAGCATCATCCGCGAAGAATGGCCAGTACTTAAAGTAAAGCTTGATGCGCAGTTAGCGATCCAGTAAACCTTGCGTCTAGCTTCAATTGTAAGCGCGTTTAAGGCACTTCCCAAACCCGCAGCACAGCATCAACTTCGCGCACGAGCACTTCGAGCTCGATCGTTGCAACACGCCATACCGCATCAAGGTCCAGATCGTGATAGACATGTATAAGGATGTGCCTCATACCAGCCATTTTGTTCCAAGGCAGGGAATCTGTTTTTAGTCGACTCTCAGGCGTAACATGCCTCTGCCTCGCCGATTTCTTGGATACAGTTTATCATCGCGCCGTGACATCGGTTCAGTATCAAGATCCGTACGGTTTCGCCCTTTAACAAACGTGATCGCATCCTGAGCGGCGAGCCGCATATGGATCATTCAATCACGATCCGTTAACTTCGCATCTTCACCCTTACGCGGCGTAGAGCGTCCTGGACTCGGCTATAACCTGCCCGCGAAACTGAGGCAACTAAAACCCAGGCGTTTTGAGATCCACCTCGCGCCCCACCAACTCGCGCAATTCCATCAACATCCCGCCTAGATCAAACAAGCTGTATGCAACGCCAGGCAAAAACTCGACCAGTATGTCCACATCACTCTCAGGGCCAAAGTCTTCGCGCAAAATCGATCCAAACACAGACAGCCGCTTGACACGATGTCGCTCGCAGAATCGTGTGATTACATCATAAGAAATTATCACGCCTTTAAGATTCATAATGCTCAATTCTAGCGTGTGCGCACAGATGCCGATTTAAACACACAAATCACTGCATCCTCACGCCAACTTCGCCTGCCCGCCATCCAAAGGCAGGTTTCGCGCGTGCTTCATATACAACTCCATCTGCCCAAGCGCTTCCGCTAAACTATCGCCCGCAAACTTATCTCGCAGCACTCGCGCGATCTCAAACGCCGCCACATTCTCAACCACCACGCTCGCCGCTGGCACCGCGCACACGTCGCTTCTCTCGTACTGGCTCTGCTGCTCTTCCTTCGTCGCCAGATCAACGCTTGGCATCCCTCGCAGCAACGTCGCAATCGGCTTCATCGCCGCCCGCACCACCACCGGCATCCCATCCGTCATTCCACCCTCTGTGCCGCCCGCGTTATTCGTGGGCCTGGTAAACCCCATGCTCGGTTGCAAATCTCGCTGTGAAGCGTCATACCGAATCGGGTCGTGCACCATCGACCCAGGCACCGCCGCACTCGCAAACCCCATCCCGATCTCAACGCCCTTGATCGCCTGAATCCCCATCACCGCATACGCCAGCCGCGCGTCGAGCTTGTCTCGCCAATCCATGCACGAACCAATGCCAATGGGCACGCCAAATCCATGCGCCTCAACAATGCCGCCTAGCGAATCCTTATCGATCTTCGCCTGCCGAATCGCATCTTTTTGCGTCGCACTTACCGAGACATCCGGGCAATAGGTCTCGCTCGCGTCACGCGTTACTTTGTGCTCGCGCCAATTCGTCGCATCAACATGCACATCCGTCGCGATCCCTTTGATCGCGCGAACAAACCCAAACATCTCAATACCAAATTCGCGCAGCAAGCACTTCGCGAGTGCGCCCGCCGCTACTCGTGCTGCAGTTTCTCGTGCGCTTGCTCTCTCCAGCACATTTCGGCAGTCCGCCGTCAAAAACTTCACGCTCCCCGCCAAGTCCGCGTGCCCGGGCCTGGGCCTTGTCAAGGGCGGCGTCTTGATCGCGTCATCCATCCGCGAATCGCGATTACGAATCAACATCGCGATAGGCGAACCAATCGCCCTGCCCATCCGCACGCCCGACAAAAACTCGGCGGTATCTTCCTCAATATTCTGCCGCCCGCCGCGCCCATACCCACCTTGCCGACGCGCAAGCTCACCATTGATGAACGCCTCATCAATGCGCAGCCCCGCAGGGATGCCGCGAACCAGAACGAGCAACCCCGGGCCGTGCGATTCGCCCGCCGTCGAATAGTCAAGTCCTGCCATGCAATGAGCGTAGAAGTGCTTTCGACACGACGCTGCGTTATCGCTCGCCAAATACGCCACGTAATACCGCGCCCGCGACCTGCCTAACTACCCCTCGCTTCTACTTGTTCCGGCCGCGCCCCATCAATTCTCGCAGCGGCACAAACACGCCCAGCACATCAGAATATTCATCTGTCCACAGCGGATCCTTCGCATCGCTATCCATCTGCGTCCATAGCGCGTTCCGCGTCGCCAACACACCCAGATCCACTTTTTTCCGCGCGAGCACAACCCACAAACTATCTCGCTTCTGCATCTCCAAATCTTCGATCGGGTCATTGCGGATGTACGCGACCAGCCCCAGTTCCTTTGCCTGCCGCGCGAGCACAGGCGACAAATCAAAGTATCGATTCGATATGTGGAACGC
>Ga0105048_10016335_pt1 | contig 11479 bp, 9 predicted proteins | sample MAT05_FD_78382 | JGI IMG/M metagenome (GOLD analysis project Ga0105048, IMG submission 78382) | Freshwater microbial communities from Lake Fryxell liftoff mats and glacier meltwater in Antarctica - MAT-05 | ecosystem: Environmental > Aquatic > Freshwater > Ice > Liftoff microbial mat | place...
CGGGGCAGGTTGAGGCGGATCAGGTCAAGCGGGCTGGCGACCATCACCTCCATCGCCGCGTCGAAATCGGACCGGGGGGACAGCAGGGACACGTCCGACAGGAGGCCTGCGTTGTTGATCAGGATGTCAAACCCGCCTGCCGCGAGCACCGCGTCAAAGCTGGTGTCCGGCTCGGTCAGGTCGATGCGGACAAAGGACACACCCAAGGCCGCCGCCGCCTGTCGACCGGCCTCGGCATCGCGCGCGGCGAGCGTCACCTGACACCCCCGCGCCTTCAGCCCGGCACAGATCGCGAGCCCGATGCCGCGGTTGCCGCCCGTGACGAGGGCCGTGGGGTGCAGGGGGCGGGGCATCGGCGATCAGCGGACCTTGAGCGTGGCCAGCCCGATCATCGCGAGGATCAGCGAGATGATCCAGAAGCGGATGACGATCTGCGGCTCGGCCCAGCCCTTTTTCTCGAAATGGTGATGGATCGGGGCCATCAGGAACACGCGGCGGCCGGTGCGCTTGAAGTAGAGCACCTGGATGATCACCGACATCGCCTCGACCACGAACAGGCCCCCGACGATGGCCAGCACGATCTCATGCTTGGTGCAGACGGCGATCGCCCCCAGAGCGCCGCCCAGCGCCAGCGAGCCGGTGTCGCCCATGAACACCGCCGCCGGGGGGGCGTTATACCACAGGAACCCGAGACCGCCGCCGAACAGGGCCGCCGCGAACACCAGCAACTCGCCGGTGCCGGGCACGAAATGCACGCCCAGATAATCGGCGAAGTTGGCGTTGCCGACGACATAGGAGATGACGCCGAGCGTGCCCGCCGCGATCATCACCGGCATGATGGCCAGACCATCGAGCCCGTCGGTCAGGTTGACCGCATTGGCGGCCCCGACGATGACGATCATGCCGAAGGGCACAAAGAAGATCCCGAGATTGAGCAGCACGTTCTTGAGGAACGGCACGGCCAGCTGGTTGGTCAGCCCGGCCGGGTGAAAGCTGGCGGCGGCATAAACGGCCAGACCCGCGATCACCAGCCCGGCGATGAACCGCACCCGGCTGGAGACCCCTTTGGTGTTCTGCTTGGTCACCTTGGCGTAGTCGTCGGCAAAGCCGATCAGCCCGAAGGCCAGCGTGACCAGCAGCACGATCCAGACATACGGCGTGTCGAGACGCGCCCAGACCAGGGTCGAGAACACCAGCGCCGACAGGATCAGCAGGCCGCCCATGGTGGGGGTGCCCGCCTTGGCGAAATGGCTGGCGGGGCCGTCATCGCGGATCGGCTGCCCCTTGCCCTGCTTGCGCCGCAACAGGTTGATCAGCGGCTGGCCAAAGATGAACCCGAACACCAGCGCCGTCATGAAGGCTCCTCCGGCGCGGAAGGTGATGTAGCGAAACAGGTTGAAAAAGTCCCCGCCTGCGGAAAACTCGGTCAGCCAATACAACATTACGCCTCTCCTTCGGGGATGGTCGCAGGGCCGTGCCCCAATTTGCGCAGCGCGTCAACGACAAGACTGACTTTCGCGCCCTTCGAGCCCTTGACCAGAACGATGTCACCCGCGTCGACAAGGCTGCGGGCGCGGGCGGCAAGTTCGGGCGCGGTCTCGACCCAGATGCCGCGCTGCGGACGCGGCAGGGCCAGCCAGAGCACCTTCATCCGGGGGCCGGCACAGTGGATCAGGTCGATCCTGTCCAGACCGGGATGGGTGGCGATGGCCTGATGCAGGTCCAGTTCGCTGGGGCCGAGTTCCAGCATGTCGCCAAGCACCGCGATGCGCCGGCCGGCCCCGATGCGGCCCATGCCATGCGACGGCTCGGCCGCGATCAGCACGTCAAGGCTGGCGGCCATCGAGGCCGGATTGGCGTTGAAGGCGTCGTCGATCAGGTCGAAATGGGTTTCCTCGACGATGTCGAGCGTGATGCGTTCGCGCGTGCCGCGGCCGGGGGGCGGCTCCCATGTGCCGATATCGGTGGCGGCGATGGCGGGGTCAAGGCCAAGCGCATCGGCCACGGCCAGCGCGCCAAGTGCGTTGGCGGCAAAGTGACGGCCAGGCGAGCGGACCTTGTAGAGAAACGGCACGCCCTGACGGCTGGCGCGGACGATGGTCGTATCGGCAAGGATCTGGACATGGTCCAGACGATAGTCGGGCGTCTGGCTGCTGCCGAACAGCCGGGCGGTGACCCCAAGCGCGGCAGCCCGGGCGGTCAGCACCGGCGTCACGTCCAGATCTGCGGGCAGAATGGCGGTGCCGCCGGGTTCGAGCCCGTCCATGATGGAGGCCTTCTCGACGGCGATGTCGGCCACCGAGCCGAACGCCTCGAGATGCGCTGCCCCCACCGTGGTGATCAGCGCCACATGCAGGCGGGCCATGCGCGACAGCGGCGCGATCTCGCCGGGGCGGTTCATGCCGATCTCGATCACCGCGAAATCGGCGTCGGCGGGCAGGCGGGCCAGCGTCAGGGGCACGCCCCAGTGGTTGTTGTAGCTGGCCTCGGCGGCGTGGGCAGCGCCCTGGCCACCCAGAACGGTGCGCAGCATGTCCTTGGTCGAGGTCTTGCCGACCGATCCGGTGACACCGACGACACGGGCGGTGCTGCGGGCGCGGGCAAAGATCCCCAGCCTTTCCAGCCCCTTGAGGACGTCCGGCACAATCAGCAGCGGGGCAGAACGTGGCAGGCCATCGGGGATGCGGCTGACCAATGCGGCGGCGGCACCTTTGGCAAGGGCTGTGGCCACGAAGTCATGGCCGTCGCGGGCGTCTTTCAGCGCGATGAACAGATCGCCGGGGCGCAGGGTGCGGGTGTCGATCGACACGCCGGTGGCCGCCCAGGGGCAGGTGCTGCGCCCGGCGGTAGCGGCCACGGCATCGTCAGAGGTCCAGAGTGTCATATCAGCCCGTCCAGTGCGGCCACCGCCACGCTTGCCTGTTCCACATCGTCGAACGGATAGACATCGCCCCCGATGATCTGGCCGCTTTCGTGCCCCTTGCCCGCGATCAGCAGCGCGTCGCCGGGACCCAGCGCATCGGCCCCGCGCAGAATGGCTTCGGCGCGGTCGCCCACGTCGTTGGCCTCGGGGCAGGCCTGCATGATCTGCGCGCGGATGCTGGCGGGGTCCTCGGAGCGGGGATTGTCGTCGGTCACATACACCACATCGGCGTTGTCGCGCGCCGCCTGTCCCATCAGCGGACGCTTGGTGCGGTCGCGGTCGCCACCGGCCCCGAACACGATCACCAGCCGGCCCATGACATGCGGACGCAGCGCGCGCAAGGCGGTCTTGATGGCGTCCGGGGTATGGGCGTAATCGACATAGACCGACGCGCCGTTGGCCCGCGTGGCGGCCAGCTGCATCCGCCCCCGGACCCCGGTCATCTGCGGCAGGACCGCGAACACGTCGCGCGGATGCGCGCCTGCGCCGATCACCAGACCAGCCGCCAGCGCCACGTTGTCGGCCTGAAAGCCGCCGACAAGGTTCAGCGCCACCTGGTGGGTCTGCCCGGCAAAGGCATAGCGCACCTCCTGCCCCGTCGCGTGAAACCGCTGGCCGATGATGCGCAGGTCGCCGTCCCCATGCCCGACGCGGATCACCCGCTGGCCCCGCCCCGCCGCGACCGCCGCCATGTCCTGGCCGCGCGGGTCGTCGATGTTGATCACGGCGCAGCCGTCTTCGGGCAGCACCCGGTCGAAAAGTGCGGCCTTGGCGGCGAAATAGGCCTCGAACGTGCCGTGGTAATCAAGATGGTCCTGGGAGAAGTTGGTGAACCCCGCCGCCATCAGCCGCACGCCATCCATCCGCCGCTGGTCCAGCCCGTGCGACGACGCCTCCATCGCGGCGTGGGTGACGCCTGCGGCCGCGGCGTCGGACAGCATGTGGTGCAGGGTGATCGGGTCGGGGGTGGTGTGGGCCGACGGCGCGGTCCAGGCTCCCTCGACCCCGGTCGTGCCGATGTTGATGGCGGCATGGCCCAGCGCCGTCCAGATCTGGCGGGCGAAGGTTGCCACCGATGTCTTGCCATTGGTGCCGGTAACGGCGACCATCGTCTCGGGTTGGTCGCGGAACCACAGCGCCGCCGCGCGGGCCAGCGCCTCGCGCGCGTCCTCGGCCACGATCAGGGCCGCGTCGGACTGACCCAGCGCCTCGGCCGCCTGCCGCGCCCCCGCCGCATCGGTCAGGATCGCCGCCGCCCCCTGCGCCAGCGCCTGCGCGATGTAGGAGGCTCCATGGGCGTTCACCCCCGGCAGCGCCGCGAACAGCACGCCGGGCCGGACCGCCCGGCTGTCGACCGTCAGCCCCGCCAGCTGTGCCGTTCGCCCCGCCCGTGCCATCAGCCCGATATCGGCCAAAGTCCGCAACATCCTGCCCCCATTCGTCAGTTGTTGACGGCTGTTAGCCCATCGAGGGGGGCGGGTTCAACCTGTGGCCGCAGGCCCAGCAGCGGGGCGACGCGACGAATGATTTCGGCGGCAACCGGAACGGCCGTCCAGCCCGCGGTGCGGCGGGGTTCGGGGCCCGAGGTTTCGACAGGCTCGTCCAGCGTCACGATCAGGACATAGGCCGGGTCGTTGGCCGGAAACATCGCGGCAAAGGTGTTGATCACCTTCTCGTCGTAATAGCCGCCGCCGGGTTTGGGTTTGTCGGCCGTGCCGGTCTTGCCCGCCACCGCATAGCCCGGCACTTCGCCCAGCGAGGCCGTGCCTTGCGTCACGACAGAGCGCAGCATCTTGACCGAGGCGTCGGCGACAGCCTCGGACATCACGCGGGTGCCCTGCATCGGTGCCGTGCGCTTGATCAGCGTCGGCGTCACGGTGATGCCGCCATTGGCGATGGTGGCATAGGCGGTGGCAAGGTGCAGGGGGCTGGCGCTCATCCCGTGCCCATAGGACGTTGTGATGGTGACGATTTCCGGCCAGCGGGCGGGCAGCAGCGGTCTGGCCCCCGGCGCCTCGATCAACTCGACCTGGGTCGCAACGAAGAACCCCAGCGATTTCAGAAACGCCTGCTGACGTTCCGGCCCGATCATCAGCGCGATATGCGCGGTGCCGACGTTCGACGATTTCGTGATCACATCGCTGACCGACAGCAGCGGGCCATAGTTCTTGCCCTGAAACTCCTTGATCCGGTGCCTGCCCCATTGCATCGGCGCGTTGGCGTCCACCAGCGTTTCGGGGTTCACCAGCCCCAGTTCCATCGCCTGCGCGGTGGCAAAGATCTTGAAGGTCGAGCCGAGTTCGTAGACCCCCTGCACCGCACGGTTGAACAGCGGGCTGTCGCCGGGTTCGGCCCCCTTGGCCAGCACCGGGTTGGGGCGGTCATTGGGGTCGAAGTTGGGCAGGCTGGCCATTGCCACGATCTCGCCGGTCTTGACATCCATCAGGATGCCCGCCGCTCCGCGGGCGTTCATCATCAGCATTCCCGCGCCGAGAATCTCTTCCATCGCCGCCTGAACCGTCAGATCGAGCGACAGCGTCAGCGGCGTGCCGGCCTGCGCCGGGTCGCGCAGACGGCCGTCAAGCGCCTTTTCGATGCCGGCGGTGCCGATGACTTCGGCAGACTGCACGCCTTCTGCGCCGAAACTGGCGCCTCCCAGAATATGCGCCGCCAGCGTGCCGTTGGGATAGAGCCGCATTTCGCGCGGGCCAAACAGCAGGCCCGGATCGCCGATGTCATGCACCGCCTGCATCTGCTCGGGCGACAGCACCCGGCGCAGCCACAGGAAGCTGCGGCCATCGGTGAAGCGGCGGGTCAGGTCGGTCGCGTCCATTTCCGGAAAGATCGCGGCCAGATCGGCGGCGACGCCCGCCGGATCGACCATGTCCTTCGGATGCGCATAGAGCGCGTGGGTCATCATGTTGGTCGCCAGAATCCGGCCGTTGCGGTCGGTGATGTCGGCGCGCAGCGCGGTGATGCCGCTGCCGCGCGCATCGGTCCGGGCCTCGACGGGTTCGGACGCGGCCAAAAGCCCCATCCGCGCCCCGATCAGCGAGAACGCCGCAAAGAACGCCACCGCCAGCACGAACAACCGCAGTTGGGCGCGGCCGCGGGCCCGGTCGCGCAGCACCTCGTGGCGCAGGCGAAGGTTCTCGCGCTCGATGCTGTCGGGGTTTTCGCCCTTGGCGCGGGCCTGCAGAATGCGCGCCAGCGGGCGCAGCGGGGTGCGGTTGGTCTGGTTGGTCATGGCGTCTGCACCTCCTGGTCGCCCACCACGTCAACGGGGGTTTCGATCACGATCTCGACCGGGGGGGCCGGATAGGCCACCTGCCCCGCCTGCCCCATCTGCGCAGGCTCCAGCGGCAACAGCCCCAGCCGGTCAAAGTTCAGCGCCGACAGTTCGCGCAGACGGTCCGGGCGGTTGAGATAGGCCCATTCTGCGCGTTGCACCGCCAACGCCTCGCGCAGGCTGCCAATGTCGTCCTGCAGCGCGGCCACGCCCTTGAGCACCTGTTGGGTCGCATAGTTCTCGCGGTAGGCCCAGAAGGCCAGCGCCATCACGGCAAGAAAGCTGGCAATGTAAAGCAGGGGGCGCATCAGCGGCGGCCTTTTGAGGGTGGTCTGGTCGCAGGTGGATTGGTCGCGGGTGGATTGGTCGCGGGTGGATTGGTCGCGGGTGCTTTGGTCGCGGTTGGTCTGGTCGGGGCTGGTCTGGTCGGGGCTGGTCGGGCCGTCTGCAGTTTGCTCTGCGGTTTGCGGGCCGGTTTGGCGGGCAGCATCGGCATGCTCAGCGCGGCGGGGTCGACGGTCCCCGCCGGCGCATCGGTGCGCCGCCCGATCCGCAGCTTGGCCGACCGCGACCGGGGGTTCTCGGCCAGTTCCTGCGCATCCGGGGCCACCGCGCGCCTGGTGACCAGGGTAAAGCGGGCGGCATCCTCGGCCCGCGCCGGAGCATAGCGGTTGGTGTGCGCTTCGCCACCTGATCGTAGCTGGAAAAACCGCTTGACGATCCGGTCCTCAAGGCTGTGGAACGTGACGACGGCCAGCACGCCGCCGGGCCGCAAGGCGGCCTCGGCCGCCACAAGCCCTTGCACCAGTTCGGTAAACTCGGTGTTGACGGCGATGCGGATCGCCTGGAACGTCCGCGTCGCAGGGTGGCTTTGCCCCGGTTTGGGGCGCGGCAGCACGCTTGACACCACCTCGGCCAGCCGCAGGGTGGTGGTGATCGGTGCCGCGTCGCGGGCCTTGACGATGGCCCCCGCGATGCGGCGGGCGGCAAAATCCTCGCCATAGTGATAGATGATGTCGGCCAGCAACGCCTCATCACTGTCGTTGACCAGATCGGCAGCCGAGGGGCCATCCTGGCTCATCCGCATATCGAGGGGCCCGTCGCGCAGAAACGAAAAGCCGCGCTCGGGCAGGTCAAGCTGCATCGACGACACGCCAAGGTCCAGCACGACACCATCAAGCGGGCCCTGATCGGCCAGGTCCGAGAAGTTGCCCTGCACCAGCCGCAGCCGGTCGCCATAGTCACCCGCCCAGGCGGCGGCCATCTCCAGCGCCAGAGGGTCGCGGTCCACCCCGATCACCGTGGCCGCCCCCGCCGCGAGCAACCCGCGCGCATAGCCGCCCGCGCCGAACGTGCCGTCCAGCCAGACCCCCGCCACGGGGGCCACGGCGGCCAGAAGCGGGCGCAACAGCACTGGAACATGGGGCTGGCGACCGGGATCAGGATCGCTGCCGGGCCGCATTATAGCGCCGGACTGTGCTTGCCGACCAAGGCCAGCGGATCGACGCCGTCGTCGTCACCGTCATCATTCTCGGCATCGAACACGTCGCGGCGGAACAGCTTGAAACGGTTGGTGAAACCGGCAAACGCGGCCTCGCCGCCCTGCGTCAGGTCATCGCCGTGAAAGCCGATCTTTTCACGCACCTTGGGTGGCAGCACGACCCGGCCGTCAGGCTCGATGTCGACCATCGCCGACCGGCTGATCAGTTCGCGCTCGGCCCGGTCGCGGGCTTCGGACCCCAGTTCCATCGCCTCGATGCGGCGGGCCAGATCGTCGGCCCCCTTTTTCGAATAGCATTCGACAAAGGTTCGGCGCTTGCCGCCATACACCATGAACACGCGCGATCGGGGAAAGTCTGCTGACGGGGGGTCTTCGGCGTCGAGGATGCGGCGAAAGGCTGCGGGGATCGACACCCGCGCCTTGCTGTCTACCTTCTGGTAGAACTCGCCTCTGAACGCCTCGGTTGACATGGGCCTTGCGGCTCCTTAACTTCTGGTCGTAATTCTTTTTAATGAAACAAAAAACGGCGGATCGAGCTGCTGCCACTGCTCGATCCGCCGCCTGTCCCATCGCTGGGCGTCCTGCTACACTCGCCACCTGGGGGAGATGTCTGCTCGCGTGTGCGCCGGATCTCTTTTGTTCGACTTGACGGGTGCCTGTATGAAGCCTGTCTTTTTTTCGCCTGTTCGGGGTCTTCAGCCGCCCCTGCTTTGTCTGTCCCGTATCGTCTCCGTGAGTTAGGGATGCCATGGGATTTTATGGGAAGCAACGGAAATCTTTGGGGTGACGGCAGTGGAACCTGCAACGATCGGCGTCTAAAGGCAGGGTATTGCCGGGTAATCGCTGTGGCAGAGCCAATCACTAGACAGTAACGCGTCCGTGACCGCTAGATATAGCGAATACCGGCGTCCGGAGACCGCTCCCATGTTCTCCCAAGAATTTTCGGATTTCGCCGGAATGATGCCGGATTCGGCGTTGTCAGCCGTGCAACCAGGCGGGAATCGCCAGAGATACCGGCCAAAATCCGCCAGTTTCCAGCGATTCCCGGAAATGTGATTCGGCTAAAGCCCGTCTACCCATGATTTCCCATGGGCAGCACCAGAGGTCTCAGGCCATTCCGCGGTCTACCAGACCCGCCGCAAGCCGGGCATAGGCGTCGGCAATCGGCCCGTCGCCCGCCGCAATCGGCGTGCCCGCGTCCCCGGCCAGCCGCACATCGAGCGACAGGGGAATCTCGCCCAGAAACGGCAGGTCCATCTTGCGCGCCTCTGCCGCCACGCCGCCATGACCAAAGATATGCGCCTCGTGACCGCAGTTCGGGCAGATGTAGGTCGACATGTTCTCGACCAGCCCCAGCACCGGGGTCTTGAGCTTCACGAACATGTCGAGCGCCTTGCGCGCATCCAGCAGCGCCACGTCCTGCGGCGTGCTGACGACGATCGCCCCGGTCAGATGCGTCCGCTGGCACAGGGTCAGCTGAATGTCGCCGGTGCCGGGCGGCAGATCGACGATCAGCACATCCAGCCGCCCCCACTGCACCTGGGTGATCAGCTGCTGCAGCGCCCCCATGATCATCGGGCCGCGCCAGATCACCGCCTCGTCGTCCTTCAGCATCAGGCCGATCGACATCATCGTCACCCCATGCGCGTGCAACGGCTCGATGATCTTGCCGTCGGGCGAGGCGGGGCGTTTGCTGACCCCCATCATCTTCGGCTGGCTCGGGCCATAGATATCTGCGTCCAGCAGACCCACCCTGCGCCCCTGCCGCGCCAGCGCCACCGCGAGATTGGAGGCCAGCGTCGACTTGCCGACCCCGCCCTTGCCGCTGGCAATGGCAATGACCCGGTCCACGCCCGAGATGCGGGCAGGCCCGCCCTGCTGCGGCGTCGGATGCTGGCCGATCTTCAGGCTTGGCGGCGCGGCTTTGGGTCCATGCGCCGTCATCACGATCTGCACGCCCGCAACCCCCGACAGCGCGCGCAACGCCGTCTCTGCCGCCACCTGCGCCGGACCAAGGGCGTGCGCCGCGTCGGGCGTCGGCGCCTCCAGCACGAATCGCACCTGCCCATCCTCCACCGTCAGGGCGCGCACCAGATCGGCCGTCACCAGAGTGCGGCCATCCGGGGTGGCAATTTTCGCCAGCAGCCCCAAAACGTCTTCGCGGGTGATCGTCATGCGCTTCTCCTGTTGGTGGCCTTCCCTTAGGTTGAGCGGTTTCGGCCAAAGGGCAAGGTTCGCTTTACCAAATGCTCAAAAATTCAGCGAAGCGCCTGTAATTCATGACTCTTTCGTGTCATCCAGCCATGCGTATGCTGCATGGCAGCATTGCGGCTCTGCGCTATTGTGCAGACGCAGCAAACAGCCCATGTTTGCCCTAACAGAACGGCAGGCCGCGGGACATCCCGACGGGACCGATCTGGCAAAAAGAATGTGAGGCTTACGATGGCATATGTGAATTCCACCCGCGTTTCGTCCCATGGCGTGGCAGACCGTTTCAACGCCGTGGTCAAATCCGTGACCCTGGCCCTGCACCGCCGCCGGACCTATGTCCAGACCCTGCGCGAACTGACGGCGCTGTCCGACCGCGACCTGACCGACCTCGGCATCGGCCGGGCGATGATCACAAGCGTGGCCCGCGAGGCGGCCTACGGCAAATAAGATTTTGTCCGGCTCTCGACCTCCTCCCCGAGGGCCTGTGACAAATGCGGCGGTGCTTCTCCTCCTCCCTGGCGCCGCCGCTATTTTCTTCGAAAGCCCGTGCCTGCTAGGCCAGCGCTTTCCCCGATGTACGATGGGCCCTCTCCTCCTCCCTTGGGCCCCTCGGACCAGCGGCGACCCTACCTCCTCCCGGGGTCGCCGCGCACCAATCCGGGGCTTAACGCCCCAACGACATCGCGGCTGCCAATCTCCTCCCGGCGGCCCGATCTGCGGAATGCGGCGACCCTATCCTCCTCCCGGGGTCGCCGTTTTCCGCCCCTTGATCTCCCCCTCCCCGCACCCGATAAACGCGCGTCCTGTTCCGGAGCGCGCATGCCCCTGCCGATGATATCCGCCGCACTGGTGGCAGCGCTCGTCGGGTTCGGCAGCACCATCGCCCTGGTGCTGTCGGCCGCGGCAGCCCTCGGGGCCACCCCCGGTCAGACGGCAAGCTGGCTGCTGGCGGTCTGTCTGGCGAAATCCATCGGCTCGGCCCTGCTCAGCTTCACCACCCGGATTCCGGTGGTTCTGGCCTGGTCCACCCCCGGCGCCGCACTGATCGCCGCCACAAGCGGCATCAGCCTGCCGCAGGCAGTGGCCGCTTTTCTGCTCGCGGGGCTGCTCGTCGTGCTGACGGGGCTGGTCAAACCGCTGGGGCGGCTGGTGGCCGCGATCCCCGATGGCATCGCCGCGGCAATGCTGGCCGGGGTGCTGCTGCCCTTTTGCCTCAAGGGCGCCGCCGCAGCACAGGCCCTGCCGCAGATCGTGCTGCCGATGCTGGCGGTCTTCGTGCTGGTCCGGCTGATCAATCCGGCGCTGGCAGTGCTGGGCGCGCTCGCGCTCGGCGTCGGGCTGGCGCTGATCACCGGAACGGCCGCCCTGCCCGCCCTTGACCTGCCGCTGCCGGTGCTGGAGTTCATTCCCCCCACGATCGATGCGGGCGTGCTGCTCGGGCTCGGGGTGCCGATCTATCTGGTCACAATGGCCTCGCAGAACCTGCCCGGCTTCGCCACTTTGCGCGCCGCGGGCTTTGCGCCCCCGGTGCAACCGGCACTGGTGGTGACGGGAG